>Ga0268262_10003882_pt1 | contig 15795 bp, 13 predicted proteins | sample TergutNc150P3_FD_190354 | JGI IMG/M metagenome (GOLD analysis project Ga0268262, IMG submission 190354) | Nasutitermes corniger P3 segment gut microbial community from laboratory colony in Florida, USA - Nc150 P3 (SPAdes) (version 2) | ecosystem: Host-associated > Arthropoda: Insects >... | reverse complement strand
TAACGGCTAAAAACTTACCCGAATTACGAAGAACATTTGAAAGAAAAAAGTAATATTTTTTTTCAAGACTGCCATTTGTAAAAACTGAATTAGTTTTTATCAATCTATTTTTATTGGCTGTTGTTAATGGATCGCCAAAGAACATAGAGTAAAGAGAGGGAAGGAAAAATTGAGCGTAAAGCCAGCCTGCTGCGACAGATGTAACAAGAGCGATAGCTATGTCGCCGAAAAGTCCGCCTAACGGTCCCGGCAGCATGATAATCGGAATAAACACAAGCGCAGTTGTAATGGTAGAAGCGATATTTGATCCCGATATAGAAGCCGCCTTGTTTCCGATTTCTTCCGGTATAGGAGCGGTTTCCCTTTCCCCGAAAGCCTGATGAAGCAGATCAATAATTATTACGCTTATGTCGGAAACTAACCCTATCCCCATCGCAAGTCCGCCAAGGCTCATGCCGTTCAAAGATTTTCCCATAACGGAGAGAACACAAATGCCCGCTGCGGCTGAAACGGGAATAGAAAGCGCCGCAAGCAAGCTGTATTTTATGCGGCGGATAAAAAGTAAAAGAACCGTTACTACTGCCGTTACGCCGAGAGCGGCTGATATTAATAAGCCGGTTATGCCGCTTATGAGAGATGATGATGAATCCGTTACAAGCTCTATTTTTGCGTCACGGGAAAAGAGAGAGTTAGCCTCATCAAGCGTCTTTTTTATTTCCCTTGACAGTCGCAGCGGGTCGGAGCCGGGTCTGCGGTAAACCTCCAAGCCGGCGGCTTCTTTTCCGTTGTGAATAAATATGCTTTCCCGCCGCGCTGCGGAAGCGGTAATTTCCGCCGTGTCTTCTATCTTAAAAGAGCCGCCGTTTGCTGCCGGAAGAATAATCTGCGAAAGCGAAGAAACGGAATCCGGTTTTCCTGAGTTTACGACAACTAATTCCATGTTTCCCTCCCGCGCGTTTCCGGCGGGAATATCAGCGGTTTCCTGCGCCACAAGGTTTGCGAATTCGGAAGGAGCGATGCCGAGAGCGGATAAACGCCGCACGTCGAGAGAAAGACGCTCTTCTTTTATTTCACCGCCGATAAGAACCACAGAGCCGACTCCGTCAATTCTTCGCAGACGAGCCTGCATTTCGTACTCAGCGAGTTTTCTCGCAAATTCGCCGTTCCCGTTATGTGAACTGACAGCTATTACGGCGTGAGCTTCGTTCCCCATGTCCGCTGCCGTTACTGTCGGCTTGTTTACCCCTTCGGGAAGTCCCGGATAAACAGCGTCAATTGCTTCACGCACAAGAACGGAAGCGGACATCGTGTCTGTCCCCCAGCGGAAATCAAGGCTGATAAGCGATCGATTATCTCGAGATACGCTTCTTATTCTTTCAAGCCCTTTAATCGGGGAAAGACCGTCCTCCAGCGGAATGGTAACCATGCTTCTTACTTCGTTAGCCGCCATGCCCATGTACAGCGTCTCTACCGTTACCCTCGGCGTTGAAAACGACGGCAGTCTGTTGACAGGTAGAGTAAAAAGAGAAAAAACCGCCGCAAAAATTAACGCAGCCAGTATCATAATGACCGTCACAGGTCTTTTAACAAAAAGAGTGATAATTCCTTTCATAAACGCCTACTTTAAAAGTGATATTTTCTGTAATTTGTCATTGCGGTTTCCTAAAGAGTCTTTAAGTCCTGCCGCTACTTGAATATTTACAACGCCGAAATTTGTCGAGTTAGTCAGATAACCTATAATTTCAATTCGTTGATAATCTTCCATGCCGGTATGCGGCTCAGAAAAAGAAAAATTCGTACTTTTTACCTGACGAGGAGAAAATGAAATTACGTTATTATTTGTATCTATGCGAAAAAGTTCCATTAAAGAAAATAAATCGATAGACGCGCCTTCGGCGGTTGAAAAATATAATTCAATCCATGTGTTGGTATTAACGCCGGAAGGATAATTTTCGCCCGTTATGGGAAAATCTTTAAACAGAGAATCCTTCTCATAAAAAATTAATTCTTTATCTGCTCCGCTGTTTGGAGACATTGGTATTCTGATTCCGGCAAGCATCGGCGGTTTTGAGAATTTTCCATTGGCGAAAATTCTGTAAATATATTCTTCTTTACTTTCGTTGCCTAGTGCGTCTTTAATTCCGGGTTTGACTTTTATTGTAAATCTGCTTTCGTAAACAGGTATACTTTCAAACCTGAAAATAAATTCCGATTCATAACCGGCAGGCGTTTCCATTATGAGGTTCGGTCCGCTTTCAACGCTTGAATAATTTTTAACGGAAATACTGTCTACAGGCTTGGAAAAAACAAGCATCAGTTTATCATCTTTTTCCCAATCTTGGTTTTCTACAGGCGATTCTGCGGCGCTTGTATATCCTCTGTCCGAGGACAATGTAATAGATTCATTTTTGTTTGTTATCCGCATTGCGTTTACAAGATACGGAATTTCAAGATCGATTTTTGTCGTAAATACGCATAAAAAATCATTCCCGATATTCATTCCGTTGTTATCTGTCAATGAGGTGGAATATCGAATTTCATAACGAGTTTTTTGCATCCATGGTTCCGCAGGTGTAAAAACAGCAAGTTTTCCTTTATCTTCCAAACGCCAAATACCCGTCATTGAAGGAGAAAAAGAAACATTATCATACAAAGTTTTTAACGGTACGGGAATAGAAAACCGTAAAATAATTTCCGCTCTTGAATCGGTGATTTCGGAATACATTTCAGGATAATTCGATAAAAGAACGGGACGAGTATTATCGGGTCTTGTTGAAAAATAGCAGTTAAAAGATTCATCCATGGAAAGCCCTTTTGTATCGTGAGCATCTGCGGAAACCGTTATTGTGTAATCGGTATTTATTTCCAAAGGAGCAAGCGGAGAAAAAGTCATTTTTTTGCTGTTCCATGAAAAATTTCCTTTTATGCGGTTTCCGTCTCCGGTTAATAAAAAATTTTTTTCTACGCTTGCTTTATCGGGATCATGGGAAAAATCGAGCGAAATAATTATTTTTTCAGGTTCGGATTTATAACCTCCGCCGGGAGTCCACGAAACAACTTCAAATAATGAAGTTCTTAATATGTCGCAGGAATTAAAAAAAAATATACTGAACAAAAAAATCATAAATAATATATTTTTCATTTGATTACCTCCAAAAAAAGAACAAAATCTTCTTTCATAAAAGATCCCGAGCCGGAACTTACTCCGCCTTTTCCTCCGGGAATTGTCAGTTTGTAGAAATTAGAAACATCCTCACCTGCTTTTAATCCTTCCCATTTAAGAGAAAGCCGATCGTCGGAAATCCATTTAACGGAACACAAAGCCGACGGAGGGATAGTTCTTGGAAAAAAAGGCGAGAGCGTTATTTTTTGCGGAGTATTTTGTTTTTCTTCAAGACTGAGTATTAATGAAAAATGAATATATAATGTCAGTATACCTGTTCCTTGATCGACAGAAACCGGCAATATATTGTTTGTTTCGGAAAAATTATCTGTTTGTGAATCATTGCCGTAAGTAACGGACAAAACATTTAAGTACGGAATATCCACGGAAAAATTTAATCTGTACTCACTGCCTGTTTTATTACCTTCGCTGTCTCTTGTGTCGGCTGATACAATCAATGTAAGTATTGTCCCGGGTTCAGGGTCTTTTGTAAAAATATATACGACGCTGTTTTCAGATAACAGTTCCGTCCTGCCTGTCAAAGAAGGTTCAAAACGCAAAGAGCGAAGAATATTTTCTCCCATTGGCTTGTTAAAAGAGACAGCGACACATTGCCCTGCTTGCAAACCTCTTTCAAGATTTGTTGCTGTCGGATACCAACAGCCGTCCGAAAAAAGCACGGGATACACGTCTGTAACTTGAGGCAGTGTTTGATCAAGATCAGTAATTAAATAATCTGAATATGATTTTTGCAGAGGAACACCATCTATACTTTTTGCCGTTTCTTTTAAATTCCATTTGTACATTGTCCACGGAGAAAGAGCTTTATCAGGGATAACTTTCAGCGTTTTGCCGTCATCTGACCATTCAAATTTTTTACCACCAATGCCTTCAATTGTTAAGGCAGATTCCACAGTATGCTTGTCCATAGAACGTGAAAAATAAAATTCAAAAACAGCTGATTTTGTTCCGATTGACGATCCGCCGGCGGGACTATACCCCGTAAGAACAGGCGGAGCATTTTTATTAATAGCATAAAAAGAAATAAACCGATCCATTCGTATTTCTCTGCCGTCTGCGGAATGAGCTGTTCCGAAAAGAGTTAAAGTGTACCGTACTCCGGCCGTCCATCCTTGAACGGGCGTAAAGTAAAGATTGTTATCTCTCCAATACTTGTCTCCTTTGACCGAACCCATGTCGGAGTTTATCTGCAAGATGCCCTCTGTGTCATCTTTTTTCATTTCTGTATCAAACTTGAGTATCACCGGAGTATATGCGTCAGGCAAAAGAGAATTAGAAATATCAGGCTCTATTTTTAATCCGATAGGACGTAAATCTATAAATCCGCACGAAATAAAAATGACACATAACAGAATAGGTATTTTATTCCATAATCGAAACATTTGCGCCCTCCTTTAAATCCGGATCAGGACGCAAAACTACAAGTTCTCCTGAGTTTATCCCCGAAGTTATTTCGCACTCTTCTCCAATAGTTGTTCCGATAATTATTTTTCGTTCTGTTAAAGATTTACCATTGACAATAAAAATACTGCCTTCATTGTTTTTTTGGTTAAATATCGATGACTCGGGAATAAAAACAGCATTCTGCGGCGGTCCGAGATTTATTGTAACGCGGGTAAACATTCCGGGTTTTAATTTTTTATTGGTGCTTGTATTTTGCAGTAAGACGCGAACAAGAAAACTAAGACTCTGACTATCCGCCTGCGGATAAATTAAATCGACAGTGCCGGTTCTTGTTTCGCCGGTTCCGTCTATCAGAGCGAAAGCTTTCATTCCTTTTTCAATTCGCAAAGCGTCTTTTTCGCGCACAGGAAAAATAGCATATAATGATTCTGTATCAATAAGGCTTAATATTTTGTCTTGAAGACGAACACGCTCACCTTCTTCAAGATAACGCGCTCCGATAATGCCTCCTGCGGGACTTCTTATCGTAAGTTCCGCAAGGGCAATCCTTGCGGATTTTAGTTCTTTTTCTGCCGCCTCATGCCGCGCATTTGCAGCTTCAAGTTCCGCCCTTAAACTTGCAGTCATAAGCGAAACAAGGGCGGCTCGCTTTTCCGTTTCACCTAATGGAACCGAAATTCCCGCTTTAACAAGGTCTTGATCCCTGCAGCCAACGCGCCGTATCTCAAGTTCTCTTTCCATTAGCTGAATCTGCTCCCATTCGCTGTCAAGAGTGAAGCGGCTTACAAGAATTGCTTCCGTGTGAATGCCGCCCGCCTCAAAAAGCGTCTCTTGATTCAAATGTTTGCGTCTATCCTCTTCCCATCGCTTTTTTGACAAAGCAAGTTCCGCATCCGCTTTATCAAGAGTAAGAATCTGTGCCTCCGCCTGAAAAATTCCCTCAAGAAGCCTTGAGTCGGCTAAATTCCGCGCCGCCAATGTTTGTGAAAAATTATTTTCTGCGCGTTCAACGGCCAAAACAATCTGTGGGTTTTCAAGCTGAATAATAAGTTGTCCCTGCCGTATATAATCGCCTTCGCGGAAATAAAGTTTTTTTATAACCGCTTCTTGCGGAGAAGTAATATCTACTTTTGTAAGAAAAGATAAACTGCCGAATCCTGATGTTTCATCGGGCTGCTCGCGAGTGACGGCGGACGTAACCCGTACTTTTTTTGTTCTGTCGCCGATATCCGTATTTTTATTACAGGCAAAACAAAAAAATATCAAACTGATAATCAAAAGATTTTTAATTTTCATTTATTCCTCCTTTATTGATTAAAATACCGGCAAATATTTCCAATTCTCCCGGTTCAAGATCCAAAAAGCGTTCCAATTCACGCTCCGCTTCCAACAACGCTGTCGCCGCTTCTACCACGGCAATTTCTTTTTGAGTTTGTTCAATTAATGTTTCCATTAACGCTAACCTTGTTATGTGACCAAGATTTAGTCTTATTTCCTCAATGCGGCATTTTTCCGCTCCAATAGATGCGGCGTCAATTGACAAGAGCCGCTTTTGTTCCATGAAGGCGCATTTATCCACGGCGTTAGCCGCTGTTCTGCCGATTCTTTCAAGTGCGGTTTTATATTTTTCTTGTTCCAAAGACAGAGCAAGCTTTGCCTGTCCTTTTCCGTATTTTGAAGCCGGGTCGGGCAGGGGAGAGAAAGTGTTTTGAATCATTGCCGTATTGTCGTAAGGCGGTTCCCAGCCTGCTTGCATTCCGAATCGGTTTTGAAACCACGGATTGGAAAAATCAATCGCTATCCCGACAGACCAGTTATAACGCGTTAGCGGATAACGCGGTCCTGTAAGAGCAAAATTTCCCGTAAGACGCAAACTGGGAATCCATGAGTAGGTAATATATTTCAGTTCCATTTGTTTTTTTGTTATCGAATAACGTGCGTCGATTAAATCGGGATTTTTTTCTTTTGCCAGAGCTTCCGCTGCCAAAGAAGAGGGCAGTGTAATGGAACGGTTAATATCAACCTTTTCCGTCAGAATCGGCATTGCTTCAAGCCCAAGAAGCTCCATAAATTGTTTTTCCATTTCGCCCAGATCAAGCTGAAGAGTGTGAATATCGATTTTTGCGTTTAATAAATTGATGTCCGCACTCGCAAGGTCTATAGTCAACGCAAGCCCGAGTTTAACCTCTTCGGCTAAAATATTCCGCTGTTTTTCCAAAACAATAAAAGCAGAGTTTTTTATTTTGAGAATTTCCCTTGACGATAACAAATTACGATATGCGGTAATCGCCGATTCCGCGATTTCATTAGCCGTCCTGTTCAGTTTTGAAGTGGAAAGATCAAGTTCCATTTTTTCAAGTTTTCTGGACATTGATAATTTACCGCCGTCCCAAACCGGTTGTTCCACCCCGATACTGTAATTTTTCATGAATGAATCCGCGCCGATTTGCTGTAAACGATCATTTTCCGAAACACTGACGCTGATTTGCGGAAAGTAAGAACGAATACCCCATGCCCACGCTCCTTTTGAAAGAGCCAGAGAAGTGCGTGCATGTTTTAAGTCAGCGGAAGCTTCGACTGCAAATTTTGCCGCCTGAGCGAACGTCAGTGTTTGTTGAGTATTTTCATTTGAATAGACGCAGACAGAAATAAATAAAAACAGAGCCGATAATATTTTACACATCACATCACCTCTTTTATTGTTCTTTCAAGGTTTGATATTGACCGTAACAGCGGAGTATCCCACGGAAGCATTGCCCTTGCACGGCTTAAATCTTCCAATGCCTCTTCGCCTTTTCCGGCAGTCCAGCGAAGTCTTGCCCTGTCCAGCAGAACCATTGCGCTTTCTGCGGAAAATTCCGCAGCTCTGTCAAGAAAAACAGCCGCTGAATCATATCTGCCTTTATCTGACGCAAGTTCCGCCGCTAAACGCAGGGTGCGAATGTCTTGCGGATTATCGGCTAACAAAGATTCCGTTAAATTTTCCGCGCCTTTAAAATCTCCTTTTTCACGGAGAATTCTCGCAAGATATAAATTTGCCTCTAACGAGGAAGGACGCAGTTTTATCGCCCTTCTGCAAGTTTTTTCCGCTTTATCCATGTTGTCAAAAAAATATTCCGCCTTTGCCCGCAGTATAAGTGCCGGAGGAAAACTATTTTGTTTACGCAAAAGCTCGATAACTTCGGCAAAATGTTTTTGAGCGTATGCGTCGGAAGCGCGTATATAAAGATGAACAGTCTCTGTATCCGGCGTTTTGACGCATGAAGCGGCAAAAAGAACTAAACAAAGAGCGGCGAAAATAACAGCGGTCAAATTAACATTTTTTTGTATAATTATGTTTTTCATAAAATCCGCCTTTTCACCTAACTGCGGCAAAGGTAAGAAAGACGCTCCGCAAGCCGTCCTTTAGAGCCGGATGCATGTCCGCTGAAATAATCGTTAAATTTAGGAATACCTGTTAATGTTTTAAGTGCATTGACTGCGTAAACAGTGTACGGATTATCCGGCAGACCGATTAACGGCAGCAGGGAATCGAGAACTTGCGGATTACTCGAATTAACAGATTGAGAAATAATCGCTGAAATTTCTTTTTTGGTTTTTATAGATAATCCGTCCTCGTTTTTTAACCCTGTGTTAGCCGCCAATATTGATCGGCATTCATCGGCAAACGGACCTTGTGAAGATAAGTTGATGCAATTCTCCGCATACTGCGCTGCAATAGCGCCTGAAAAAATTCTTGCCCCTCTGTACCAATATTCGGGGAAATGCGAATAACGCGCGCGAATGGATTTGTATGCCTCGCCAGCATGTCTGTCTGTTACGGCTGAGTCAGCTTTGTTTCTTTCCAAAGTACAGACAAGGATCATCCATCTGCCGAATCCGTCCGGCTCATCCGCTTCATTGAACAGCGGTTCAAGCCCTTCGGCGGCGGAAGACCATTGCTTTTTCACGAATGAAATAATCGAGTTAGCAGCGAGAGTTACGGATTCATCGCCCTGTATGGTAAGCACATTAGAAAGACCTTTTTCGAGTTCTTCTTTTTTTATCAGCCCCATACCGTAAGCCCATGCCAGCTCTTTATAAGCCGCCGCTACAGACCCCGCGTAATCTCCGGCTTTTTCCCGAAGCGTGGACTCCGTTATTGCCAGCCCCTGAAACCAAGCCCCCGCTCTTTCAATTTCCGCAATTTCATCCAAAGACTTAAAGAGCGAAGGCAGCTCCGCTGTCGGCGAAGGATCGCCCAGCGTTATTTTTTCCGCCTGTGCTTCGGAAGCCTTTCCCCCGCCGCACGCTGAAAAAAACAAAACAAACAAAATTAAAAGCAAGAAAACAAATTTGAAATTCATAAGAACCTCCTGAGAAAGATTTACCCCTATATGGGATCGAACCCCTCATTTTGCTTGCTCGAGAATGAAAAAAAATGAAAAATTTTTTACGAATTTTTCAGCGAAAAACGTGAATAAAGCGGAATATTATAGAAGACAAATGAGTTTTTGATTTTTTAAAAGAAGGAATTAAAGTCAATATAATTCAAGCTGTTGCGGGGCTTACTTGGTTAGTATTTACAGGCTTATCATTAGCATAGGCAGGGGAAGATTTATTAGGATTTGAAAGGCACATTTCGTTATATTCGCGCATTCTGGCTTCATCGATTATGCCGGATTTAAACATTTTTACAGCATCTTGATGGATTACTTTAAGATATTCACTTTCGTACTGCATTTTTTCCCTCTTTTTTAGCCTTTTTAGGGCTTTTTTCTGAAAATCCTCACTCTTTAATTATAATATAATCTTATTGAGAAAAACAAATAAAAATTACTTTTCGTTTTTTACGTCGCCTTATTTGGCTTTATTAGCGTCAAAAATTGCAAGCACTTTGGTGTTGCTGAAAATAGCGGCGTACTTTCTTGCGCTGACGCCGAGGGCGTCTTTAATGTCGGGGTCGGCTCCTGCCTTGAACAGCATTTCGGTAATTTCATCATCGCCTGCGCCTACAACGACAACCAATGCGGTCTGGCCGTCCTTGCTCTGAACATTCAAATCCGCTTTGGCTTCAATAAGGATTCTTATCATCTCTTTGTTTCTTTCAATGGCGCTGTCAAGAAGAGCGGAAGAACCTCTGTCTTCGGCAATTAGATTTACCTGAGCGCCTGCTTTTAATAGAATTTTAAGAGTATTTAATTTTCCGTTTCTGGCGGCAACACAAATCAAGGGGACTCCTTTTTTGTCTTTTGTGTCGGGTGAAAAACCTGCGGTTAAAAACAAAGAAACTTCCTCGGTTTTATCTTCAGCAACACATTGGACAAAGGCGTCATTTGTCACGGAAATGCCCATGTCAAGCAAAGCTTGTCTGGCGTGATTTGTTCCCGATGCGGCTTTATTCTTTTTGAAATTTTCGTATTCGCTGATTAAATAATCATGTAATTTTTCTTCGGTATCAAAAAGTTTGAAACAGAAAGCGTAAACATCGGGAATGGCTTCAATGGCTTCTTTCCCGAAAACAAGAATGGGAAGATGTGAACCGCAGAAAAGTCCCGCAAAAAAATCTATCCACCCAATCCCAAGCGCGGAAAGAACCGCAACGTAGGAATAATTTTCAATAATTTTTAATCCATCTTCTTTGTTTTTTATAAGAAGCGTTTTTGAGGGAATGCCTGTTTTTTCAAGGAAAGATACAAGCTGTGAGGATTTTTCTTTTTCATCTTCCAAGCAAATTATAAAGATATTCATTTTCTTTCTGTTTCTTCCCTTACATCTTGAATTCACTGCCCAAATAAACTTTTCTAACCATCTCGTTATTCAAAATATCGTCTTTATCGCCTCTGGCGAAAATAACACCGTCTGCGATGATAAACGCCTCGTTGGTTATTTCCAGCGTATCACGAACATTATGGTCTGTAATTAAAACACCAATGCCTTTTTTCGCAAGTTGGCGGATAATTTGTTTTATTTCAAAAACAGCAATCGGGTCAATTCCGGCAAAAGGTTCGTCCAAAAGCAGAAACTTAGGCTCTGTTGCAAGAGCTCGGGCAATTTCCGTGCGGCGTCTCTCTCCGCCTGAAAGAGTGTACCCTAACTGCGTGCGTATGCGCCCTATACCGAACTCTTCTAAAAGATTTTCAAGTTTTTCTTTTTTTGCGCCGTCTTCAATATCCTGACGGCTTTCCAAAATCGCCCAGATATTTTGTTCGACGGTAAGTTTGCGGAAAATCGATGCTTCCTGCGGAAGATAGGCGATGCCCATTCTTGCCCGGCGGTACATAGGCATTTGAGTAATATCAATCTCGTCCATTGTCACATAACCCAATGTAGGCTGATAAAAACCTACAATCATGTAGAAAATTGTCGTTTTACCCGCTCCGTTGGGACCAAGAAGTCCCGCCACTTCGCCGTTTTTCATTGAAAAATTAACGCCTTTTACAACCAGTTTTCTTCCGAAACTTTTAAATAAATTTGAAACGCCCAGCGTGTACTCTTGCGGTTTTGAAAGAGTATCTTCTTCCATAACTTCTACGGCAACCGAGGTTTCATTTTCATTGGTAAACTCGTTGTTATCTGACATAAATTTAATTTATTATTGTCCCGGAAACAGTTCCTTCCATAGTAACATCGTCTGTATCTAAATCCACGCGTATTTTATCCGCGCGGAATTCATCGTTCTTTTTAAACACCACAGGGAAGCCGGAAAGATCGAGTAATTTATCATTACGGCGATAAATTGCGTATTCGGAGCGGCAGACCATTTCATCTTTGAATAAACGCACGGAAATTTGCAAAACAGCGACTTCATTTTTATCGTCGTATTCTAAAAAACGACCCCTTGCCACAACTTCATTCGCTCTGTCTTCTAACGATGAGTTGCCCTCAAGGCGAGCGATTTTTAATTTACGATCGTAATGGAGCTTGTCGGTAAAGAATAAAATATTTTTATCTTCTTCGTGTCCCCACACATTGCCGGTGCATAAAATAAATTGATTGTCTTTTCCTTGTATTTCTATTCTGTCAGCCCGTAACAGAAGATTGTCTGAGCGAACTTCTGCGTTTCCGATTAATATTGTTGTTTCTTTGCCCAAGGCTTTTGACCCTGACATTTTGTCCGCCTTAAAAGAAAATTTGTCGGCGCTAAGGTTGTTAACACTAAATAAAAAAATTACCGAACAAAAAACGCGTACAAAAATATTTTTGTGAAGATTTATTTTTGACAATTTAAAATTAATTTTCATTTATTGTTTCCGGTTCTTCGTCATCATCTTGAACGTAATTACCGTCTACGCCGCCTGAAAATTCAAAGGAACGTGTGCGCGCGTTTGCGGTAAGCCCTGTGCCGATAAAATGGGTTCCATTCTCGCGGAAAATATCAACTTTGTCTTCCGCGCCCGTTGAAAGAATATGCATTTCATCTTTCCATTCAAGCTTATCTGTTGCCAAAATAATATCTTCGGATTCAACCGCTATTCTTACTCCGTTTGTCATTGTAATATCGCCTGAATTAATTTCCAGTAAAGCGTTTCCAGCGCCGCCTTGTGTGTTTACTTCCTGCCCTTTATCGCCTAATTGTTCAAACGTAAAATTTTCCAGTTTCATTACGCCTTGTTTCTCGTAACGTTCCGCGCGCTCCGCCTGAACTCTCGCTATCGGATCCGCTGATTTTACGCGAATATATTCTACGTTTAACATAACCAAGTCCGGCAGTTCTCTTTCCGAATTTTCCAATTCTCCGTAATCAAAAGTACAGGATGTTGCTATGAGAAAAAATAAAATGCAAAGCGCCCCGTAAATGGGATTTATTTTTTTCATTTATTCTTTTTAACCGCCGCTATAAATTCCCTGAACAGCGGAGCCGCCGCTGTCGGTTTAGATTTAAATTCAGGATGGAATTGAACGGCGACACCCCACGGGTGATCGGTCCATTCAACGCTTTCAACCAAAGAACCGTCGGAATTAAAAGCCGCAAGTTTAAGTCCGGTCTTTGTCATTTCCTCGCGGTACTGATTTGTAAATTCATAGCGATGGCGGTGGCGCTCCATTATTCGCTTTTCGCCGTATGCCGCCAAAATATGAGTGCCGTTTTCGCATACTGTTTCCATTGCGCCAAGACGCATAGTACCGCCGTAATTTTTTACATTCACTTGTTCTTCAAGGAGACTTACAACAGGATGTTTCGAGTCACGGTTAAATTCAGTTGAATCGGCGTCAGCCCAATTTAAAACATTGCGTCCCCAGTCGATTATCATTATGTGCATACCAAGACAAATCCCTAAGTACGGCACTTTGTTCGTTCTTGCCCAAGCCGCCGCTCTCACCATGCCGCCGATTCCTCTTTCGCCGAAACCGCCGGGAACCAAAATGCCGTCAACCTGAAACATACAGTTTTTGGCGGAATCACCTTTTCCCAAAATCGAGTTTGTGTCTTCTGTTTCCTCAAGTTTTTGCGAATCGATTTTTACCAGTTCCATTTCTACGCCGCATTCAAGGCTTGCATGGAATAACGCTTCATATAACGACGTATAAGTATCGTGTAACTCCATATATTTTCCGACAACGCCTATACGCACTTTTCCCTTGCGGGAATTAAAACGATCTATTACGGAATGCCACGGGCTAATATCGGCATGACGGCTTTCAACGCCCATCTTGCGAAGGATAACCTGATCAAGTTTTTGATCATAGAAAACCATCGGTATTTGATAAATTGTCGTACTGATGTCAGGTGAAGTAAAAACAGCATCGGGATCGACGTTGGTAAAAAGCGCTATTTTCCGCCGCGTCGATTCTTCAAGCATAGTAGGAGCGCGGCAGATTAAAATGTCGGGTTGAATTCCCATCTCCTGCATCGACTTTACAGAGTGCTGGGTCGGCTTTGTTTTTAACTCGCCGCTTGCGACTTCGGGGATTAAAGTTAAGTGGACAGAAATAGCGTCGTTCTTGCTTTGCTCGTGAATGATTTGGCGAGCAGCTTCTAAAAACGGAATGGACTCAATATCTCCGACAGTTCCGCCTATTTCTATGATGACGACATCGGTGTCGCTTTCTTCTTTTGATACCGCTAAAATACGGCTTTTTATTTCATCGGTGATGTGGGGGATAACCTGAACGCATCTGCCCAGATACTGCCCCTCTCTTTCTTTGCGGATTACTGCTTCGTAAACTTGTCCTGTGGTTATTGAATTTGCCTTGCTCAGGCGTCCTTTGGTAAAGCGGGCATAGTTGCCCAAATCAAGGTCGGTTTCCGCTCCGTCGTCGGTAACGTAGACTTCGCCGTGCTGGTAGGGGCTCATAGTGCCTGCATCCACGTTGATATAGGGGTCGCATTTGACCATGCGGACATTAAGCCCCCTGCTTTCCAACAGAGCTCCTATAGAAGAAGCGGCAACTCCTTTCCCTAAACTGGAACAAACGCCGCCCGAAACGAAAATAAACTTGTTCATGTATTATAATTATCGTGGATTTTTAAGAGAGATTCAAGAAGGGAAAAAGCGCCAAAATCTTGCGATTTTTGATATTTATTTGACATTTTGCTGAGATTTTCGTGTATTATGTTAAAGAGGTTTTTACATGAAAAAAATAAGAGTTTTTTTGATACTGATATTTATTTTGTCGATTTGCGGGTGCGGATCAAAACCGCAGTCAAATGAGGGAGCGGTTCCTAAAGCAAGATATTTATACCCTAAAGATTATATGGCTGACCCCTCCGCCCATGTTTTTAACGGCAAGGTGTATATTTATCCTTCCCACGATTGGAGAAGCGGCGTAACGTCGAATAATAACGGCGAAGCTTTTCAAATGAAAGATTATCATGTGTTTTCGATGGACGATGTGGAAAACGGCGAAGTAACCGCTCACGGGAAAATATTAGACCTTAAAGATATTCCTTGGGCGACAAGCCAATTATGGGCTCCTGATGCCGCAACTAAAAACGGTAAGTATTATTTTTATTTTCCGGCAAGGGACAAAAATCATGTTTTCCGTATCGGCGTGGCAATAGCGGATCGCCCGGAAGGACCGTTTATTCCCGAGAAAGAGCCGATTAAAGGAAGCTACAGTATCGATCCTTGCGCTTTTGAAGACAACGGCGCATATTATTTGTATTTCGGCGGATCGGGAAGCCATCCTGCAGGCGAATCGTATTCTCTAGCGCGTGTCGCAAAACTTAGCGATGATATGCTGCAGTTTGCCGAAGAGCCAAGACCTATTGTTATTTTAGATAAGAAAGGCAAACCTAATAGAGATACCTACACCCAATTTTTTGAAGCCGCATGGATGCACAAATACAACGGAAAATACTATTTTTCGTATTCCACAGGTAATACACATCTTTTATGCTATGCGATTGGCGATAGTCCCTACGGGCCGTTTACATATCAGGGAGTTATTTTAACTCCGGTAGTAGGCTGGACAACTCATCATTCAATTGTCGAGTACAAGGGAAAGTGGTGGCTATTTTTTCACGACAGCCGCCCCTCAGGTGATGTAACATGGCTTAGAAGCATAAAGGTAATTGAAATGAGATATAACGAGGACGGAACGATACAAAAGATTAATGGCGGCGGTTCCTGGTAAAATATAGGAATGGTCTTTTAAACGATCTTAATATATTCCCATTTTTCCTAAAACAAGCAATTAAATTTATGCCTAAAGGATTTAAATTTTAGGAAAATGTCTTGAAATAGTTTTCTGAAAAAGATATAATGTATGCATGGATATACAATCATTATCAGTAAATATGAGTCAGGCTAATTTGCAGGAACAGGCAGCGATACAAGTTCAGGCAATGGGTCTTGATTTGTTTAAAGAACAAGCAGTCGCTTTAGACAAACTTCTCACAAGCGTTCAGTCTATAAACGCCCCAAACATGGGTCAAAACGTTAACCTTCTCGTTTAAGTTTGGTTATATTCCGTTCATTCAACTGAATTTTCATTTTCGGCTGATTTATCTTTTACAGTTATTGTGCGAGTCACTCCGCCTGAGACGTACAAACGTCCGCATTCGGGGCAAGCCGACATTGAGATACTTACGGTCTGGCTTACGACTTTGCGGTCTTCCTTTTCCGCTCTTGCCTGTTCATGGGAGACATGCTCTTGTTCGTGGGACATAACTCTGGAAGCGGCTTGTCCGGGAGCAATGTGCGCCGGTGCTTGAAAACTTACCGAAGGGTCATCCGAGCCGTCAACATATTTTCGGTTTTTGCATGTCTGACACTCCTCAG
>Ga0268262_10003881_pt1 | contig 15796 bp, 12 predicted proteins | sample TergutNc150P3_FD_190354 | JGI IMG/M metagenome (GOLD analysis project Ga0268262, IMG submission 190354) | Nasutitermes corniger P3 segment gut microbial community from laboratory colony in Florida, USA - Nc150 P3 (SPAdes) (version 2) | ecosystem: Host-associated > Arthropoda: Insects >... | reverse complement strand
TAAGAAAGTAACTTGTAATGTTTTAGAAGCAAAATAGGCCGTTAACGGTTGTAAAAGATGTTTTTAATGGTGACATGAACTGCATCAGCCAACCAAATAGTACAAGTTATTCTATTACAGTTCCTAACTGTAAAAGTTTCTATAATTAATCCTATGCGAATAGACTAGTATGGAATGGTATAGCCGTGTTTGTTGAGGGCATAAAGTTATTTAATACCTGTAGAAATATCTTAATAGCAATTGTAACTCTATTTTACGGTAAAGTATTTGTTCAATTGCAAAAATTATTATGGAGAACGTAAAAATGGTAAATCTTAAAGGAACTAAAACAGAAAAAAACCTAATGGACGCATTTGCCGGTGAAAGCCAGGCACGTAATAAATATACCTATTTTTCCTCTAAAGCAAAAAAAGATGGATATGAGCAAATAGCTGCTATTTTTGAAGAAACTGCTAATAATGAAAAAGAACACGCAAAAATGTGGTTCAAACTACTCTGTGGAGGCGATATTCCTTCAACGGCAGATAACCTAAAAGCTGCTGCTGCAGGCGAAAATGAAGAATGGACTAGCATGTATAAACGCATGGCAGCTGAAGCACGCGATGAAGGCTTTAATGACATTGCCGCAGTCTTCGAGTATGTAGGCAAAATTGAGAAAACTCATGAGGAACGTTACCTTAAATTACTTAACAATTTGAATGAAGGTCAAGTTTTTGCGAAAAAAGAAAAAACAATCTGGATCTGTCGCAACTGTGGCCATATAGTTGATAATACCTCTGCTCCTCAACAATGCCCCGTTTGTGCTCATCCACAAGCCTACTTCGAAATACGCGTAATTAACTATTAAAGGTAAGAGAGAACGGAGCGAACCATGATGAGTGGTTATCCTAAATTTTTTATCTGCAAAATATGCGGAAACATTGCAAAACTTGTCGTAAACAAAGGCGGCTTACTAGCTTGCTGCGGCGAAAAAATGGCCGAAATCATACCTAACACTGTAGACGCAAGCATAGAAAAACACAAACCTGTAGTAACTGTTCTAGACGGCAAGGTAAACGTTGAAGTCGGTAGCATCTTACACCCAATGCAAGATGACCATCACATAGTCTTCATATGCATAGCAACAGAACACGGTAGCCAAAGCAGATGCTTAAAAAGCGGCGAAGAACCCAAAGCTACATTTAACATTACAAATGACAAACTACTAGCTGTTTACGCTTATTGCAATTTACACGGGCTTTGGAAAACCGACATAAACATCTAATCTTTCTTTACTTTTTCTTAACTTACCATAAAAACTTGTTTGATATATTGCCTGAAACCGTGGCATGTAACTGGCTATAGTTCTGTTTAAGGGTTCTATTTAATAAGGTTTAATGTAGTTTATTATTTGTGAAGAATGTCGTGAGTGTGGGTTTCAGAAAATTTTTATGTGTAGTGACTGTAAAAAAACATTTGAAACCTAAAATCCCGGAAAAATTATACCTACAATAGACTTTAGTCTTAATTATTTTTTTGACGGTTTTACCGGCGTAGTTGCATGATTTTTGTGTTTTTATACATCTGATTTGATGATTTAGTAGTGCATATGTTCAGTTTAAGAACGCAAAAATAATAAGAACTAAAGTCTAATAAGTAAAAAGCTTAAAAAATACGTTAAACGCTAAAAGAGTCTTAAAAATGGCAAATCACTGTGCCTATGTAGTTATAAATTTTATACCTACGTGTAAGAGGAAAATCTGGCGTTTTTAGGCCTTTATTGCTGTTTTATGACTTTTTCAGACTTTTTGATTAATGTAGGTATAAAAAATTCGGGAATTTAGGTTATATGATTGAGCTGTTTCTTTCTGAACTTGAGTTTTGTAATATTTTGTACTTGTGAGCTTTTAGTATCTTACGGTAACCTTTTATGTAAAATTAGATTTTTTGCTCTTTTTAGTTCTGGTTCAGTCGCGTTAGATTATAATAGGTATTCCAAATTTAGCAGAGTTTATAGTTCTGTAGCATCTAAAGTATGTGAAAAGTATGTGAAAACATGGAGGTTTGGGTGGTGTTATTTGCGTGTTTGTCCGTTGCCTTCTATTACATGTTTTGTTGTTGTTAAGTGTTGTATGCTCATAGGTCCTCGGGCGTGTAGTTTTTGTGTGCTTATTCCTATTTCTGTTCCTAAACCGAACTGGTTGCCGTCTGTGAAGCGTGTGCTAGCGTTCCAGTAGACTGCGGCGGAGTCTATTTCTTGCATGAAACGTGCTGCTTTTGCTGCATCGTATGTAATTATGGCTTCGCTATGTTTTGTGCCGTATTTGTTAATGTGTGAGATAGCCTCTGTTAGGTCTTCGACAATTTTTATGCCAATTATTAAGTCAAGATATTCTGTGTACCAGTCTTGCTCTGTTGCCTCTATAACATCTGGCATTATTTGGCAGGTTTTCTGGTCTCCTCTAATTTCCACTTTATATTTACGTAGTTCTGTAATTATTTTTGGCAGATATTTTTCAGCTATTTTGCTATTAATTAACAGTTTCTCAGCAGCATTACATACTCCAGGTCGTTGAGTTTTAGCGTTAATTATAATGGGTAGTGCCATATCTAAGTCTGTGTCTTCTTCAAGGTATATATGACAGTTGCCTGTACCTGTTTCAATTACCGGAATTTTAGACTTTTCAATTACCGTATTTATTAAATCAGCACCACCTCTGGGAATTAACACGTCTATATATCGCCGCATACCCATAAGTTCTTCAGCATCTCTACGATCCGAAGAGTTTACTACTTGAACGGCATCAACGGGAACATCGGTATTTAGCAGAGCCTCACGCAAAATTTTCCCTATACATAAATTAGACTGCAATGCATCTGAGCCACCACGCAAAATAACCGCGTTACCCGACTTTACACAAACCCCCGCAGAGTCTGAGGTAACATTAGGACGCGACTCATAAATAACACCTACAACACCCATAGGCACACGAAGCTGCTTTATAATTAAACCATTAGGATGCACATAACTAGACAAAACGGTACCAATAGGATCCGCTAAAGCAGCCACTTCCCGCAACTCTCTTGCCATATTGCCAACTTTTTTCTGATCCAAAGATAAACGATCAAGAAGCGCCGCCTTCAATCCTCTACCCTCAGCCGCCCTAACATCAACAGCATTAGCCAACAAAATATCATCAACATTAGCCTCCAACGCATCTGCCATACAACATAACGCACTATTTCTCTGCTCAGCCGAAAGCCCTACCATTTGAACAGAAGCCGCTTTAGCCCTCTTACAAATATCCTCAATCAAACCCTTTCCTCTCCTCATCTAATACATGAATATTTTTATGCTCAATAACCTCTTTAGCCCTATCTGCCCCAAGCTTTTCTAAAACCTCTGCAATCTGCAAACCCTTAATCTGATTAAGCTGACTACTATTAAAACTCGGCGTCCCCCTCGCAAACTCCCTCTCATCCTCATCCTCAAGACTTACAACATCATTAACATCAAAAACACCATGAACCCTAATTACACCAACAGCAAGCAAACTCGAACCATGAAGAATCGCCTCCTTAGCACCATTATTAACTTGAATTGACCCCTTAACAGCAGCACCATAAGCTAACCAACGCTTCACAGCAGACATACCCCTCTTAGGTCTAAAAAAAGTACCCACAGCCCCCCACTCAGACGCTAAAATATCCACCAAAACATTATCTCTCCTGCTATTTGAAATCACAACAGGAATACCACAATTCACAGCAATCTCAGCCGCCCTAACCTTACTCTGAATACCCCCCCTACCACGCTTACTCTTACCCCTAAGCGACCACTTCAAAACATCAGAAACATCCTCAACAACACGAATAAGCTCCGCCCCAGACTCAGACGGATCAGACGTGTATAGACCATCAACATCAGAGAGAATAACCACCAAATCCGCCCCAATAGCACCCGCAACTAACACAGAGAGAATATCATTATCACTAAAATTCACCCTATACCCACTCACACGCCTAAGCTCCTCAACACTCGTAACATCATTCTCATTAATAATAGGCACCACACCAATCTTAAGCAACAAAGCCAACACATCACATGTATGAACATACGACTTCCTATTAGAAAGATCCTCAGCAGTAAGCAAAACCTGCGCAACCCTCAAACCATACAACGCAAAAAACTTACGATACTTAGCCATAAGCACACCCTGACCAGCCGCAGCCGCAGCCTGCTGAAAAACCACATCCCTAGCCTTAGGCACAATACCCAACTCAGCAATCCCAGCCGCAACAGCACCAGAAGTTACCAACACAACCTTATCCCCCTGCCGCATAACCTGCGCTATCTGACAGGCAAGCCCCTGCATCTCCTTCTCATCAAGCTCACCCTCACTGGTAGTTATACCACTCGTACCAACTTTAACAACTATCAATCTCGAAGGCATAATCCCACAACTTTAAACCATTCTACATGAATGTTAACTATATAAAAACACATAAACAAGTAAATAACTTAATCGATAAACTACCCAACTACAAAACAACACTTCGACACCTCATAGAGTAAAATAAACATGATATTGACCTATCTACCAGAAAATAACAGAGTAGATCTCCCTCTGTTTAATGACTTTTAATCCCCGCATCACATTACACTCACATCATTAACCAACTTACGCAAAACGGTAAAGAACAATTTTTATGGGTTTTTTGCCATAATTCAAACTAGTCTTTCAAGCATCCAATGGGAACTATTAGAACTCCATCTTTAGTCGTATATGCTATATCACTTCCAGTGATAACCATTAAAAATTTTGGCTCTTTTTTGCCATTTTTTCTTATTTTACCTCTTAATTCAACGAGCTTTTCAGCGCCTTCTTTTATTTTTCTTGTTCCCAACTTTGTCTGAATAAGCCCATAGTCGCCATTATCAAAATGTATCACCTGATCACATTCTAACCCATATCTGTCCCTATAATGCCTTAAATGTCCGCCTAAACTATTAGCATATATCTTTAGATCTCTATCTGTCAAGTTTTCAAATAATAGCCCAAAGGTCATGGGATCCATTGCTAACTCTTTGGGTGAGCATTCTAAAGCGGCACATGCTATAGATGAATCTACTAGTGCTTTTTTAGGTGCAGTCCTAATGTTTGTTTTACTTATTATGTTAGGATTCCAAGCGTCTATGTCTTCTATGACGTACAATCTTTTTAGTTTATTCAAATATTTTATTATTGTTACATCAGATATATCGCCGTAGATATTTCTAATATCTTCATATAACGTTTTATCTGCTTCAATGGTGCATGTAAGTCTTGAATATGCTCTAATTATTGCTCTTGTAAGCTTGGGATTAATGTTTTCAGTATTATTTTCCATGTCCGATTCGCATAAGACATCTAGGTATTCTTTTGCTACTTTCAATGCCAATTTTTCGTCTTTCTGCTTAACACTAGATGGCCATCCCCCGCGACATGTCAAATACGCTAGTCTTTCATAGGTAATCTCTGACTTTTGACCATTTACCTGCACTTTACCTTCTAATATATCTCTTAGTGAAATGCACCCGTTTGAATCGCCACTCTCATACAAAGACATTGGATACATTGTTACAAATGACATTCTACCTATTCCTGAATGTAAATTCTTTCTAACATTATCATTTGGTGTTACAGAACCTGTAATCAAGTATAAGCCCTGTTCATCTTTTTTATCTATAGCATACCTAATCGCATTCCAAATATTAGGTATCAATTGCCATTCATCTATAAGCCGCGGCTTTTCTCCTTCTAGTAATAAATTAATGTTATTCTCCGATATTTCCCTATACTTTGTGCCCTCTGTAGGGTCTTGTAATTCTAACACACTTTTAGCAAATTGATTTGCCGTAGTAGTTTTACCGCACCATCGGGGTCCTCTTATAACTATACATCCCATAACTTGTAATTTTTCTTCAATTGTCCTATCAATTAACCGTTTTATGTATTCCATTATAACCCCTCAAATATATTATACTCCAGTTTAATAAATAGTGCCATACAACTTTATAAAATAGTTATAAATAACTTTATACTTTAGGCGCATTTAACTTTAATAATTCGTGATACACACTAATCTGCTTTTTATAACTTACAAAATGACACCCAAAAAACCATTACTCATCACAAATTTACCCAGATTGTATCCTACAGAATTTTAAAAACCATACTAAATGAAAAAAATCAAAACAAGATGTTAAACAATTAACCTTTAAGCTTTTATGCATACGTAAGAAAAATATATAAGTCTTCACACTGTCAAATTGGAGCTTGGTTAATTCATATGTTCATACCTTTAGAAATACTTTCCCTAACTAATACACAATTAACACAATTCGCATTTTTACTCGCCCCAATAGCAGGCATAATCGCTATAATCACCTCACTTTTACTCATGCAAAAAATCAACAAAATGGATCCAGGCTCCCCCAAAGCACAAGAAGTAGCCCAAGCCATACGCATAGGTGCATACGCCTTCCTAAAAAGACAATACACAACAATCTCAATAATAACAGTTGCAATCTTTGCATTAATCGCAGTAGCTCTCGACATAGGCACAGCAATAGCTTTCTTAATTGGCGCAGTCGCATCACTAGCCGCAGGCTACATAGCCATGGACAACGCCACAAAAGCAAACGTCCGCTCAGTAGCCGCAGCTAAAGTAAGCGCTGATAAAGCCCTTAGAACCGCCTTTTATGGCGGAGCAACAATGGGCTTTGCCGTAGTCGGGCTCTCACTTTTAGGTGTAACTGCACTATTTCTAATCTACGGCGGATACGGAGTAATTTTCAACCCAGAATCAGTTTTAACTGCTGATTTAACTGTTGCTGATATCGGTCTAAGAGCTGCAACTGGCATTGTAGGTATGGGATTTGGAGCCTCTCTAATTGCATTATTTGCTCAACTTGGAGGTGGAATATTTACCAAAGCTGCGGACATTGGCGCAGACATTGTTGGAAAAGTTGAAGCAGGTATACCTGAAGATGATCCAAGAAACCCTGCATGCATAGCTGATAACGTTGGCGATAACGTGGGGGACTCAGCCGGTAGAGGCGCTGACCTCTTTGAGTCTGCTGTAGGTGAAAACATCGGTGGCATGGTTATCGGTGGTGTCCTCAGTGTTGCAACGGGAAATTTGCTATTTCTAATATTCCCCTTAATCGTTCGTGCATTAGGCATATTTGCAACATTAGTTGGTATGCCCTTTGTGAAGCTAAAGCCTTCTGAAATGAAAAACCCCATGAAGGCTCTACGTAAAGGAGTAACAGTAACAACTATTGTATGTGGTATACTGTTCTTTGTAGTATCCATACTCTTCTTTAGCACAGGATGGTATTTTATCTTTGGCAGTTTAATGGCCGGTCTAATCGGTAGTGTCTTTATTGACTATATAACTGATTACTACACTGGACGAGACCGAACACCTGTTAGAAAAATTGCCCAAGCCAGCCAAACAGGCAGTGCAACAAATATTATAACAGGTTTTGCCGTAGGTTTAGAAACAACAGCGCTCCCCATAATCACACTTGTCATAGCATTAATAGCATCATACGTATTCGGTCAACAATACGCCCTAATGAATGGGCTTTCAGCGTTCCAAGGTGGAATTTACGGTACAACATTGGCAACTATGGGTATGCTTGCCGTAATGGGCATAGTATTAGCTCTTGACGGCTTTGGACCAATAGCTGACAACGCCGCAGGCATTGCAGAAATGGCCGGCGAACACGGCTCCGCAGAAACCATGGAAGCCCTCGATGCTGTTGGTAATACAACAAAGTCATTAACAAAGGGTTTTGCCCTAGGTTCAGCATTACTTGCGGCACTTCTGCTATTTCATACATACATAGAAGATGTAGCTATACAAACTGGTCAAAGTATATCAATTGACCTCTCTAACCCAGTTGTGCTTATCTCTGGGTTTATAGGTGCAATGATGCCATTTCTCTTCTCAGCACAGGCTATTGATGCTGTTGGTAAAGCCGCAACAAAAATGGTAGCTGAGGTAAGACGTCAATTCAAAGAAATACCTGGTATCCTTGACGGTACAGCAAAACCAGAATATGATAAAGCTGTAGATATAAGCACTAAAGCTGCACTATCAGGCATGGTTCTTCCAGGACTCATCGTTGTAATAGCGCCCATAATTATAGGTGTCTTAATGGGTCCCGTTGCAGTTGGCGCACTCGTCATCGGATGCACCCTAACAGCTGTTCCCTTAGCACTATTTATGAACACAGGCGGTGGTGCATGGGATAATGCAAAGAAACATATTGAAGCAGGCAACCTTGGAGGCAAAAATAGTCCAGCTCACCAAGCCGCAGTTGTTGGCGACACCGTTGGTGACCCACTAAAAGACACAGCCGGACCAAGCTTGCATGTACTTATCAAACTGCTAAGCACACTCTCAATTGTATTCATTCCGCTGTTCCTTAACCTGCTTAATCTGATCTAACAGGTTAAGCAACACCCGTTTTTTTGGGTTAATTTTTAGTTTTTATAACTTTTTTTTAAAAAAAAAGTTTGTCTAGTCTGTTCTTGGTGAATTCGTATGTTTTTAGCCACATTATATTTTTACCTCTTATGTATTTGTACTGACTTGTTAGAGATGTGTTTGCTTTGAAGATTGTGGAGAAGAATTTGCAACAGGGGTTTGTCAAAGTTGTGCCTGATACGCCTGATGATCTTTGGCATTTGTATAATATTGTCTATAAGGGTGATGAGGTTTACGCTTATACGTCTAGGGCTATTAAGTCGGATTCTGAGGCTTCGCGTCCTAAGAGTGCTGAGCGTGTTTCTGCTTTTATGGGTGTAACTGTTGAATATGTTAACTGGGACAAGTTTTTAGGTAAACTTCGTGTTCATGGCCTAATCTGTCATGCTCCTGATATTATCCCTACGGGGGCGCATCATACTATTGCTCTTGGGTTAAATCAGCAGTTTACTATTGTAAAGAAACAGTGGCCTAAGCATTTACTTGACAGGCTAACTATGGCAAGTGAGAGCGAGAAACCCTTGCTAATTCTCTCTATAGACGATGAGGCTTTTGCTATTGCAGAGACTAGGCAGTATGGTGTGGAGATGAAAATTGAGGAGCGTATACGTCTTCCAGGCAAACATGAACCGGATAAGCGTGTTGAGGGAACAAAGGCTTATTTTCGAAAAGTTTTAAACAGTTTAAACCAGCTTTGGATTCAAAATCATAATCCTCTAATTATAATCGGTGTTGGTTTTGTTAAGAACGATTTTGTGCGATATCTCTCTGAAGAAGCTAAAGACCTCTATAAGCATGTAGCTGATATAAAAAACGTTAACAACGGCGGATCCGCCGGCATATACGAAGCCCTCCGCTCAGGCGTACTGCTTAAGGCTATTAATCAAATGCGCGTTGTAGAGGAAACAGAAACTATGGAAGAAGTCCTAAAACGCTTAGGCAAAAACGAGGGCACAATAACTTATGGATTAACAGGCGTTGAAGAAGCAATACATATGGGCGCAATAGAAAAACTAGTAATAGCCGACACCGCCCTACGCGATGCAGAAGAAGACCAAAGATTAAAACTCGAAAACCTCATGCGAGACGTCGAAAGACAAAACGCAAAAATAACCATAGTTAGCACCGAACACGAGGCAGGCTCAAAACTATTATCCCTAAGCGGCATAGCAGCCCTACTACGATTCCCCATATACCACCCACCACAAAGCCCCTAATTTGATTTAGCTAAACCAAATACAGAAAAGATTTCTACCCTCTTTGCAGAGTTTTGCTAGTAAGATTAAAAATATTCTGCTGTTCTGCTCTGTTTGTTGCAGAAAAAGGTAAAATGATATGTTGAAATATTTCTTAAAATTACGCAAAACTGTCACAATTTTTATTTCATAATGTATTAATACACATATTGCTATTATTTATGTGATTTTTAGCAGAAGCTGGTGAGAGCGTAGATGGTCAACAAGGAAAAAGCGGTTAGTACAGCGTATAATTTTTGTAGAGGTAAACCTGTTTTCCTGTTGTATTGTGACCGTTTTTGTCTACGTTTTCGCTGCCGCAAAAAGGGCATTTTACTGTTACGCTTTTTGTCATAATAATCACCAATCTTTGTTGTTTGGTAAGTATTATATCATAAGTTTATTACAGGCGCATTACCGTTTCATTTAGTTTGAGGCACAACCCTTTTTTTGTGGTATGGTCTTCTGTATCCTTTTTTGTTTTATTATCTTATAGGTTTGGTTGAGTTGATATAAAGAGTGTGCAAAATTTTTGTGCGTTTTATGTAGAATTTTGTTGGTATGTTGTTAATAATTTTTAGTATGTTTTTTTTAGCCCAAAAATTGGGCTGTTCTACTAGTTGGTATTATATTTGTGGTCGCTATGTTGATTATTTATGCTAATGTAGTTGATAAATATGGATAATGCTGATTCAACAGAAATAGAATATGCCTTGCGTGGTAAAGCATGGAAAGTTTATTGGTATATACTTAAAAAAGGCGAACCTGTAGGTGTGCGTGAAGTGCAACGTGCTCTGCACTTTAGCAGTCCAAGTATTGCAAATCATCATCTTGAACAATTATGCGAACACGGCCTTGTAACAAAGCAAGACATAGGCGGTCAATACACGTTAGTTAGCGAAGTTAAAATTGGAGTACTTAGACATTACGTAAAACTTGGAAAACTCTTATTCCCCCGTTTCTTCTTCTACGCCCTATTCTCTACAATATTCTACATAGCATACATAACAATGCTAATGACCGCCTTTAACCGTGACAACCTCTTCATAGCCGTATTTGGCGCAATAGTCTGTGGAATTTTTTGGTATGAAGCATACCGCGTCTGGGAAATGCGGCCCTTCTAAAAAATAGAACAAGCCGTCCTAAGGCTTAGGATAAAATAAAAATATGCAAATACACTTCAAGGAGAAAAAAATGATGACACAAAAAGAAATAAAAAATAAAACAAAACTTTACACAATAGCCGCAGTACTGTCAGCTCTAATACTAGTAAGCGCCATATACACAGTCACCACCCCCGCCATAATGTACGGCACACTCGGCATATCCCCAATGAAACATTTCAACTCAATAGACGAACTCAGAGAATATCTAGTAACAAACACCCTCGAAATCGCTTCCCCTATTGTAATTGATGGCCTAGGTGATTTTTGGTCTCGCCCTGCTCCTGCTCCTAGTATAGCTGCCTATTCTATTTCAGTTACCAGTGGTGAAGCCACTTTGGGTGCTGGTTTTTCTAGAACTAACATTCAAGTTGCTGGTGTTGATGAGGCTGATGTTGTAAAAACAGATGGTACATACATTTATGTTGTACCTTCATATCCTAATATTGGTGTTCAAATCGTTAATGCTGATCCCGCTAATCCTCGGGTTGTCGGGAGAATTGTTTTTGACGATTCTGGTTATATTATTGGTATGTATCTTAGTGCAGATGGCAATAAACTTGCTGTTTTAGGCAGTAGTGGCAGTTCTATTGTGCCTTTGATATTTGGTGAACCAGAAACTGGTGGTTCAGATGAATCGATATCTGATGAAAAATCAGAAATTTATTGGTACACGCCTCAAACATTCCTCTATGTGTATGATGTTTCAAACAAGGCTAATCCTGTCTTAACAAACAATGTAACAATAAGCGGTCATTATGTTAACTCACGTATGGTTGGTAACTATATTTACCTAGTAACTAGCGAGTATGCGTATACAAATGATTATGCTATCACCCTACCACGAGTTAACGTAAATGAAGCAACTAAATCAATTGAGCCAACAAGCATTTACTATACAGACATACAAGACAAATCTTTCTCATACACCATATTTAACAGTATTAACATAATGAATGACTCTGAACCGCCGACAAGCACGACTATTCTTACAGGTGCATCAAGCTGCATGTATGTTTCAACAAACAACATGTATGTAACATTTAACAAACACGAAAGCACAGAACTCTACCGCATATCATTTAACGGCGCAAAACTAACCTTTAAAGCACAAGGCACTGTACCGGGATATGTATTAAACCAGTACAGCATGGACGAATACAACAATTACTTCCGAATTGCAACAACAGTATCCACAGGACTATGGAATAACAGAATTGACTACAACAACATTTACGTTTTAAACATGAATCTTGACACAGTTGGCAAAATCGAAAACTTGGCAAACGGCGAACGCATATACTCCGCACGATTTACAGGCGATAAAGCTTACCTAGTTACTTTCGAACAAATAGACCCATTCTTCGTATTAGACCTCAAAAACCCAACAGCACCCAAAGTTGCAGGAGAACTCAAAATTCCAGGAGTCTCAAACTACTTACACCCATATAACGAAAACTATATCATAGGATTAGGACAAGAAGACAATGCTGTTAAACTATCCCTCTTTGACGTCACAGACATGAACAATCCTATAGAAATCGCAAAATACCTCATAACCGAAGATGACGCCTGGCTCTATTCCGAAGCACAATATGAACCTAAAGCATTCCTATTTGACCTATACAGACAACTCCTAGTTATCCCTGTAACAATCAACCATAACGGGTACTGGGAACTCATCGATGACCCTGAACAACCTGCATTGCCTGAACCAACTCCAACACCTAAAATCGCACCTAGAACTGATTCTTCTGATTCTAGTAAGTCAAGTGCTGATAGCCCGTATATGATGATCTCGCCAGGTATATGGCACGAGGGTAAGTACTGGTCTGGTGTATATGTCTTTAATGTATCTCTGGAAAACGGTTTTACACTGCAAAAGGCGATATCTCATAAACCTGCTGGTAACAATGAATGGTGGTATGGCAGTGTTGCTCGTTCCTTATACATAGGCAATACATTGTACACTGTTTCAAATGATATGATACAGCTAACCAGTTTAGATGATTATCGCGTAATAGCGCAAGTAATCTTCTAAAACACCCTCTATTTTTTTGTGGTTAATTTTAAAAAGTGGTATAAATTTTCAGTGTTAATGCTAAAAAAAGGGGTTATTTTGCTTTGTTAGCTTTTTTAGTGCAAGCATCGCTGCAGTATTTCTTTTTAGCATCAAAGGTTACGAATTTCTGTTTACATACAGCACATTTCTTATCCATATAGTTCACCTCACTTTTTAACTGTTAAATTCCCTAAAAAGTTTTTCTAAACTACCCTTGTTGTGTAGTGAATTTGTTTTGCTTCAATAACGTTTATGTATATCCTATGCTTTAGGCTTATGGGGTTTCCAGCGCTGAATTGTAAACTGAAAGTGAAAGCAATTTGGGAAACTCTTAGAATATCGTTGAGATGGTTAATGTTCAGCGTTGTTTTTTTTCGTTTAATTTATATACTGGTATTTTAACTATGGTTGTGCATTAAAGAGGAATATCTTAAATATGGGTTCTAAGTCTCCAAGAGGCGAATTTGCTGCAAGGCAATTAGCAAAGAAACGGAAAAACTTCCGTTGGCACGATAGATACTTTAACAGACGCATGCTTATGTTAGATGAAAAAGTTGACCCTATGCAGGGTGCACCACAATCACGTGGAATTGTACTCGAAAAAGTAGGTGTCGAATCTAAACAGCCTAACAGCGCCGTTAGAAAATGTGTCCGCACACAGTTAATTAAAAATGGCAGAACTATAACGGCATTCTTGCCCGGTGACGGCGCACTAAACGTTATAGATGAACACGATGAAGTCGTTGTTGAGGGCATCGGTGGTACAAGAGGCGGCGCTATGGGAGACATTCCTGGTGTACGCTGGAAGGTAGTAATGGTAAACGGCGTATCATTAAATGAACTAGTTTACGGTCGAAAACAAAAACCATCAAGGTAATAATTTATGAGTACACAAATAACTGCAGCACAGCAACAGGAAATAAAGCTTTTCCAAAAATGGTCCTTTAAAGAAATAGAAGTAACAGACATTGGCTTGCAACGCTACCTAAACTTAACCCCTATGGTTGCTCCCCACAGTATGGGACGTCATGAACACCAAAGATTCCGCAAATCAAAGGTAAATATTGTTGAACGATTAATCAACGGGTTAATGCGTAGCGGAAAAAACAGCGGCAAAAAAGCTAAAGCAGCAAACATCGTTAAAGAAGCATTCGAAATTATCAACATAAAAACCGGAAAAAATCCTATTGAACTTCTTGTTAAAGCTGTAGAAAACTCTTCCCCCTGTGAAGATACAACAAGAATCAGCGCAGGTGGAGTTGTCTATCACTTATCAGTCGATGTTGCACCACAACGCAGAATAGACTTAGCCCTACGCCACATAACATCAGGCGCAAGAGCAGCATCATTAAATACACCACGTAGCATTCAAGAAACACTCGCAGACGAACTAGTGCTAGCAGCAAGCAAGGACATAAAGAGCGCCGCAGTGGCAAAACGCAACGAAATCGAACGCGTTGCACAAAGCAGCAGATAAAACTGCCATATTTTCTTTTTAATATACAACTTTATATTTTTCATGTTAACCAAATTATTTTAATCCTGTTTAGTAACTTTTTTTGTGAATAAAGGTTAAATTTGGGAATAAGTTAATAAAACGTTAAACAGCATATAGGTAAAATGGTGTAAAAAATTGAAAAAACAATTACTATTGGTAACATTTCTTTTGTGTACTTTAACTTTAACTTGTTTTATTTCTTTGTCATCTGTACAGGTAAATGGGGCACCATCTGGTGCCGCCAAAATTCTTAGTCATAGCTGGTATCAGGCTCCTACAAATGAGATAGCCGCATATGTTGGTGATTTAATTGTCGTAGGTGAGTTACAAAATACTGGTACAACTAACATTTTTTCTGTTTACGTTGAAGGCACTGCATATATAGGTAATGTAGCAGTAGCTTTTTGTTCTCGGCAGGTGTTTGGAAATAACTTGTTACCTGACCAAAAGGCTCCTTTTTATCTAGATTTTGTGCCTAGCACTATTTTAGTTGATGATTTCGAAGACTGGGCAGATGTTACAGATGTAAAGGTAACTGTTGGCTATCTCGTTCCCACAGATAAGAGTATGTATCAAGGCTTAAATGCTCCCTCAGAAGGTGGTTACCGATCTGGCGTGTATACGGTAGTAGGTAAAGTTGAAAACGTCGGTACAGAGAAAATAGGAGATGTCCGCGTAGTTACAACATTTTATAACGCTGAAGGCACTGTTGTTGGCTTAAATTACACGGATGTTTTCTCAAACAAAATCGCGCCTGGTTCATCTACAAATTTCGTTGCAACACCCGTAGACCATTACACTGGCGAAATAGCCAGCTATAGCATACTGGTCCAAAGCACCATTCAACATCCCGATGGCACAAACCCCTCTAATCCCTCAAACACAAACAGCCCATCCACTTCAAAAACTGCTTCACCAAATACAACACCAACAGCTACTACTGGTTTTGGAACAACTAGAATTATACTAATTATAGTAATTGTACTAGTATCCATCACCGCTATAGGTGTAATCCTAGTCATAAGTAAACGCAATAAATACAAACCAACAACACCAGCAACAAAAACAACTGATGCAGCAGCTGATACAATAGAATAGAATATATTAGACCTTAGTCCTTATTGTTTTTGGCGTTTTTAATGGAATTTATGAGCATCTAGTCAGGTTTTTAAACTGTTAGAGTACCAGATATACGAAAATTAGTCAGACCACACACTATATCCGTCATAACATCATAGTGTTTAAGTCGATTTCTAAACTCCTCCCCAAACACACGAAACTTTTTAACACGACTACTAGTATGCTCCACAACCAC
>Ga0268262_10003880_pt1 | contig 15797 bp, 15 predicted proteins | sample TergutNc150P3_FD_190354 | JGI IMG/M metagenome (GOLD analysis project Ga0268262, IMG submission 190354) | Nasutitermes corniger P3 segment gut microbial community from laboratory colony in Florida, USA - Nc150 P3 (SPAdes) (version 2) | ecosystem: Host-associated > Arthropoda: Insects >... | reverse complement strand
TAACGGCGGGCAAAGCCCGCCTACGGACAATAAGCGGCCATGATTTGCAAGCAAATCCTGGCATAGCAGTTCAACAACAAAAAGTTGAACTGCTATAATGGAGCGAGCCGCCGAGTGGGGGTAATGGAAGTACACTTGATGCACAACCACGCGCTCCGCGATGGGCCTGCCGCGCCTCCCGAGAGGCGGGGAGCGGAACGGACTACCAACCAAAAGTCCAGCCAATTCCTAAAAAGTCCAGAACTGCCAATAAACTCGTGGGTTTCTTCCATTTTGATACCCAAGGGGGTCCTGTGTGGTACAATCAAATCCAGACCTTTTCGGGGGCATTTCTAGGGGCATCTAGGACATAAAAAACCGACATGCCCCCATGCCACCCAAAACCACGGGAGAGTAAGCATGGGGCTGACTGACATAGGCATCAAACGGGCAAAGCCGACCGAAAAACCATACAGGCTGTTCGATGGAGGGGGGCTGTATATAGAAGTGGCCCCGGCCGGCGGAAAGCTCTGGCGCTACAAGTACCGCTTCAACGGGAAAGAGAAAAGGCTGGCCAACGGCATAGACCCGTCCATCGCAAAGATCGCCGCCAAGAGCGCGAAGCGGGGCCTCGCCGGAAACTCATTCGAAGTGGTGGCCAGGGAGTGGTTCGAGAACTGGAAGCTGGACAAGGCGGAGGAGCACATAGAGAGGAAATTGAGAAAGCTCGAAAAGGACGTGTTCCCTTAAATCGGCAGAGCGCCGGTCGCCGAGCTGAAAGCGCCGGACGTCCTCTCGGTCTGCCGCCGGATCGAAGCCAGGGGCGCGGTCGACGCCGCCCACAAGACAAAGATAACCATCAGCCAGATCATGCGGTACGCCATCGCCACGGGGAGGGCGGAAAGGGACCCCTGCCCAGACCTCAGGGGGGCGCTGAAGCCCCTCATGCCAAAGACCTTCGCAGCCCTGACCGAGCCAAGCGAAGTCGCCGCCCTGCTGAGGGCCATAGACGGCCACAGGGGGCAGCACCTGGTCCGCTGCGCGCTGGCCCTGGCCCCGCTCGTGTTCGTCCGCCCGGGCGAGCTTTTGGGCGCCAGATGGAAGGACGTGGACCTGGAGCGCAGGGAGTGGGTGTTCGTGTACTCAAAACAGCTCAAAGGCCCCAAAGGGGGGCGCAAGCTGGTGGTGCCGCTGTCCGAGCAGGCGCTGGCCATCCTGCGGGACATACAGCCGCTGACTGGCGACGGGGAGTATGTATTCCCCGGTCCGCGCGGCCGCAATTGCCTGAACCCCGAAGCCATCAACAGGGCGCTCCGCATCCTTGGCTACGACACCAGAACCGAGATTACCGGGCACGGCTTCCGCGCCATGGCCCGCACCATCCTCGCGGAGAGGCTGCACTTCGACCCCCAGTGGATCGAGCGCCAGCTCTCCCACAGGACCAGCGAGCAGCTCGGGGAGAGCTACGACCGGACGCAGTTCCTTGACGACCGCCGAAAGATGATGCAGGCCTGGGCGGACTACCTGGACAAGCTGAAAAACGGGGAGGTCGAGCAGCGCGGCACGGCGCCAGTGCTTACGCAGGCATCGGCTGCGGCAGAAAATCAATAGCGGACGATTCCGCTGAACGCCAAAAGCATAGAAAATAAAACCATGAGCCTCGACTACAAGATAACCGAAGCCGGCGGGCAGATACTCATAGAGGCGCCGCACAACCCCACCTTCGACGAGAAGATCAAAAGGGCCGGCGCACAGTGGGACGCCGACAGCAAAGCATGGCGCATGGACGCGAAGGAGATAGAAACAGCCCGGAAAGCCATGCAGCTTGTGTACGGGCGGGACGACCAGCCTTGCGAAACGGTGTCGGTAAGGGTCACGGTCAAAAAGGCATGGGGTGTGACGCGAGGGCCGATAGTCATCCTCGGCAGGGTGATCGCCGCGGCCACGGGGCGGGACAGCGGGGCCAGGATCGAAAAAGACGTGGCCATCGAGCGCGGCGGCTGCGATTCGGCGGGCACTATGGCCAACTGGGAGACCATAATAAGGAGAAGGACGGAGCTGGTGCTCCACGATGTGCCAAAGAGGCTTGTAGACGGGAACGACAACGACGACATAGAAATAGAAATCCTGAACCCGGCAATCCTAATACCCCTGCAAACAAAGGCCCTGCTGGCGGAAAGGGAAAGGCTGCTGGCGAGGCTGGCAGAGATAGACGAGAGTCTTGACAACCTGAAATGACCCCGTGGAACGCCGGACAACGCCTTTCCCTTGTTTATCAATGGTTGTTGCAGAAAAGCGGGCTAACACGGCGGAAACGGGGTCCGCTTCCTGCGGCCCCTCGCCACCCAGACAAAGCAGCATCGGCGGGCTGGGCAGCATCTTCGCCGGGGCCCGCCGATTCATCCCAAATGTCCAGACAAGCGGCTCGTGCGCTCTGCGCAGAATTGGGCGCCCCGATGGATTAGGGGCCCAGCCGCCCGCCAAGAGAGAGAGCGAGTCTGGGGCGCCCAGAAACCTGGGATCTTCCTTGCCAAAGGGAAACGGGGGCCTGGCGGCCCCCGTTTCCCCTGGTGCGGAGCATTTTTGGCCTTCCGCGCTGAATCCCTTCAGCCATCCTGCCCTGCCTTGAGGAGGCTTTCTGCTAGTTGCATGTCGTGCGCATCTGATTTTTTTCCCATGTTGGCTCCTGAAACTGAAACCGGCTAAATGCTTGGTTGGAAAAGCTGCTTGTGCTGGGTCTATGGAAGGGGGGCCATGTCCTTCGGCCTGACCGGCGCGGCTCGTGTCGCCTTTGCCAATTCATTTCATTCAGGCCGAATGGATGACCCCCATTCTTTTGGGACGCAATAAAAGACAGCGTCAGTCATTGCTTGTTTCCTTGAAACGCATCATAACAATTGGCTGGCTTGAGGCTGGGCCCTCGCGGCATCGGCGCCGGCAGACCGGGGCCTGCATTTCTCTGTATTGCCCCTGTGGTCTCGGGGCTGCAGGCAGCCCAAGAGCCTGGCGGCCCATAGTTGCTGCTGACGCTTTATCTTTTGGCCGATGGCCGAAACCGCGCTGTGGCAGATTTTGTATAGTCCAGCGAAATGCCACTGTCTCTTGTTTTTCCGGAGCGCCTTGGCTATTTTCTTTTCCACGTAGTCATAGCGTATTATTGGCCGCCCAAATTTGGCGCCTCTCGGCACTGCCCTTTTGAAGCCCGCTGCTATCCATTGATCGATCGAGTCCCTCTCATGTTCTGCTATTGTTGCCAACAAACTTCCCACAAGAAACCCGTGGGGCGTGGAATCGTCTATCCCCTCGAACAGCGATATGAAGGCCACCTTGGCCCTATTCAAGGTACCCCATGTATTGAACAAGCCCTTTAAGGTGTGGCCGAACTTGCCGCGGTGCGTTACCATGATTGCGTCAAGTCCCATCTTTCCTGACTGTTCAGCGAGCGCGTCTCTCTTGGGCATTATGGCGGCCGCGTCCGAGGCGATTTCCGTAACTTCCAAGGCGACTTCCATATCTAGCACCTCCGCGGCGGCCCGGAGGCACTGGAGTTGGTATTCGAGGCCCCGTGCCGACTGTCCTGTCGACACCCTTGCATACAGGGCCACTCTGCGCGGCCTCTTTGGCTCCTTGACCTGTTGCCTTTGAGATTTGAGCGATTCTATGAAGGGGCCGAGCAAATGTTCGGAGTTTTCCGTCATGACGCCCTCCTGCCCCTGGCAAGTGGCTCTGCCTGCATGGCTTCGCGGCAATGGGCATGCACTTTTTCAAACGCTGCCAGCTGTTTCAAGAAGTCCTCGGCGTTAATTGGCCCGCTCTCCGCGCCCCTCTCCAGCGGCTTCCGCTCTGGGCAGCGGCGGCAGGCGAATTCCTTGGCTGTTGGGTCAAAGTATGCCCAGTCTATCTTTCTGGGCGGCTCTGGCCGCTTGGCCGGCTTCATGCTCCGGCCTTGGATGGTTGCAGCGGCTTCGCCATGGTCGATGGCGGGGGCGCCTCCAGCGCCCTTGGGGCTAGGCCCTGCCGTGAGATGCAGGGCTCCGCCCCGATGGTTTATGGTTTTAGCCTTCATATTGGCCTCCTGTTATTCAGCGGGGTATCAATCCGCTTGGGTTGTCTGCCATGAGCGGCACGGCGCCGGGAGCTGATACCTGTAACAGGACAGTCCGATAGTTTACCCGCACTGGGCTCTTGTATGCTCGTGACTCCCGACGAGGGCTGCCGTTCATCCTGTTGAGGGGTATCAACCCCAAACAACAGTCTAGCGGGTCTTGGACAAAATGCAAGAATTTTTTGAATGGGCATTTTGCGCTGCATTCGCCCTGCGTGGCGCGGCCCGCCCCATGCGCTGCCGTGCGCCGCGCAAAAATCTATGGCCCCCTGCGCAGCCGGGGATTCAAGCTGATCGATGGGCGCTCTGCGCTTCCCTCCGTCTATGATCGCGCTTAACGCAGAAACTGGCGAAACATCCATTAATGGTGGTTTTACCTGTCATCAATACTATAAGGCTTCATGCGCCCAATAGATGGTTCATGGCCCGGAATCCGCAGGGGATGAGGATTTCGAGATGTTTTTCCGACAACAACCTTGCTTTCCCAAAGCGTTATCGCAATGCACTGATAATGGAGCAGCAGATGGACAGCCATGTGTGACCCAATTGGCTCCGGTTCTGGACTTGGTTGGTCTAGCTTTTAGCAAAGCCGGTGCGCCCGAACTCTATGCTTCCGACACTGCCGTTTGGGAGAGCCGCAGCGCCGATAAGCCATTCCTGGCCGTGGCGACGAGGTAGATGGCGGGCAGCCATTTGTGCAGCGCGACGTGAGACCGCCCGAAGACGCTGCCGGTGCGGACGCTGCAGGCCTTGTTGCAGGCGCGCGGGCGGAAGCAGCCGTCCTTTGCCGCTCCGCTTCTCTCCGCGCCGCCCTTCGCTGTCCATGCAGCGCGGGGGCTAAGCCATCGGGCCGCCGCAGATTCCCAGTTACGCCTTCGTCTTCGTCCTCACGAGCGCGTCCGCACACCACTCGCAAGCCGCCATCCCCATGATGCAGATGGACTCGGGGAGGGCCGCCGTCCTCCACGACCTAGCGAACTCGGCCTGCGACACTGGCTTGGCTGGGGAATACAGCCGCTTCTTTGGACATTTGCCGATAACAGGGCCGAGCGGGCGCAACGGGGAAACCTGCCAGATGGACCATTCGGGAAAGGCCCGCTACAAGGAGCGCGCCTTGGTGGGGGGGACGTTCTTCAGCCTGAAGGAAAACTACGGCGGGAGCTTTGTTAGGATGAGGTGCGCCGCGGAGGCGGCGGCGCACCTCATGCTTCTGGGTGGTCGCGCTGACGGCGGCCTGCCTGGCGCACCTGTCCAAGTGAGCCAGAGGGTCTCCGAAAACGTCGGAAAAGCTGGCCCCTTGGGCGCAGCCCTGCACAAAAACGGGCGGATGCCCAGAAAATACGCTATTCGCCTAGGCTGGGAGCAATCCCGCTACCGAAGACTGGGCGACGGCATTGGCTGGAATGCCCAATGATTTATGTGACCCAGATAATCCAAAGCCGAATGCATGATCCCAGGTTATCAATGTTTTCAAGCGTTAAAAGAGCATAATGACAAGATAATGAGATTTGCTCGTCAAATGTCTTATTTTTCAGTGCTGGGCCAGCGCAGGCAATTTTTTTGGCTGGCCTTTTCCCCCTCCAATTATTGCCAAATTTTCCAATGTTTTCAAGCATTAAACGTGATGTTAGCAAAAATTGACGATAGGCAGCATCCCGCATCATGGTTGTTTACAAAAAAAAGGGACAAAAAGCGCCGCCAAAAAAAATCTAAATATTTTTGAAAAAGACGCCCTAGAATGGGTTTTTGAGATTGCTTGAATTCTGCGCTGTTTACAACCAACCCAAAACACTTGGAGGAAAAAATGAAAATTGGAGCTGAATAATCAAAGGCACTTTCGTTTCACTGCCATCAAAAAGCTCGCCAATAAACACTTTTTTAATGAGGTAGTTAAGATGCACAATGAACAACAAATTTGGGGTTTTCAGCAACAGGGACCAGCCCGGGCGCCCGAAAAAAAGAGAATATTGAGGCTCCCAGAGGTCAAGTTCATCACCGGACTTAGCAAGTCGACTGTCTACTCAAGAGTCGCTGCCGGTCTATTTCCAAGACAAGTGTCGATGGGGGGCAAGGCAGTCGGCTGGTTTTCGAGTGACATCGCTCGAATGCTAGATGCCTACGCGGCCTGCTACAACCTTGAGGAGCAGCGCGTCTTGGTGCGCGAAATCGAGTCCGAGCGCAATCCAATCGCTCGCACCGACAATGGCGGCGAGCCCGCCTCCAAAGGCAAGGAGCTATGAATGAATAGCAATGCGAGTCGGGCTAGAGCGCCCTAGCCGCGCACCGCGACGAATGGCTCGGGAACGCCAAGGATCCCGAGCACTCGCAAGGCCCGCAAAGGGCAGCCAGGAGAAAAAATGACCATCGCTGAAATGGGCCATCGCCCAACTTCAATTCTCAACAACATCTTCAATCCTCAAAGGAGAAATAATGTCTAACCCAGACAAAGAAACAGCCAAAAAAACTCTTGACGAGCTGGGCTCTAGAAAATTCGTCAGTGGGGCCAGAGGAGGGTGCGGAAGAACCTCTCTAGCCTGGGCATTAGTCGACTGGTACGACAAAGCCAAAATCCCAGCAAAAAAGACAAAGCCACGCAAAGGCCAGCAAGGAGGGAAACGATGAACTTCACAGAAATGGGCGACGCCCAACTTTTCTCAACAACTACTTCAACCACTTCAATCCCAGAAGGAGAAATTATGACTACCTTAGCCAAAGAAATAGCAGGTGGAAACACCCTTGACAGACTTATGCCAAGGATCGTCTTCACTGCCGGGGGCCGCGGTGGGTCGGGGAAAACGGCTTTGGCGATGTGCCTGGTCGGATGGTACGACCACCACGGGATTCCCGTTCGGCTCATCGATGCGGACAAGGAGAACAAGACGCGGGGCAGCTTCCACGACTTCTACCCTGACCGCGCCCCCAAATTAGACCCCTCAGCCCCTGAGGGCTTAGACAAGTTGGTCAGTAGCATCACAGACGATGTGCCCATCGTGCTCTGTGATCAAGGCGCGGGCAGCGGCAGGGTTACGTTTGAGTGGTTCCATTTGGCTTACAAGCAACTCGCGAAATATGGGTACCGTTTCACTGCGATTGGGCTTATTACCAACAGCCCGACCAGCGTTCAGAGCGTCCTCGATTGGGCAAACAATCTGCAAGAGCGAGTGCAGTACCTTATCGTCAAGAACCGCATCAATCGCGACGTCAGATTCGAGTATTGGGACGAAGCGGTTGAGGCGCAGGGCTTCATCGACCGATACTCGCCTAGCGTAATAGAGATGCCATATCTCGTGCCAGCGCTTGAAAATGCGATCCGCAATTGGAATGTTCCGCTTGCCGATGTAGCTGCCAGGAAAACCGATGTTCCCGAGCTTCAGGATCTGATGATGGTGGTGCGGGCCGGAGGCCATCTCGACTACATGTACGACCAATTCGACAAGGTGCGGGAGGTACTTCTGCCATGAGCGCATTAAACCAAGAAAAGATCAAGAAGATAGCTAACATGCTGCCGCCAGAGTTGGGGAGGGAATTTTACAGCTTGATGATGACACTGCCTAACCTGCCGGCGCACGACGAGATGCTTCAGATACTTGAATTGCTGCAGTTTTTCATGATCGTAGCGGAGCAGGTTCCTGGCTTAATGACTGAAGAGCGGGAGAAACTGGAGCGCCTATGCGCGGAATTCATCAAGAATGCACGTGAGCTGGAAACAAGCGGGAAAGACTGCTACAAGAACCTGTATAGCCGCCTAGTTGCCCTGCCAGCGGAAATACTTGAGGGCCTCGATCCAAAGGCCTTTGCAGCGCAAATTAGCGACAATCTTGTCACGCAATTTGTCAACTCAGGAATCCCTAAAACCGCGTCCATACTCGTCAAGAGCGCGAAGGCATTCGAGACGGTGACGACCGATCACAAACAGGCATTCGAGAAGTTGTGTGACTCGTGGAACTCTGCCACAGCGAAAACCCAAACCGCGATTGGTGGGATACATAAGGCAACAGAAGAGGCAGAAGCCAAGGTTTCAACCTTCTTGGTCAAACTTGAAAGTGGCACAAGCCACGCTATGGATATGTTAACAATAAGGACAAGAAAGTTGTTCTGGTTGTCACTGGTGCCTATTCTGGCAACTATGCTTAACGTCGGGACGATAATTTACTTGTTAAAAACGCTCCATGAGTTAAAAACAACCATATCCATTTTTGAGGAAAGAAATCTTTACTTCCAAGAGATTCTTCTAAGACAAAAAAACCTTAGAGAGTAATGAGTGCATAGAATGCTATCCATAAAGCGACTACTACGATGAGCATGTTCGCGTCCAAGGCCACTGTTGTGGCCCTAGCGCGGGCTTGCTCTGCTCGGCGGCATGGAAGCCTCTGGCTAGACCTCCACCATCGCCTACTAGGCAATTGGAACAGGCGCTGGCGAAAGCCCACGGTAAATGCGGCTCTGCGCTCAAGACAAACCCAAAGAGTAACTCCTATGCAGCTTCTAATCTCACTTCAACTGCCCGCGCTCACAGTAGCATTGGGCTTAACCATCAATTCCTTCTGGAGAAACAACAATGGACAATCAATCAATATCGCGAATCACCCGCATCATTGTGGTCGCAGGAGCAAATGGCACCGGCAAAACCTCTACAACAATAGTGCTTGCAGATTACCTCCAAACTAAAGGCAGATCAGTGCAACTGCTTGATCTTGATCTTGATACAAGCAATACAAATGTGGGCTGCCTCTCAGCCGTACTGCCCAACAGCCATAAAATCAACGTCCACACGAAAGCGGGGCGCAAGGCTTTGCATGACCACGCCTCCAGCGGCGCTTCCCACGTTTTGGTCGACATGGACGCAGGAGCTGCGAGTGTGGCTATGGAGTGCTTTGACTGCGTCTATCCTGAATCTAAGGAAGCGGGGATTGTGTTCACGGTCATAGGCGTAATCACCGGAGACCCGAAGAGCGTGGAAAGCGTTCTAGGGTGGGCATCGCGACTTCAGGGAAAAGCCTCATTCCTGATCATAAAAAATGACATTTTTGGGGCGGGGGGAACCTTTGACTATTTTGACAACACGCCCCGAGTTAGGGACTATCTTGATGCATTTAATCCCCCAATAATCCACTTTGATAACCGATCAGCCGAACTCGAATATTTAACTAGACTACATCGCCTATCGCTAAGCCAAGTTGCAAATAATGAGACGAATGTGCCAGGGCTCCAAAAAATGGGCTTGGTCGTACATGCTCAGCGCCATCGCCAGGCGATATTCAGCGAATTTGATCGTGTACAGAATTTGCTGACGAACACCAATTGACCAGCCTCTCCTTCGCCAGAAAAAGGTGACACAACTGCTATGCTGACCATTCGAGCAATCATTGACGGCACCGGCTATTCTGAAAACCACCTAGCGCACAGCGACTATTACTCAGAGCATGAGCGCGTCATCGGCCGATGGCATGGCCTTGGCGCGACCATGCTCAGTCTTGTCGGTTCAGTTGACCACAAAGACTTTGAAGCGCTGCGCCAAGGGCTGCATCCTTTGACGGGCACGTTCATGCGCCAGCGGCGTAGCGCAGACCGTACCGCAAGTAACGGGGACGTCCTGTCGCACGCCGTGAGCCTGTTCGACTTCACGTTCTCCGCCCCCAAGAGCCTATCTATCATGTCTGTTCTTGGGAACGATCCACGAATCATCGAGGCCCACGAAGCTGCCGTGGCCGAAGCGTTGAAAGAACTTGAAAGACACACGGCCGCCAGAGTTAGAAAAGGCGGTGCCAACCACGACCGCCGGACAGGCAACATCGCAATGGCGGTCTATACGCACGATGCCTCACGGGAGCTAGACCCGCAACTGCATAGCCATTGTGTTGCATTCAATCTCACATTCGACAAGGTAGAAGGGTGCTGGAAGGCTCTTCAAGCCTCAGACATCTACAGGATGCGGGCCTACCTCTCTGAAGTTTACAGGAACGCCCTAGCCAAGGAACTGAAGGCCCTCGGCTACGAGATAGAGAACATCATAGACAGGCGCGGGAATGACTGCGGCTTTGAGATCGCGGGCATCCCCGAACCCCTCAGAGACAAGTTCAGTCAGCGAAGCAAGCAGAGGGACGAAGCCATCGCCGTCTTCACCGCAGAGAATGGCAGGGCCCCAACGAAAAACGAAATATCCGTCCTGGTGCGCGAGACACGCCCCCCCAAGCTCCAGAACATCGCGACCGAAGAAGTACGCCGGAAACAGTTGAGCCGCATGGAGCCAGAAGAGATCGAGCTGCTGCGGGAAATAAAGTCAAAGGCTATGGCAACGCCAGAGCCACTCCAAGCCAAGACTGCCTCCCCCGAGCAATTGCTGCAGACGGCCATGGAGCACATCTTTGAGAGGGTGTCGGTCGCCAACGACTATGAAATCATGGCGGAAGCCCTCCGCCTCGGCAGGGGCGAAACCAGCCTAAATGACCTGCAAGAAGCCCTGCTCGCACTGGAATCGCAAGGCTCCATACTTCGCAGCGGCTCCGAGATGGCCACCAAGCAGAGCCTCGACCGCGAGCGGGAAATGATCCAGCGCGTCAACAGGGGCATAGGCGCAGCCAAGGCCATAGACGGTAAAAGGCTCTTCATCCCAGACAAGGGCCTGAACGCAGAGCAAAAGAACGCCGTTCAATTCGCCCTCCAATCCCGCGACCAAGCAACGGCCATAATCGGCGCCGCCGGGGCCGGCAAGACCACAATGCTGAAGGAGCTTGGGCGGGGCATAAGCGAATCGGGCCATGACATACTGGCCATAGCCCCCACGAGCTCCGCAGTGGAGGAGCTTCAAAAGGTCGGATTCACCAGTGCAATCACCATCCAAAGGCTGCTGCAGGACCCAGACAACCAGAAAGGGAATTGCGTACTGATAGTTGACGAGGCCGCCATGGTCTCCAGCGGCCAAATGTCGGACTTGCTCAAACTGTCCAAGAGACAGTCATGCAGGGTCATCTTCTGCGGCGACACAAAGCAGATCCAGAGCGTAGAGGCGGGGGACGCCCTGCGGATATTGCAGCAGGAGTCTCGCCTAAAGAGCGTCTCCCTGACCACAGAGCAACGACAGGCGACAAAGGACTACCGCCAAGCAATCCACCAGCTCCGTGAAGACCCTGCAAAGGGGCTCGACAAGCTGGAGCGCATGGGGGCCGTCCTGGAAGTGGAGGGCAAGGACAGGGCCGAAGCCGTCGCCAAGGCGTTCTCCGATTTCACGGACAGGAACCTAGACACTATCATCGTCTGCGCCACACATGATGAAATAGGCCGCGTCACAGACGCCATCCGCAGGGGCCAGAGAGCCAAGGGGAAGCTGGGAGCCGCCCACAGCCTTGAAAGGGACGTCCCACTAGGCTGGACAGAGGCCCACAAGACCGACATATCCCGCCTCCAGCCCGGACACATTCTTAGCTTCCATAAGGCAACCACGGGCGTTGCAAAGGATGAGTCGCTTGTAGTGGTCAGCGTGGAAAAAGGACAGGCAATATCTCGAAACGAACACGGGGAGACGCGGGTCATCACAAAGAAGCAGTCCAAATGCTTCGACGTGTGCGAGCGCCGCCCCATAGAGGTCGCCGCTGGCGACAAGCTGCTCCTGACGGCCAACCGCAAATCCCCCTCTTTCAAGTCCACGAATGGCGAGATCGTTACCGTGGAAAGAATAGACCAGCATGGACAGATCCACCTACAGGACGGGCGCGCAATGCCAAAGGACTACAGGCACTATACCCACGGCTACGCCGTCACCGCCCACCGCAGCCAAGGGAAGACCGTGGATGCCGTCATCGTTTCAGCCGATGGTATGAAAAAGGAACTGTTCTATGTGGCCGCGTCCAGGGGGCGCCAGGGCCTCGCGGTGGTCACTAGCGACAAGGAGAGGCTGAGGGAAACCATAGGCTGCTCCATGGCGAGGAAATCGGCCAGCGAGCTTGCCAGGGGGGGCCGTCAACGTCTGCGCCAAGGCCCCAACCAGGGGATGGCTGCCGCCCGCCGCCTGGCCCTCTGGAACGCCTGCCTCCCCCACGAGATTCCACAAAGGCCAAAAATGATTCAGCCAGCAATCCAGCCAGCAATCCAGCCAGCAATTCAGCCGGCAATTCGGCAGACACCGAAACCAACGCCAACAAAGGAGATATATCATGGCAGATAACCCTAACGCCAAACCATTTAGAAGCACAGCAGGATTGGAGATTGCGCTGGCAAAAAACACGATTGTGCTTCCCTGGAGCCATTTCCTTTTTGCGGAGGGCGGCTCAGACGAGATCCGCATGGCGTTCAGCACACACAACATTGTCGTCACCGGCGCAAGGCTCGAAAAGCTCCTGTCGAAAATAAACAGCCAGCAGCTGGACTCCCTGAAGGAGTCCTCCAGGGCGGACGGCTTTGGACATTCCGCCGAGTACCAGATCGCCAAGATCACGGTCGAGAAATGCGACGGCTAAGAGAGGGGGCGACCATGCACGAAAAAGCATCTGAAAGAAAGACACCATCCCTAAGCCTTCGGCTTAGGTTTCGTGGAAAGGCGAGACCCCACGAGACACTTTTGCAGAGTTTTGCATTTTTTTGCAACTTTTTGCAATTCGTTGCACATTTTGCAGAAATTTGCGGACTTTTGCATCTTTTTGCAGTTTTTTGCATATAGGCAACTTTGCGCTGAAGATGGCTTGACGAGGAATGGTTGCTATGGACGAGACTGACGAGAAAATCCTCAAAGATTACAGCAGCAAGCGGCAGCGGCCACGGCTCCTGCAAAACAGAGAGCTGATCCTTGGGCTGCACGGGCTGGGGGCCACGCTCAAGGAGATAGCCGATACCCTGAACGAGAAAAAGCAAATATCAGTGCCGCAATGCACCCTGTCAAGGTTCATCAACCGACAAGAACAAAGTCCCCCAAAGCGGCCAAACCCCAAAACACCAGAGAAAATGGCACTGGACGAGGCCGCACCACTTACGGCAACAACGACTACGGCAATATCCTCAGCAGTCAAACCTGCCACCCGCGATGAAGAGGCGTGGCGGAAAATTGAAGAGCTGAGAAATCGGCCGTCCCAGCAAGACCCCACAGAAAAACCATTTGACTATGATCCCACCAAGCCTCTTACTCTTGTGAGGGAAAAAGAAAAAACCTGAAAAACCTGCAGCAGCTCTACTGTTCCAACTGGCACAGAACAGACACCTAGGTAAGATGCTTGTCAAGTCTTACTAAAGTCAACGCCCTTCAAAAACAGAACAAGATGAAATTCCTCCAAAGGTCCGAATGGGACAAGAGGCGCGAAGGAGGAACTAGTGAAGAGAAAAGAGTGGAAATCGGCGCGGCCAGAGGCCGCATCACTCTCTACTCTCTTTACTCTTTTCTACCCGCTCTTTACTACCTTGCGAAGCGGGGAGCTTCATTACAGGCGCAGACGAAGCACGCCAATTTGTTACGATTCTAAAGTGCGTTAACTATATCAGCATAAACATCGGTGCAAATTCTTCTAGCGGCTAAGGTCGAGCGATAGGTCGTGCTATGGAGTGCTAGTGTAGAGTATCCGGATTACCGTGTTTATTAGCCGACTGTTGTCGTGACTGTTCTCGCCTAATGTGCCTTTCTCCATTAGATGCGACTCAATGAGAACCCATGTCATGTCAGAAATGCCGTGCTACCAAGTTGTCAATCACAAAGGTAATTCTCGCTCCGTATAGGGGATCCAAACGACATGGCATGAATAATTAAATATATTGATGCCCAAATCAAGTCAACCAGAATTGTTGCTATTTGCAATTGATAATTTGCTACAAATTAGTTTTTGTAATGCTGAAAAATTGGATTTAGTTTTATCAGAAATCTTCTGCAAGATTGTTTTTCTCTTTTTGGCATCCAAAAAGTATAGATTATGAATTAATGATTCGTACTTTGCATCATCTGGCAGATTTAATGCTTTCCGAAGAATTGGATAGTCCTCATCAGCTATCATTTTTTCCATCTTAATATTTCTACTATCTGTTAGAGCGGGGAGGAGTGAAAAATGTTCAGCCTCAGTGGGACCGAAATAATTTTTGGCTTGCCCAAATACTCTTCTACCCTCTTTATCATTGTCCCATAATGCGAAATAGGCTATATGGTATGCAATAAAGTAGGAAATATTATTTAGAAGAGTGGAAGCAGAAGCTGAAGGAAAAATTCTGACCGATTCGGGGAGGTTGCAAAATGCTTCTATACAATATTTGTCGTATATGCCTTCAACACAGAGAATTTTCTCGTCAATGGCAACTGTTTCATATTCAGGCAACATTAGTGCCTCGTATATTGGTTGCATTGCTGTGTTGCGTTTTGATATAGTATCATTTTTTATCCCTACAGAGGCAATGCGAATGCAATTGTTTTTTCGTTTATCAACAATATAAATAGAATTTGTTGGGATAATTGAAGGCAACAACAATTTTGGTGAGTGTGTGCAATATACTACAATTCCTTCTTTCCTTGAAATATCTCGAATTTTTTCACACAATGCTTTTTGTAAGGTTTCATGCAAATATGAACCTGGTTCATCAAGCAAAAAAATGGTTTCACTCGTATTTCCAGTCTGCTTTGGGTTAAAACGGATTTTCATTATAAAATTATAATACCAAATAAATCCCTTGCTTCTGTCTGTCACATCAAAGTATCTAGAAGACATGCCTTTGTGTTGATCTTTAATGAATATTGACAGCTGTTTATCTTCACGATTTACTTGTAAACCAATTGATATCTGATTATTATCAGGAGAGAATTTTGACCAAGCCTCGGTCAGAGTTGTACTCAGAAATCTCTCAACGTCAGCGAGAATGGATTTTCTTCTTCTTTCATCCTCTTCAGCAATTGATTTCAAGGTATATTCTTTTTTAGTGGAATTAAACACTCTTTCAAAAATTCCATGCCAACCGCTACCTGTTTCTTCCGATAGCGAAATATTGCTTTTGGGTCTATCATTGAAATCATCATTGTACAAAATATACGGCATTTTTCGGATGATTTCTTTACAAATCAAATCATTATCTACTGCAGGAATTTCATCAAACAATGGGCAACTATATCTTTTTTCGTCTGAAATGTTGCGAAAAATGGTAAGAGATGTCATTTTTATCGGAGTTTCAATAAAATATTGCATAAATTGAATTCCAGAGTCCTCTGCATTATTTTGCTCCGACTTTAAAGGTTTAGTTTTTTTCAGCAATGCTTCTTGGATGCAAGTCACTATTTCTTCTTGGTTACATTCTATAGTGGCTGAGATAATGCAGTCTCCTTCAGAAACTGTATCGTAAAGATTTTGGGTATTACTTAAGTGTTGACCTTTGTATTCGTCATCATTAACGTGATCAAAACAAAAAATTGCCTGTAGTATTGTTGTCTTACCACATTCGTTCACTCCGACGAGAGGGATAATTCTTGAAGCGAGATTTATGGTAATTTTTTCTTTGATGGCTCTATAATTTTCTATCGAAAAACTGATGTACTTCATAGATGCATCTCCTTTTCTGACTTGAACATTTTTTGGGGGAAACCCTACAATCTATTACGACCATGGCAAACTCCCCGTGTACCTTCAATAGCCCTAGAGTGTGTCGTCAATAGATTTTAGCCCATATAATTAAGCACCGGACGTGGACGGCCGCCAAGTATGAGGCCGTGTTCTTCGCGTAACGCGTAGCTATGCCGCGCCATTGCTTCATCTCCGCAAAG
>Ga0268262_10003879_pt1 | contig 15799 bp, 12 predicted proteins | sample TergutNc150P3_FD_190354 | JGI IMG/M metagenome (GOLD analysis project Ga0268262, IMG submission 190354) | Nasutitermes corniger P3 segment gut microbial community from laboratory colony in Florida, USA - Nc150 P3 (SPAdes) (version 2) | ecosystem: Host-associated > Arthropoda: Insects >... | reverse complement strand
GGCTGAACTTGGCATTTAGTTTCGCGGATTTTTTTGCATACTTAAAAGCGCTACTCACAAAAAGAACGCTGGGACTTTCGGATTTTGACTATCCGCAAACGGTTCAGCATTTCATTTTGGCTTCGTTTCCGCATTCTTGTTACAAATTTTTGCTCATTTTAATGGTTGGCTTTTGCACGCTTGGCATTCTTTTGTTTTTATTAAACATCAAAATGGAAATGAACGGCAATTTTAGCGAATTATCGCGTTTTTTGTGTATGGATAAGCATAAAATCGCAAAGCAAGCGAGATTTGCCGCGCTGTCAAAACAGATTTTATTTTGGAGCTTTCTCTCACCTGCTATCTTTATCGCATTGCTGGTTTTTGAGGCAGAATTTGGCATTTCAGGGCTTGGGAACACCATAAAAATAGCTTTTTTTCGCGAGGATTTTCCGTTGCTTTACGGCAGTTTGTGCTGTGCCATTATATTTATTTTAGCAGTGAATATATTTTTTATAACGCTGAAAAACATTTTGCCGCATAAATGATATGGTTATTTCTTGGGTTGATTTTTCTGTTGCGGATTGCATAAAGCCTTTTTCCCTTAGCTTGGGGGAAGGCGATTTTCTGTTTTTGGCTGGCGAAACTAGCAACGATAAACTTTTGCGTGCTCTTGCCGGATTTTTGCCCAAAGAATGCAATTTCCAAGAATCCATAAGGATTAACGGGCAACGTATGAAAAGCAACGATTCGTTTAAGCCTATGCTGTTGCCAAAAAATGCGGTTAAGTCTTTTCCTCCGCACAGAACAATAGGGGATTTTGCGCTTGACCTGTCGCCTATTGGCACAACAAAGAAAAAACTTGAGAATTACGCAGCCACCCACGGCATAGAAAAGCATTTTCTTCACAGCAAACCCTCTAAAATACCCTTGCCGGTTTTGCAAAAAATTTCGCTTTGGCTTTATTCGCTTAACACAAGTTCAATTATTTTCGTAGAAGAACCCGAAGACGGTTTTTTAGACGATTGCAGACCCTTTGATTTTTTGCAGAGCTTGCTTAAAAACGGCACAACCAGTTGCATAGTTTATTCAACTGATAAAAAGGATGTGGTTTTGGAAAAAGCTAGTGCTATGCAGTTTTGCACAGCGCGCATTGCTATTTTTTGCGCAGACAGGCTTGTTGAAGAAGGCGTTGCTGCTAGGGTATTGGCAAATCCCATTCATTCCTATACAAAGGAATGGTTTAAATTCGGTTCAAAGGAGCAGAGAAAAAACGGTGCTTTATGGCTCTATTGCCCGCCCGCCTGCCAAGAGCAACATAACTGCCCTATAAAGCAGAGTATAAGCCCTTCATTATGGGATTACGAGCCAGATGGTTCGCACAAGGTTATATGCAAGGGTTTTCTCAGCTATATGCAGGGAGTCTCTTAATCAGACTCTCCAGTAATGCGAATCCAGCAAGTATGCGAGCAAGTCTTTCCCTTCCGTGTTTTGCGCTAGCTCTTCCACCAAAGGCAGATAGCGCCGCATTCTCTCGTTTTGTTTTTGCCCCAATAATCTGCGCTCTCTGTCCAGCTTTGCCTCCATTCTCTGGCGAATGCGGCTTGCCAATTCGTCTTCATTTATAGGCAGCATTTTAATGAAGTTTATGCCAAAATCCGCAGCGGTTTTTTGAATTTCAATTTCTTCTACCGGAGTGATTAAAGAAATCGCAAGTCCACTGCGCCCAGCTCTTGCGGTACGGCCGCTCCTGTGCACATAAACCTCGTGGTCGCTGGGGTGGTCGTAAACAATGACGTGCGTCACGTGGGTTACATCTATGCCACGGGCGGCAACATCTGTACATAGCAAAAGTTTTAATTTATTCTCTCTGAACTCGCCCAAAACTCGCTCGCGCTCGGCTTGGGAAATATCTCCAGAAAGAGCTTTTACCGGGAAACCGTAGTCTCGCAAAACTTGCTCCAAATATGCTATATCTTTTTTTGTGTTGCAAAAAATCATGCAACTTTCGGGGTTTTCCCATTCCAGGATTTTTATGAGCAGAGAATCTTTGCCCATAGCATCGGCGGCGTAATAGCGGTGTTCCAGATTTTTCGCTATAACTTGGTCGTAAGAGAGCGAGAGAAAATCCGCATTTGGGCGTTGGAATTCCCTGGCAAGGCTTTTTACGGTTTGAGGAATAGTTGCGCTGAACATAGTGCAGGAAATTTGCTTTGGCAGGTAGCGGCGAATGCGCTGCATATCGGGGTAAAATCCCATACCCAGCATCTCGTCTGCCTCGTCCATAACCAAATCGCGAATGCTTCTGAAATCTATGTTGCCCCTCTGAGCGTGGTCTAGCAAGCGGCCCGGCGTTGCAACTATTATGTGCGCTCCGTTCCGCAAAGCGTGAATTTGATTCTCAAAACCAACGCCGCCAAAAATTGCGCAGGAGCGAATGCCAAGCCCTTTGGAAAGCAGCTCTGCCTCGCCGTGAACCTGCAATGCCAATTCACGTGTGGGAACTAAAATAAGAGCCTGCGGATAAGCGTGTTCGGTAACTATAACCTGCAAAAGAGGCAGCAAAAACGCTCCGGTTTTTCCAGAGCCGGTTTTAGACTGGATAAGCATATCCCTGCCTTGCATCATATAGGGAATAGTCTTTTTCTGTACCGGCATCAATTCGTTCCAGCCAAGCCCTTTAAGGGTTTCCTGTAGGCAAGGCGGCAAATCTTCAATAGAAAAATCTGGCAGCTTATCTTGTGGTTCTTTTATTTTAGCGGGAATGCTAAAAGGCGAATCTTCACTCATTTTATTCTCCAATATCCATTACAATACTCTCGTCCCTTTTTGCGCCTATGGAAATTATCCCAATTTTAACATCGGCGAGTTCGGAAATTCGAGTTAAATATTTTTGCGCATTGGGCGGCAAATCGCTCCAAGAGCGGCAGTTGGCAGTTGAGCATTCCCAGCCAGGCACGGTTTCGTAAACAGGCTTGCAAAGGGAAACTTGCTCCAAACGGTTTGGGAAAAACAGCAAATCCTTGCCTTCCATTTTATAGCTCGTGCAAATCTTGATTTCTTTGAAGGTATCCAGCACATCCAGCTTGGTTATAGCCAGATGTGTCAATCCATTGACGGCGGCAGCTTTGCGAACTACAGGTGCGTCAAACCAACCGCAGCGGCGAGGCCTGCCGGTTGTAGCGCCGTATTCTCCGCCTATTTCACGGAGTTTATCCCCTATTTCATCGGACAGTTCCGTTGGGAAAGGACCGTTGCCCACCCTTGTGGTATAGGCTTTTACAACGCCAATCACCTGGTCTATGGTTGTTGGCCCAACCCCAGAACCGCAGCTTGCATAGCCAGCTACCGTGTTTGAGGATGTGACAAAGGGGTATGTTCCGTGGTCAACATCTAAAATTGTCCCTTGCGCTCCCTCAAAAATTATCTGCTTTTTGTTCTTTAGGCTTTCGAACAGATAAGAAACGGTGTCGCAGATATATGCTTCCAATTGTTTGCCAAAATCCAAGTACTCCTTTATCACAGGCTCTGGGTCTATAGGCTCGGCACTGAACATCTTTTTAAATTCTTCATTTCTGAACGTGGCTATATCCTCTATGCGAGCCCTTAGCTCTTGTTCATTCAGCAAGTCGCCAACCCTAACCCCGTGCCTGTTCACTTTGTCGCTATAGCAAGGCCCAATGCCTCGCCCTGTGGTTCCAATGGCGGACTTGCCCGCTTTGGCTTCTTTTAGCTTGTCGCCAGCTATGTGCCAAGGCAGCACTACGTGGGCGTTTTCTGCTATTAAAATTCGGTTTTCTACGGAAATACCCTTTGATACAAGGTCTTTTATCTCTAAAATCGCCTGCTTAGGGTCAAAAACAACGCCATTTCCTATTACGCAAACCTTATTTGGGTGCATTATTCCGCTTGGAATCAGATGAAAAATAAATTCCTTATCGTCCGCTTTTACCGTATGGCCAGCATTTGCGCCGCCTTGAAACCGAACTATTATATCTGCATCCCGCGTTAAAAAATCCACGATTTTGGCTTTGCCTTCATCGCCCCATTGCGAACCTATAACTACTCTGTTTGGCATAAGTGACAAAAAATACAAAAAAATCTACCGCTTTTGTTTTTTTTTTTGTATTTTAAAGAATATGCAAAAGGGTTGTTCTATGCAAAAATATTTCTTTGGCGGTTTATTAGCCGTATTAGCGCTTGCCATTTCTTTAACCTCGTGCGGAGGAAGAGTTTCCGAACAAGCCGACTGGCGAAACAAGGAGCTAACTACTTCTTTCAGAGGCAAGGGTATTGACGGCTATCGTTTTGACAATTCCACCGCTGAACAAGCAGAGTTTCAAAACGCCTCAGGCGTTGGACCTGTATTCAGAAAAGTTGACTTCCCCAATGCAAGATTCCAAAATGCTATGCTTGAGAACCCCGATTTTACTGAGGCGAATTTAGAAGGAGCTAATTTTTCAGGTGCGGATATGCGAGGAGCTAATTTTTCGGGCGCAAATCTGGAAAGGGCAAATCTTTACAAAACCGTGCTTTTGAATAACGAAAGCGAAGCCCTTGCAAAGGCGACTTCTTTTTCAGGGGCCTCGTTCATAGACGCAAATTTAACCGGTATGAAAGTATCTGAAAAAATTAACTTCAGAAGTACAGATTTAACCAACGCAAAAATTATAGAAGTGGATTTAACCGGAGCGGATTTTAATGGAGCTGTTGTCCAAAGAGCGGATTTTACCGGTTCTAATCTCGCTGGTGCTAGTTTTAAAGGTGCAGAGGTTTCTGGGGCAAATTTTTCTAAATGCAATTTAACCAACGCCAACTTTATAAACGTGGACCTAAGCAATACCAAATTCTTGGGCTCCGGTTTGCAAAGAGTGGATTTTGGAGGGGCATCGTTTGGCAATGCAGACCTCACCGGTGCGGATTTTTCGCTAACCTCGTTTAGCAATGCAGATATGAAAAAAGCAAAACTTCAAAAAGCTATTTTTTCACAAGCCAATTTATCAGATATGAATTTCGATGGGATGAATATAACTGGCGTTGTGTTTGACAAAAGCTCAGTTAGCGGCGGAACATTTAAAGGTACTAAAATGCCAAATACCAGTTTTTATAGCGCTGACGTAGATAAATGCGAATTTATTGAATCAGATATGAAAAATGTCGTTTTTGTAGATGTGAATATGAAACGCTCTATTTTTATGAAAGCCGATTTAACCAGGGCTAATTTTACAAGAGCCAATTTAGACAGAATTATATTTGAAGAAGCGAATATGGGTAATGCAGTTTTTGATAGCGCAAAACTTAGCCAAGTCACTTTTCTTAAGTCAGATGTTCAAAACGCCAGATTTAATGCAGGAACTATATTGGATAGGGTGGACTTTTCCGGTGCGGATTTAACCAGAGCTAGAATGGACAACCTCCAAGTTAGAAACGTTGTGAACGTTATGTACGATGACAAAACAAAATTCCCTTCGGATTTTGAGCCTAGTAGCTTGAATTTCATATATGTGGGTAAAAAAGAAGCTGCTCCAGCGTCAAAAAAGAAAAAGAAAGCAGTTGAGGAAGAAGATGCACCTGCCGCGCCTGTTGCAACAACTGGTAAAAAGAAAAAGGTTGCGGAGCCTCCCCCTCCTCCACCAGAACCGGAGCCTAAAAAGCGTAACCCGAAGAAGAGAAATAATAATTAGCAATTAGCGACCATTTGCCAAAGTTATTTTTTTGTACAGTTTTTTTCCTGCTGCTTTTTGCTAAAGTTGCAGGCTCTTCGCCTTGGAAATTGCGCTTTACCGGAGCTAAGGTTTACAGCGAGCGTTTTTTGATTGAACAATTGGATTTACCTGCCGAAATGGATGTGATTTCTCCAGAAAGGCGAAATTTCATAATTAAGCTCGCAAAGGGGAATTTGGATGATTTCTATCAAAGCAACGGCTATTTTAGCGAAAACATTTCACTTACTGTAACCGAAGAGATAATTGATTCCGCAAGGGTTGAAATTTACGCATTTGACATATATGAAGGCGAAAGGTATAGATTTGGAGATGCAATTATTGAGTTTGCCGCAGGGCCGGATTCTCTTATTAGAACAGATAATCTGGCTGTTCCGAAAGGAGGATTTTATAATCCTGAGCAAATAAGCAATGACCAAAAGGAAATCAGGAATATTTATCAGAAGAACGGTTATTTGCACATTGCAATAGAACATTTGGAATACATAGACACAACAGAAAAAAAAGTAAATGTTCGTTATTTTGTAGATCCTAAAAATCAAGTTCTTATGGGTAATTTCAAAAGCAGAATTTTTCGCTCTGGGTTTAAGCCAGGGCAAACTGAGCCAGAAATTGGGCTTTCCGATACAGCTTGGTTTAATAAACTATGGGAAATAAAACCTAATTCCATAATAGATGGGCAGTATTACTTTTCATTCAGGACAAAATTATTTTCAACGCAGCTCTTTTCGCAGATTCAATTGGAAGACACCCTGCATGAAAATGGGCTTTCCGATATCATCTTGACCGCTTATGAAAGAGTTCCGGGCGAGGCAAGATACGGTTTCTTTTATGAAGAGATTTATGGTTTTGGAATTTCGCTTTCTTCTTTGCATAGAAATTTATTCGGCTCTTTTCATGAATTGGGGATTGGAGCTATGTTTGCAGAAAATCGCCAAGAACTTTCTCTAAACTATGCTCATCCCTTATTATTTGGAACTCGCATATCATGGATACCCACGGCTATAAGGCTAGATGAAAAGATAATTTTCAATCACGAGAAATTACCTCTTCCTGCTGACCCAGACAGCCTTGTGGAAAAATGGGAAGTGATAAACAGAGCAAGTTTAACATTTGGGCTTTCCAATTATATCCGTTCCAGAAATATGTTTGATTTCAGGTTTTCAAGAGCAGAAGGCAAAGATAATTTTAAGGTAAAAGCCGAAACAGGTTTAACTTTTGATTTTACTGATAACAGTTATGACCCGATTAAGGGTTTTAGATTGACTCCTAATTTTGGTATAGGAGGAGAATTGCGGAACGAATCTATGGAAGAGGATGGAGCAAATAAAATTACTAATTTCTGGAAAATAAGCATGGAACGTATATATACTTATGTGGATGCATCTGCATTTGTTTATTTTCCAATATTCAGGAATTTGCTAAACGCGTTTGCTTTTAGCTATGGAAATGTTTTTAGAAGAGCCTCTCCGGACGATGCGGCAATTTTTTATCAGGGCGGTGGAAGAACCTTGCGCGGTTATCGTTTTAGGAGCGTGTTTCCATACAAGGCTAATCCGGAGGGTACAAATGCTTTGTTGCTGAGTGGCACTTCGCCGCAATATTTTAGGATAAATGAAGAACTTAGGATAATTCCCCCTTGGAAAACGCTACAGAATTTTCAGCTTGTGCAATTCACAGACTGGGCTCGGATAAGCGATTGGGATAAATCTTTTAACACGGCGCAAGAGATGTCTTTAGGGCTTGGGCTACGCTACAAATGGCAATTTTTGACTATAAGATTGGACTATGCCTTAAAAACAGAGTTTGATGATTTTAAACCGGACAAATTCAATTTTTCACATTTTGTTTTTGATTTATCACAGGCGATATAAACTATTTACCCATTTTTCTATACCGTATTTTTTCAACAAGCGAAGCGGTTATGGGGAATACAGCTATATGAGCCAACGCTATGCTCAAAGTTCCCAAAACCGTTACCAAGCCGAGATTTTTTAAACCGGGATGCGATGAAAAACTCACGCTCACAAACGCTACTATTGGTATAAGATATGAAATTACCACTGTTCTGCCGCTATTCGCGCAAACAAATCTGAGCGAACCAGTTCCCTCTTCCCAAAATCTTTGCCATAAAAACAGAGAGCCGTCTATAGAAATACCTATAAGAAAAGGTATGGCTAAAATGCTGTAAATCGTTAAAGGGATGTCAAAAAAATTCAAAATCCCCAAAAACCAAAAAAATCCAAGCACAGGTGACAGTAATATCAAAAATATATGGTTTCTCATATTTTTGAATACCAAAAGCCAAAACAAAATCGCTATGCAGCTTAGAATTATGCTTAGGTGCAATTTTGGCAGGCTCGAGTCCATCAAAGCGGCACGTATTACCAACTCTCCCGTATTTTTAAGCTGGTTGCCGAAAACAGAAATTTCATTGATGATTTTTGCAAATTTGCGGCATTCAAGTCCGTCATCTATGTCCAATTCAGGAAAGATAAAGCCAAATTCCCCTAAACTTCCGTCCTTGCCGAAAAATTTCAATTGATAGCTTTCCGGCAAGTCAGCTATTTTTACAGCTTTTAACTTCCAGCTTTCCATAACCTTGCTCACATTTGCCGAATCGTCTCCTTGAAGCGTTTTTAAAGTTTCAGGTGTTAGGGTAGAGTGTATCTCATCTAGAATCCTAAGTTTTTTGTCTTGGTCTCTTGGCAAAAGGCTTGCGAGCGTCACCCAATTTATATGCGGATAGTTGTCTGCGGCGGCTTCTGCATATTTTGCATCTGGAAAAAACACTATGACTGGTTCAGTATAATATTCGCCTATGTCCTTTAGAGTCTTATATACAAACTCGGATGGTTTTGGAAATTCAGTTTTTGAAAAATTGTATTCCATTCTTGGGAAAATTCCTTGCATCATAATGGCAACGGAAAACAGAAAAAGCGCAACCGTATATATTTTCCTTACATTAAGAGGTTCGGGTGAAAAATCCGAACGTTTAAATGCTATTCTGGCATATAAAGTAAATTTATGTTTTTTCTGCATAACCGTTAGCATTGCGGGAAGAATAGCGCTTATAGCTATCCAGTCAAATAAGATTCCAAGCCCACCTGCAATCCCAAGCTCTCTCATCCCTTGCAAAGGGACAGAGGATAAGCAGAAGAACACTGATGAACTTATAAATGCACTGACGGCGAAGGGTTGCCCAATACCCAGCAAAGTGCTTTCCAGCGCGAGTTTGACGCTTAAACCTTTTTGCATTTCCTCAGTGTATCTGGCGAGCAAATGAATTGCGTTTCTCCCTCCAAGCCCCGGTATTATAAAACCGAGTATTATTGTAAACATATTTATTCTGCCAAATAAAATAGCCGTTACTGCAAATGTCCATAAAGTAGCCATAGACAAACATAGTGCAGTGACCAAGGATATTGCCGGTATTTTGAAACATGAAAAAGCGAATATAGCAACCAATATAGCCGCAGAAATCCACGCCAAGGTTCTTATTTCTGATAATATTGTTCTGCTATTTGCCACAGAGTCGTAAATCGCACCCCCGTAAAACACATTTATATTTTTTTGATTTTTTAAGGAATTTGCTTTTGTTACTACCAATTGATACAATTCTCTCATATCCGTAAGACTTGAATTGTCTTTTGCAGGGTAAATTTCCAGTATTCGTATTGTTCCATCGGCATTTCCTCTAAAATGTTTAAGTCTTGGCAGGTATTTCTGCTCAATATCTTCCAGAGAAAAAATATCGCTTGAACCTGAGGTGTCTTTTATCAACTCAACTATAAAAGGGTTTAACTTTTCCTTTTGTTTAGCTACAAGTTTTTTAATCCTGTCGTTAATGCTTTCCAAATCCGAAAGTTTTATATACAATAGTTTATGTTCATTGTAGAAGTCCGTTTCTGTATTATATTCTGCTACATTCACAAGGGGGCTTTGTTCCAAAATTTTTGCCAAATCGGTTATAAACTTGGTATTGGAGGCACTGTCCGAGGATTCCGAGAGAATTATTAAGGTTTTCCACTCGCCAAATTTCTTATATACGGAATCTTGTGCGGTTATTGCAGGGTGTTCTTCTGAAAGCAAATCCGCAAAACCCAGTTCCCAGCGTAAATTTAAAACAGGATATATGCTCAAAACGGATAAAACAAGCGCAAGAGCTATTATCAACCTCGGCGTACCTTGCAAAAATAGCAAAAATCTTGTTATTAAAGAAAACATTTGTAAATTTAATTTAGTAAATGAAAAAAACGCTTGTTTTATTTTTTATTCTTGCATTTTGTGCTATGGCGCAAGAGGCGCAAAGAGATTCATCTGTTGTGAAAATAGAGGTAAAGGATTTATTTTTAACCGTTGTGTCTTGGCCCTTAGTGTATATTGTTCAACCTACCGTTGAATTTTTGATGTACCCTCTGATACCGCCATTGATATACATATCAAGAGAAAATTTGATAGAAAAGGGTCAAAATTTGATAACTTACGGAGAAAATAATCAAATAATGTTTTACCCTCTAATAAATGCCAAACTCGGCAATGCGGCGAACATAGGTTTTGCGTATTGGCATTCGGATCTTTTTTTTAAAGATGATAATTTGTTCTTTTCTCCGCATCTATATATCAGCGCAGACCGAGATGCCACATTGCGCTATGTAAAAAAGAATATTTATGGCAGTTCTTTTTATTGGGGATTAGGCGCAAGCTATAATGCGAATGGGGATAACGGATTTAGAGATTTAAATGGCGTTACATATTCATTTGCGGATAGTTCAGTATATCTTAGTCAAATTGTAGGGTTTAGCTTGAATGAAGATTGGGGATTGGGTTTTGGCTTGGGCTTGAATTTTTACCGATTTGATTTACCAAGCACAAATGACGATATAATAGAAGGAGATGAAGTCTCTAACCGTGGTTTCTATCAACATTTCAACGGCTATCCGTTATCTGTTAGCTTATCTTATAACAGCCTTGATGAGCCTTATGCTGCAACTAGGGGTAGCAAATTTTCTCTTGGCTATACTTATACACCCATTAGCCGCTACAACGGAAGCAGGGACCATAATTACCATGTTGTTGAAAGTCGCCTAGTGCGTTATTTCTTGCTTGGCAACAAGAGCTATGCTATGACTGTTGCTGAGAGCAATGCAAATCTGGAAAGGCTAAAAAATCTCTCCTTTGCAGAAGCTATTGAAATTCTAAACCCAATAAACATAAAGGAAGAGGACATTTTAGACAGGCGGATACTTGTGACGCAGATTAAAATACGTCATATTGTAGAAGAAAATGAAGGCAAAGCTCCATTTACCGCTATGGGCAGGCACGGTGGCAATTTTCCGCTCCGTGCTTATGCCGATGGTTATATAGGAGCTCCTTTGATTGCGGGCGTTTCTGCTGAATACCGCTGGCCCATAGATAGGTTTGCCGATGCGCTTATCTTCAATGAATACGGCATATTCGGGAGAGATTTTAGCCGATTGAACACCGAAAATCTGAGAAATTCTTACGGCTTTGGCTTTAGAATTCGCACGCCTAGATTTTTCATAGCCCGTTTTACCATAGCTTTCCACGGGTTGCAGGGGGTAACCATAATTTTCACCACAAGGCCGGAGTATAATTAGGATTTCTGCCCTAAACATCTGGCACGGATTTTGCTAGTATATTCTTTGAGGTTACTATGCTCACAAAACTGGCAATATTAGACAAAACGAGCATCCCTGTGGCGAGCAAGGGGTTGGACGCCTACACCCATAGGGGCAGGGCAATAGCCAACAATATTGCGAATGTAAGCACCCAGGGATACCGCCGCATAGAGGTTTCCTTTGAAGAGCAACTCCGCAAAGCTCTAGATAAAGAGCTGAACTTGCCGGGCAAGCGTACCGACAACAACCATTTCTTTTTGGGCCGTAAAGAATTAGAGCACGTAAAAAGCGAAGGCTATAGGGTAGAAGACCAAACAAATCCGGGCGAGATAAATAACGTGGATATAGATATAGAGATGGCAAAATTGGCAGAAAACGAGATTGCTTTTAATTTTGCAACAGCATTTATAAGAGACCGCAGCAGCACAATAGGTGAGGCGATTAAAGGAGACAGAGGAGGATAATTTATGGCAATGGTAGGTTTATTTTCCGGCTTGAACATAAGCGCAACGGGCTTAAGAGCGCAGCGCGTACGGCAGAACGTTATCGCTTCAAACATAGCGAATGCCGAAACAACCCGCACCCAAAATGGCGGCCCCTACAAAAGGCAGCACGTCATCTTAGAAGCAGACCCTTTGGAGTTTGACCAGTTCTTGGTAAAAGAACAGAACAAGATTAGCGGAACAAAAACCCAAGATGGGCATATCCGCATTCCCCAGCCTCAATGGCCTATTTCAAGGGAAAACATAGGCAGTGGCGTTAAGGTTCAGGAGATAAGGGACGATGAAGGCCCGGACAAACTAGTTTATAACCCCGACCATCCAGATGCTGATAAGGACGGCTATGTTCACATGCCAAATGTGAATGTGGTGGAAGAAATGGTGGACATGATAACTGCAACAAGGGCTTATGAGGCTAATACAACGGCGTTCAACAGCACAAAAGCTATGTTGATGAAAGCATTGGATTTGGCTAATTAACCGTTATGAGAGGTGAAATATGAAGATAGATGTTCAAAAGTTCATGGAATTGCGGGATACCGCAAGGGCCAAGCAAGCTGGCAATGCTGCTTCGGCTAAAGACACGGGCAAAGCGGACTGGCGCTCCCTTTTGGACTCTAAGCGGAAGGAAATAGGGCTTGAGCCTGCGGCACCCACGGCAACGCTCAAGAAAGCGCTTAAAGCTACCGATAATAAGCAGGCAAGGGCTGTAGCCGCAGATTTTGATGGGACTGTAGAGGAGCGGGTAAGCGCTCTGCGAGAAAGGAGCGCAGAGGGCTTACCCGTTCGCGAACTTGGCAATTTTATAGATGTTAGGGCTTAATTTAGCGATTTATGGTTAAGATTGGTATAGATTTTGCTATTTTATTTTAGAAGGTGATTATGTATAACGATATTAGAACTCCAGTTTCGAATTCAAAGCCGCTGAACGACACGGTTCAGCCGCTCAATCCTGGTTTAGACCCAAAGCGCATGGGTCCTCAAAAAGCGGATGCCCCTAATTTTGGCGAAATGCTAACAGGCTTTTTAACAGATGTAAACCATATGCAAAATTATGCCGACCAGTCCATCCAAAAAATGGTTGCTGGCGAAGTAAAAGATGTTCATCAAGTTATGCTCGCCGTTGGCGAAGCAAAAGTTGCCTTTAATTTAATGTTGGAAATCCGCAATAAAACTCTTGAAGCATACAACGAATTGCTGAGAATGAGAGGATAATTTCTAAAATCCGGCATTTATTCCGCAATAAAATCTTGCCCTGTCTTCGCCGCCAAAAGGGAAATCCTTGCGGTTTTTTGAAAGAGCGTGCAGCCAAACCGCATAAAGCGATGTGTTTAGCTTTGGGATTCTCTGCTCTGCCTGAAAATTCCAAAACCATCTTGTAGGAAGGTCGCGGTAAATCCATTCGTGCGTGAGCGATAAATCTTCCAAAAAGCGATATTTCAAAAAGAATTTCGCCGAGTTTTCAGATGGCTTAAGAGCATAAAAAGCACTCTCCCGATAGTATTCAAAAAATTCCCTTGAATACGCCGCTCCAACCCACGCCAAGCGCGATTTGTAAGCAATTTCGCTATCAAAACCTATGGATTCCCAGTTGATGGAATAATTCTGATAAGCCCTTGTTTTAGCGTGAAAGGGTTTTGAATCATAAGTTGTTTCACCATATATTTTTATGCCATTTTGATTGAGCAGAACTCCCAGAATTAAATCTGTAGGATTGCTCAGGCTCATTTTGTATTCCAAGCTGTCGGCAAAGACGAATGAGAATGGCTTTGCCACTTCAAACCCCAAAAGCTCTATGTCTGTAAACCCCAGAGATTTGTACTGCTGCGAGCTTAAAGCTATAAATCCCTCGTTTGTGAAAAATTCAAAAAAATTGTGGTTAAAATCCATCCAAGTGATAATATTCTCTTTGTCATCTACTCTGCTAGTATATAAACCGCCTCCGGTGTTTTCGCCTTTTAGCCTCAGCCCAAAATAGCTGTGGTTTTCCGCTGCGGAATCCTGGATTTGAAATTTTTCCGTGGCGGCAAATAGCTCAATTTCTTTTTCCATAAAGTAAAAAAAGGCTTTTCCCTCAACCCTTGGGCTAATGCGAATTGGAATCCATTCCTTTTCGTTCCAGGCCCAGAGATATTCTGAGCCAACTAGAACATTGGCGTTTTTAAAAAAGTCTTCGGCTCCGTTATAGCCAGCTCCGCCCCAGACACCGGAATATGCAGGCAAATTCTCTCCGAACCACGAATATTTCTGCGAATTTATGCGTTTTCTGCGAGTGCTAAAAGTCGCTTCGCTAAAATGGTCTATTTGGTTAAATTCCGCCGTGGCATAAAAACCGTCAAAGGGTGGGGTAGCAAAACCCCCATATAGCATCGGCGTCCTATTCGGTTCATTGTTTTTCTCCGCCAATTCCTGCCAGAGTTCATCGCCTATTTCGTTTCCGGTATAAAACCAAACGCCGCTTTGCTTTATTTCCCAGTCTATCATCGGAACAAAACGGTTGAAAATCCGCCTGTCTTTCCATTTGATTGGTTTCCAAGTTTCTTCTTCTGCATTTAAGCCAAGAGCACCCGGTACTCTGCTGTATGTATAAGTTGGCATAGCAACCAAATATGTTCCCTTTTCGGATGCGAGTGGGGTAAGGGCAGGCGTTTCTCCTTGCACTTGGGCAAAAACGATGGAGCAAAAAAGCAATAGAAATAACGGCATTTAAACAAAGGTCTTTCTTATCATATCCACCGGTATTATGGATATGGCGCACAGAAGCACAATGCCCCATTGCGTTAAATCCAACCCGTGACATCTGAATATTTCACCACCTATATAAACCAATATAATTTGAATGACTATTATTAACCCCAAAATCCGCAAAAAGTTTTTGTTGCCGCTTATGTTGTCAAAGATGTTTACGCGGTCGGTGCGGGCGTTGAATGCATTGAACATAGCTACCATCACAAAAAAGGTGAAGTAGGCGGTGTGCATAACTTGGGTATCTTCAAAAAAATTATTCTTGAATGACGAAAATAAAAAGAGCAAACTTAAAAAGGATATCCAAGCGGAATCCACAAATATCGCTTTCCACATATCGCCGTTGACTATCGCATCATCCCGTTTCTTAGGAGATTCTTTCATATAGCGTTTAAGAGCGGCTTCGCCACCAAAGGCGAGCGCGGCAAGTGTGTCCATAATCAGATTTATCCACAAAATTTGCATTATTGTAAGAGGATTCTCCTGCCCAAAAAGCGGTGCAACGAAATTGATTAAAACGGCAGAGACATTTATGGTTAATTGAAAGACTATGAATTTTCTTATGTTGTTGAAAATAGTTCTGCCGTATAAAACCGCCTTGTCTATGGATTTGAAGTTATCGTCCAAAATCACAATATCGCTCGCCTCTTTTGCAACCTCCGTTCCTCCTCCCATCGCAAAACCCACATCGGCTTTTTTGAGAGCGGGGGAGTCGTTTACCCCATCGCCTGTCATTCCAACCACATAATCCAACTCTTGCGTTATGCGAACCAATCGGCTCTTGTCTGCGGGCAGGGCACGTGCCACAACCTTTATGTTTTTGATTTTCGCTTTTATCTCATCGTCTGAATGGGCAGCGAATTCGTCTGAGGTCAAAACTATATCGCTATCGCTTTTCATAAGCCCTGCATCTTTTGCTATTGCAATGGCGGTTTCTTTGCGGTCGCCTGTTATCATAATAACGTTAAGCCCCGCTTCCAAAACCTCATTTATGGCATCAACGGATTCCGGGCGAACCTCATCTCTGATGCCCATAACGCCCACCAAAATCCAATCGTTTTCCGGCAAAGCCTCGTCATTTATCTTTTCTTCGGAAACTGCCAGAGCCACAACTCTAATCGCTCGCTCCGCAAGGCCATCTATACTTTTATTCAACTGCTCGTGCCCGGAGTAGCTCTTTTTTTGTCCATCGCTATCGTAGTAAAATTTG
>Ga0268262_10003878_pt1 | contig 15799 bp, 11 predicted proteins | sample TergutNc150P3_FD_190354 | JGI IMG/M metagenome (GOLD analysis project Ga0268262, IMG submission 190354) | Nasutitermes corniger P3 segment gut microbial community from laboratory colony in Florida, USA - Nc150 P3 (SPAdes) (version 2) | ecosystem: Host-associated > Arthropoda: Insects >... | reverse complement strand
CATTTTATTGTTTTTCATTTTTAGAAAAAGAAAAATATAAAAAAGATATGCTTTTGGCTGTTATACAAAACATCATAATGCTCCATAACGTAGATTATGAACGGCTTTGGAATACCATTAACCAAACGGACAAAAAAATTCTCATTACCCTTGCCTCACAAGAAAAACCCTCTGGTATTCTGTACCCTGCAAGCACCATTTACAGCGGATTGGCACGTTTAATAAAGCAAGGCTATATTATAAAAAATGAGCATTATGAGTTTGATGACCCATTTTTTAAGAGATGGCTTATTATGAGAAGAAATGGGTAAATTTAGCAAAAAACCTTGAAATTGAGACTTATCTTCGGATGGCTTGACCGACACAAGCGACAGGCATAGCATTAACTCCTACAACCGTACCCGTGAGAATTTCTATATTCCCTATTAAATGTCCACACATACCCCATTGCCTTCAGGTTTCAAATTGCCTCCGCTTGCCAGCGGAACAGAAGAATTTTTTGTGAATATGGGACCGCAGCATCCCAGCACACACGGCGCATTGCGCCTTGTTTTACGTTTGGACGGTGAGACCATAATTGAGGTTGTGCCGCATTTTGGATATATACACAGGGGTTTGGAAAAGCAAGCCGAAAGCGAAACTTACATTCAATATATTCACCTAACAGACCGGCAAGACTACCTCACTTCGCATCAAAACAACCATTGCGTTTGTCTGGCAATAGAAGAAGCGATGGGCATTGGCGTTCCAGAACGCGGCGAGTACATAAGGGTTATGCTTTGCGAACTTAACCGCATAGCCTCGCACTTGGTTTTTTACGCCTGCTTTGGCGGCGATTTGGGCGGGCAGACCGCATTGCTCTACGGCTTCAAGGAACGTGAAATGATTCACGATATTTTTGAAGAAGTGTGCGGGCAGCGGCTCACTATGAATTATTTTAGACCGGGTGGCTCCGTCAAAGATGTTCCCGATACCTTTATCCCAAGAGTCAAGGCTTTTTTGGAACATTTAAAACCTACAATGAAAGACTATGAAACGCTGCTTTCCAAAAACGTGATAGTGTTGTTTAGATCTCAGAGAATTGGGGTTCTCTCAAAGGAAAAGGCTATTGAACTCGGTTGCTCAGGTCCCGTTCTGAGAGCAAGCGGCGTCAATTACGATGTCCGTAAAAACAACCCATATTCAATTTACAGCTCTTTTGATTTCAATGTTCCAGTTGCTACCGAAGGTGACTGCTATGCGCGTTATATAGTGCGGATACAGGAGATTCACGAGTCGATGAAAATTTTGGAACAGTGCGTAGCTCGCTTCCCTAGCGGTCCATATCGTTCTGCTCCAAAACCGAGCTACAAACTACCACAGGGCAAATACTATGCTCAAACGGAAACAGCAAAAGGTATTTATGGAACTTATATAGTGGCGGAAAAAGGAGACAAACCTTATCGTATTCACACCCGTAGTCCAAGTTTTGCAAACCTGTTTTCACTGAACGAAATGAGCAAGGGGCACAAGGTTTCCGATTTGGTAACAATAATGGCTACCCTTGACCCTGTAATACCAGAAATAGACAGGTGAACTATGGATAATCCAAACGGTGAGATTTACTGGAATTCAGACCGTAAAATGCGATTTTTGTTCGCAGTTGCCGGCTTTGCGATATTTTTTGCCTTGCTTTACTATTTATCCGATGTACTCATTCCGTTTACTATAGCATTTTTGCTGGCATATATTCTAAATCCTCTTGTGAATATTTTGCAAAAAAAAGTTAAGTACAGATGGTTAGCTTCTATTATGTTATTAATTATACTGCTCATTATCTGCATTGGAGCAATTCTTATATTTGTCCCGATGATTGTTGAGCAAGCCATGAATTTAGGGCGTTTGTTGCAAAAATATGCAAGTGATAGCTCATGGAAAGAAACCATCATGAAATACCTGCCAGAGGAGATTTGGGATAAAATAAAATATGTATGGGAAGAAAAAAATTTCAAGCCTATTTTAGACAAATTACAGAATTTTGATTTGCTGAAAATTGCGCAGAGTGCTTTGGAAACAATTTTACCGGGCGCAGTTGGCGTATTCTCCGGGGTTGGTAAGCTATTTGCGTGGTTTTTTGGCATTTTTATGATAGCTTTGTGCCTAGTGCTTGCGTTGCTTGATTTTGAAAATATGAAGAGAAAAATATCTAGACAAATTCCAGAAAAATATTTGGAAAGTGTTTTGAATTTTTTCAATTCCTTTGACCATATAATGAGCAATTATTTTAGAGCGCAAACCGCTGTTGCTGCAATTGTCGGGACGTTTTTTGCCATATCGTTTAGCATAATGGGGTTGCCAATGGGGCTTCCGTTTGGTATTTTCATAGGCGTGTTGAATATGGTACCGTATTTGCAGGTGGCGAGCATTCCCATAGCGGCGTTTTTGGGGCTAATTTATTCGCTGGAAACAGGCATGGCTTTTTGGCAAGTGGCTTTGATAATAGTCGTGATTTACGCAGGCATTCAAGTTCTGCAAGATTCGGTAATAGTTCCAAGGATAATGGGCGGGGCACTCGGTCTTTCGCCAGTTTTAATTTTGATTTCACTTGCGGTTTGGGGAAAGTTGCTGGGCTTTTTAGGGCTTGTGTTAGCTATCCCGTTTACTTGCGTTGTAATTGCCACATATAAAAGTTTTAGAATAAAAAAAAGGAGCAAAAATGACCACATCCGCAATGCTGATGCAAGAAACAACTAGTTATCTTGCTATGCAGTTTTGGCGGAGTTTGGGGGGTTATTTTCAAATTGACGGCAAAGAAATTTTTTGCTATATTTTAAAGCCACCTTTAGAGTTATAAAATAGGTTAAGAGATGACAAAAAAATTTGGACTTCGCGAATTGATAATTTTGGCTATTGTGCTTGGCTCTGCCTGGAGTATATGGCCATCTATTCAATATCACACTAAACAGGGCGCGGAAAAAGTAAAATTTGCCGAGGAAAACTCCAAAATTGTGAGTAACTCCGTAAAATTTGGCTTGGACTTAGCCGGCGGAACCAGCATAATTCTGGAAATTGACAAAAGCGGCCTTAAACCGGACGAAGCCTCGGATGTTCAGGAACGCTCTTTGGAAATAATTCGCAACAGAGTTGACCAGTACGGTCTTTCCGAACCGCAAATATACCCCAGCGGCAATAACCGCATTGTGGCAGACCTTGCAGGCATAGGCATTGAAGATGCCCGCGAATTGGTTGGTGGCACGGCAATACTCGAATTCAAGATAGTCGCAGAGCAAGAAAAGGCAGCTCAGGTTTTAACCTCAATTGACAATTATTTAAAAGGTCGCGAACTCGTCACAGATACGGTTGCAGCAAATAGCGCAGATACAACTGCAGCCGCAGTAGCTGCCAAGCCCTTGAGTGAAGAAGACGAAGATTTATTATTGCCAGAAGATAAAATGGAAACCGAAATCGAACAACCAAAAAACGGTGAAGTAGCCGCAGCCAACTATATAAATCCTGACAAGCCCTTCACAGGATTTTTAACAAATTACAATTCAAGCCTAGCTGTTCCCCAAGAGTATATTTCAAGAGTTCAAGCTATTCTGGATATACCCGGAGTGCAGGCTCTGTTTTCAAGAGACTTGGCTTTTGCCTGGGGGCGTGACTATGAGGTATTGCAAAACGGAAACAAGCTGAAGAGGCTCTATCTCCTAAAGCGCCGCGCAGAAATGGATGGCAAAGAAGTTGCCACGGCGCGAGCTAACAGAATTTCCGGAGGCCTCACCTCAGGGCAGGTGGCTGTGTCTCTTCGCTTTAAGGGCATGGGTCCAAAGAAATTTGGCTCCGTTACCGGAAATAACATCGGCAAGCAGATGGCAATTGTTTTAGATGGGCAGGTGATAAGCGCTCCAACCATTCAAGACCGCATTCCAAACGGCGAAGCTCAAATCACAGGTTTGGCGGATATGGCAGAAGCAACGCGGCTCGCAATCGTTTTGAGAGCCGGTGCATTACCTGCTCCTATGGAAATAATTGAATTGAGGAATATCGGTGCAAGCCTTGGCGAAGAGAATATCAAAGCTGGTTTTGGCTCTGCTTTGATAGGTTTTGTGATTTGCCTTGTGTTCATGTTATTCTATTACAACTTTGCCGGCATTGTAGCCAATGCGGGTATTTTTGTGAACGTATTGATGATAGGCGCTGCTCTGGTTTTATTTAAGGCAACTCTCACGCTTCCGGGCATTGCAGGCATGGTTTTGACTGCAGCGATGGCTTTGGATGCCAACATAATAATTTATGAACGCATAAGGGAAGAATTGCGAGCTGGGCAGATGGCGAGGATGGCTGTTGCAAAAGGTTATGAAAAAGCTTTCAGCGCGATTTTGGATTCCAATATAACAACATTTTTGGTGGCGTTTATACTTTACAAAATAGGTACAGGTCCTGTAAAAGGTTTTGGTTTAACTCTGATGATAGGCATAGCCGCTTCTCTGTTCTCCGCATTGACCGTCACTAGAGCCATTTTTGACTTTAAACTTTCCAAGCACGATGCAAAAACAATAAATGTGGGCAGGGGAATAAAGTGGTTGCAAGAAGCTGCTTTTCAAATTGTTTCCAAGCGTGGAATTTGGTCAAAGGCTTCAATTACAATATGCGCCCTTTGCATTGGGCTTGCATTTGTAAAAGGTTTTGATTACAGCATAGATTTTACTGGAGGTTTAGTTTATACCGTTGACTATGCCGATGATAACAACCATATCAATGAATTGAAAATTGCCCTTAGCACAGGCGATTTGGGTAATGTAACCGTTCGCAAGCAAGGCGGTTCGTCCTTAAATGAATATAAACTCAGCATTCAAACTCGCGGGTCAGACGAAAAAGTTGCTACAGCCGTGACTGAGAAATTGAATGCAGCTTTAGCAAATGCGGGTTCTCCAAAAATAATTGGGATAGATGAAGTGGGTCCAACAATAGGCAGCGAACTTCGCTTTAATGCGATACTCGCTATTATTTTGTCTTGGATAGGCATAGGCATTTATATATGGGCTAGATTTGGCAAAATGGGTCTGGGTTTTGGCGTGGGTTCAGTAGTCACGCTAATTCACGATACAATTTTCTGCATAGGCTTAATAAGTTTCTTAAAACTTCCCATAGATGGTGCTATGATAGCCGCGTTTCTTGCGATGATAGGTTATTCCATCAACGATACAATAGTTATTTATGACCGTATTCGCGAAAATAAATTCCTTGCCAAGGAAACGCTGGAAGAACGCATAAACATTTCGATTAACCAAAGCCTTTCCCGTTCTGTAATCACAAGTTTATCGACTTTGTTCGTGTGTATAGTTCTCGCGGTTATGGGTGGTTCCAGCATTCGCGATTTTGGCATTGTGATGTCTGTTGGCATTGTTGTTGGCACTTACTCTTCTATTTGCATAAGCGCGCCTTTCTTGGTGTGGTGGAGCAAGAAATTCAAAAGAGGAATGGGGTAGAGAGCAATTCCCTATCCAAACCGAAAATGCTAGACAGAACTTCCACTCTGTCTTTGCTTTCAATTTTTTGTTGTGTTGCTCCATTGGCGGTTCTCGTTAAAAGTTTCCCGTTCTGGTAATAATACTGAATTCCATTCTTTTTGTCCAGTTTGTTGAAAACCGCATATTTCATGGACTCTCCGGTGTAGCTCTCTTCCCAAGCGAGGTTGAATTCCTGCGTGGAGCAACCTTTAAGCGGAAAATAAAAGCGAAACTTTGCTGCCTCGTTTGCAACGCCTGTCCAAAGGCACAGGTTTTCGCCTTCCCGCTCAAGGCGTACCCAATTTGGTTGCAGGGGAAATGTGATTTTGTTCAGCCGCGGAATATCAGATGGAATGGGCAAAGGGTCAAAAATCAGGTAGCCGGGGTCTAGAAAAAATTCCGTTCCATTGTCGATTATGCTAAGTGCGCAGTGAGCATTTTTTATATGCCTTTTATGCCCGAGCAGGAGTTTAGGCGAATAGCCAAGTTTAACAAGTTCCCTATACAGGCGCATTGTAAGCCCAAAGCAGGTGTTCCCGCCCTCCTCGCCAACTCTCAATATTTTGGTCAAATTTTCATAAACCCAAGATGAAGATAAATTGCAAAGCGAGAGCAGGTTGGGATTGGTATGCCGTGAAAGGCTCATTTTTGGAAGGTAGAAAATGTTAAAATATCTACCTTATCTAAAATGACGGTAATCAAAGCAGACAACGTGATAAAAGACTATGGCTTGGGCGGGCAGGTTGTACACGCCTTGCGGGGCATTAGCTTGGAGTTTGAGAGAGGGGAGTTTACCGCTATTGCCGGTCCTTCGGGAAGCGGAAAATCCACATTTCTTCACTTAGCCGGATGTTTAGATACCTTAACGGGCGGAACTATGCTCGTTGGCAATTCCAATACGGGAAATATGTCCAAGCTGCAATTGGCTTTGCTCAGGCGGCAAAATATAGGTTTTATCTTTCAGGCGTATAATTTGATTCCCGTGTTATCAGTTGAAGAGAATATTTCTTTTCCTCTTACACTGCTCGGCATTGCTCAAAAAGATATTAAGGAACGCACAGCAAAAATTCTGCGAGATGTTGGTCTTGAAGATATGGCAAAACGCCGCCCAAAAGAAATGTCTGGCGGGCAACAGCAGCGCGTGGCCATTGCCCGCGCCTTGGTGAAAAAGCCCACACTTATTTTAGCAGACGAACCCACAGCGAATTTGGATTCCGCAACTGGCAAGGAAATTCTTGAACTGATGCTCGCTCTCAACAAAACCGAAGGATGCACATTTATCTTTTCCACGCACGACCAAATGGTAATGGATTACGCTCGCCGCATTGTGCGCATTAGAGATGGGCAAATAGAAAAAGATGAGGTTAAGTGATGTTTTCTGGCAGCACTGAACTTGCAAAAATCGCTCTGCGCAATTTGGCGAGGCACAAGGTAAAAACCGTACTAACAGTGCTTGCAGTAACGGTTAGTTCAGCATTTTACATATTTTACGATAGCTGGATTACAGGAATGAGCATGGAATCCAGGCGCAATATTGTGAACTACGAAATGGGTGCGGCTAAAATTCAAACCAAACTCTATTTTGAAAAAAAAGACGAGCTTCCGAGCTATGAAAATTTTGCGAATTGGGAAATTTATAAGGAAAGTTTAAACAAGGCTGGTTATTATGCCGCTCCTCGTTTTGTTTTTTCTGGAACTCTCTACTCCGAGGGTGCCTCTGCGCCTGTGACTTTCAATGCGGTTGACCCCATTGCGGAATCGCAGGTTTTGCGCTATGTGCCTTATGTGGAGAATGGGCGTTATATAAAAAGCGGTGCTTTTGAGCTTGTGGTTGGTACTGTAGTTGCAAAAAAATTAAATCTCCTTGATTCATCTGGAAACAATAACGTGCAAATTTCCGCTATGATAGATATAAAAGCGGTTCCTGAGAAAATTCGCTTGGATAAATGGGAAGGCGAATTGATACCCGCTTTAAAAAATGAGGAAAAAGAATTGTTACAAGCGGCATATCAGTGGGAAGAATTTATGGATGCTTATCTTTTAAAAGAGGAAGTTGAACTTGATAGCACGAAACTCGCAAGTATTTTAGAAACTATGATTCGCATTGATTTTTCTGGAGCGGTTAAACATATTAACCAGCTTATACCTGCAGTTGTTGTTGGGGTGGTAAATTCTCCAAATCCGGTTACGAATTTCAACATCGCCTACATTCCAATGGATGTTTTGCAAGGCGAGCAAGGAATGATGTTGGATGACCGCGTAACGGAAATTTTAATCAGGGATAAAAATGCAAACGATGCGGAATTGCCCGGCAAGCGAGAGAGTGCTGCCGCTATAACCGCCGTTTTGAATCTCCCAGCGGAGCTTGGGGTTTTCACTTGGATTGATTATTCAAAAGATTACATAGGTTACGAAAAAATGGAAGCTGCCGCCACAAAAATTTTAACCTCGCTTTTTTTTATCTTGGCATTACTCGGAATATCAAACACCATATTGATGTCCGTTTTGGAACGCACAAAGGAAATAGGCATGATGCGCGCACTTGGCATGACCGATAATCAACTTGTACAGGTTTATATGTTTGAGGCTGGTTTTTTAGGTTTACTCGGCTCTATTTTTGGAATCATTTTAGGTTGCGCTATGAATTATCCAATGGTGAAATACGGCATAGATTTCTCCAGTATGCGTGATGCTATGGGTGCAAATGCGAGTTTTCGCATATCATCGCTTTTCCGTTCCAGTTGGAATGTTCCGGTGATTATAGGTACAGGAATTGTAGCAACACTAATTTCTTCGCTAATGGCATTCTTCCCAGCCCGCCGTGCAATAAAAATGCCCATAACGGATAGTTTAAGATTTGAGTAGCCATTCAACGGCTTGTTCAAGCCTTGAAAATTTTATTATCTCAATGCCTTTTACAGCGGGAATTTTTCCGCTGTCCGGTACTACTATTTTTTCAAAACCGAGCCGCTGTGCTTCTTTTATTCTCAAATCAAGCGAACTAACCGAGCGAATTTCTCCGGACAATCCAAGCTCGCCTATAACAATGCTACGAGGCGGTAAACTTATATTCATGGCGTTGCTGACAATGGCGAGGGCAAGGGATAAATCTATGCCGGGGTCATCCAGTTTAAGACCGCCTGCAACAGAGACAAAAACATCGGAATTGCCCGTTTGAATTTTTGCAAAGCGTTCCAAAAGAGCCAATATGATTGTCAATTTTTTCTGCTCCACCCCTGCGGAAACCCTTTGCGGCATTGCATAACTGCTTTTGCCAACCAAAGCCTGTATTTCAAAAAGCAAAGCACGGCTACCTTCTATTGTGCAACTGACCGCGCTCCCTGGCAAAAGTTCGCCATCTTGCAAAAAGACTCTTGATGGATTTTGCACTGGTATAAGCCCGAATGAAGTCATCTCAAAAACACCGATTTCATCCGTTGCGCCAAAACGATTTTTCACGGTTCTCAAAATTCTATACTGCCCTTTTCTATCGCCCTCAAAATATGCAACTGTGTCAACGATGTGCTCTAAAATTCTCGGTCCTGCTATTTGCCCATCTTTTGTGACGTGCCCTATCAGCATAGTGACGGTGCCGTTGTTTTTGGCATAAACCATAAGTTTCAACGCACATTCGCGAAGTTGCGAAACACTGCCGGGTGTGCCGGGCAATTCTTCGCTGTAAATTGTCTGGATGGAATCTATAACCATCACCTGCGGTTTTATCTGCTCTGCATATTCCAGAATTTTGCTAAGCGATGTTTCGCACAACAACAACATATCGCTGCCCGCTGCACCGAGCCGCTGTGCCCTCAGCTTAACTTGCGCCGCACTTTCTTCGCCGCTGACATAAAGCGTTTTGCAACCAGCCGCTGCTATGGTTGAGAGGGTTTGCAAAACCAAAGTGGATTTTCCAATGCCGGGGTCGCCGCCGAGCAAAACCAGCGAACCGGGTGCCATTCCGCCGCCGAGTGTTCTGTCAAATTCCGGATTTGAAGTGGATAACCGTTTCGCGTGTTCAGTTGGTACCTGGGATATGGGCATAGGCGTTGGCGATGCGGCGCTTATGCCTCTGCTGCCTTTATTGTCTTTAATTTCCTGCTCAAAAAACGAACTCCACGCTCCACATTCGGGGCATTTGCCCGCCCACTTTGAGAATTTCTCTCCGCACTCTTTACAGATATATTGAATGTTGTTTTTTTTTGACGGCATTGTGGAGGAATTTAGTAAATGCTCCACCTTTGGCAACGATTATTTTCTACATTTCTATGGTATGTCTGAAGAGAATAATTACAGCGGTTCAAATATCACCGTTTTAGAAGGTTTAGAAGCAGTTCGGGTTCGCCCAGCGATGTATATAGGAAGCACGGATGGCAGAGGGCTTCATCATTTGGTTTGGGAAGTTGTCGATAACTCTGTGGATGAGGCTCTGGCTGGATTTTGCGATAGAATAGAGATTTCAATAATGCCAAACAATGGAATAAAGGTTGTGGATAACGGGCGTGGTATCCCCACCGATATTCACCCCAAAGAAAAAGTAGGCACTTTGCAAGTTGTTATGACCAAACTCCACGCTGGCGGCAAATTTGATGCTAACGCTTATAAGGTTTCCGCAGGTTTGCATGGCGTGGGAGTTAGCTGCGTAAATGCTCTGAGCACAAAACTCATAGCCACAATCACAAGAGGCGGGAAGATAATTCGTCAGGAATTTACAAGGGGCAATCCAATTGCTCCGCAATACGAAATAGGCACTGCTCCTATGGATGCACACGGAACAACCATTGAATTTTATCCCGACCACGAAATTTTTACCGAAACAGAATACAATTACGAAACCATTGCAACAAGAGCGAGAGAATTCGCCTTTCTAAACAAAGGCTTAACGTTAACCGTAAGCGATGAACGTTCCATAGCACAGGAAGCAGAGGGCGAACCTCTAAGAAAAGAGGAATTTTGCTACCCGGGCGGCTTAGGTTCCTTTGTTGAGTACATAGACCAAAACCGCAAAGCCCTTTTTGAAAAGCCCATAGTCATTTCAACAGAAGCGGGCACTTATCCTCTGGAAATAGCACTTCGTTACACAGACAGCTATCAAGACAATCTTTTCAGTTTTGTTAATAACGTGAACACCTATGATGGTGGAACCCACGTGACGGGTTTTAAGACCGGTTTCACAAGAGTCGTGGTAAAACACGCCGCCGGCAAAATTGCAAAACCTAAAAAAGATGTGGAAATTACCGGAGCGGACGTTTTGGAGGGCTTGACGGCTGTTATAGCGATTAAAATTCCTCAGCCTCAATTTGAAGGGCAAACCAAAAGAAAACTCGGAAATTCCGAAGCCAAAGGCGGCGTGGAAGCTGCCGTGTTCAAAGCACTTGACGCATTTTTTGCGGAAAATCCTGCCATAACAAAAATCATAGCCGAAAAGAGCTACAACACTGCAGAGGGCAGGGTAGCGGCACACAAGGCAAAAGCGGCGGTTAGCAGAAAGGGCATTTTAGAGGGTGGTGGATTACCCGGTAAACTCTCGGATTGTTCCAGCAGGGACCCTTCAAAATGCGAACTCTTTTTGGTTGAGGGTGATTCCGCAGGCGGTTCTGCAAAACAGGGGCGCACAAGGGAATATCAGGCGATACTCGCGCTTAAAGGAAAAATTTTGAATGTTGAAAAAGCTAACGACGTCCAGATTTTCAGCAATGACGAAATAAAAACTATGATTCAATCCATAGGCACGGGGATAAGGGAAGATTTTAAAATTGAAAAACTTCGCTATCATAAAATAATAATAATGACTGATGCCGATGTGGATGGTTCGCATATTCAAACCTTGCTCTTAACATTCTTTTTCCGCTATATGCGCCCGCTTGTGGACGGCGGTTATGTTTATCTGGCAACGCCACCGCTTTACCGCATAAAGGTTGGCAAACAGGAAACCTATCACTTCTCAGACGAAGACAAAGACGAAATGCTCCGTGCCATAAAGGAGAACGGCAAAAAAGCGGATTTGCAACGCTATAAAGGGCTTGGCGAAATGAATCCCGACCAGCTCGCAAACACCACAATGCTGCCAGAAACGCGAGTGTTAAAACAATGTTGCGTAGAAGATGCAATTAAAGCAGACCAAATTTTCTCAATGCTAATGGGCGAGGAAGTTGAACCCCGCCGCAAATTCATAGAGGAAAACGCCTACAAGGTACTGGATAAACTGGATATATAGGTGCAGGGAGTTATCGTTCCATTTTTACTTTAACACAATAGAAAAATTATTCATCTTCTGAATTGCTAAACCCGTTGCCATTCAACGCAACACGGCGAATACCTTCCAAGGTTAAGTAAGGGTCGTACTTTTTGATTATGGGTGTGTGTTTCAAAAGCATTTGACCCCAGCCACCTGTGGCTACTACGGGAATATTTTCCATTCCAATTTCTTTTTTTATGCCATTCAGCAAATAATCGAGCTGTCCCAAAAATCCGTGAAGAATACCTGCGCGCATAGCATCGCCCGTATTTCTTGCCACGAATTTATTTGTCCATTTTATGGAGACGGGTAAAAGCATTGCCGCCTTTTCTGTTAAAGCATCCATAGATGCGCTTATGCCGGGCACAATCAGACCGCCAGCAAAACCACCGTTATACAAAACATCAAATGAAGTGGCAGTTCCCATATCCACTACAATTCCGTTTGAAAGTCCTAGCGAACGCATGGCTATCATGTTGCAGAGGCGGTCAGGACCAACGCTTGCAGGACGGGGATAGGCTATAGGCAAATCTAGGCAGTTTTTTGAACTCACAATTTGAATGGGTTTGTTGAAATATGAATTAAGAGCTTTAACCCAGGGACGTAAAAGTTGCGGAACAACGCTACTCAAACCTATGTGAGTAAATTCTTTTGGTTTGCGACCAAAATGTTTTGTTAAATCGTTGAGTCTAAAAAAAATCTCATCACTGGTTGTCTTGTCATTTGTTATAAGGCGGTAACTCGCTTCAACCTTTGCATTCAGATAAATGCCTATTGCCGTTTGGCTATTGCCTATGTCTATTGTCAAAACAAGAGTACTTCTCATAATAATTATCAGTTAATCCTCATGGATATATCAAGAGCTTGGACACTGTGGGTGAGTGCGCCAACTGAAATAAAGTCCAGACCTATGTCAGCAATTTTCCTAACCCTCTCCAAAGTCATGTTTCCACTCGCTTCCAATTCCACCGAGTCACCGCTTTCCCGTACAATGCGAACAGCTTCTTGCATCGTTTCGTCGCTCATGTTGTCCAGCATTATGCGGTCAATGCCCAGCCCTAAAAGCGATTTCAACTGTTCCAAATTTTCAACTTCAATTTCAACCTTCAAATTTTGCGCATTATGTCTTTTAACCGCATCCCATGCTTCCAAAACCCCGCCTGCTGCAGCAATGTGATTATCCTTTATCAAAATCATATCCCACAAACCCATGCGATGATTTGAGCCTCCTCCCGCAAGAACTGCATATTTTTGCAAGGTTCTAAAACCAGGAATTGTTTTGCGGGTATCCAAAACTTTTGTTTTACCGCTTTTGAGAACTGTGGCGAATTTGCCCGTGATGGTTGCTACGCCGGATAATTGCTGCAAAAAATTCAGCATTACACGCTCGCCGCAGAGAAGAGTTTTTGTTTCACCCGTGATTGTTGCAATTTTGTCACCTACTTTAACCGAATCTCCATCTTGGATAAAAGTATCTATTTTAACATCACCGCCAAGTTCGTTAAAAACAAGTGATATTATAGGTAGCCCCGCCACAATCCCATTTTCTTTTGCTATAAGCGTTGCGGTTTGAATTTGCTTGGTTGGCAAAGTCCATAAACTCGTAAAATCGCCTGCGTGGACATCCTCGGCGAGTGCAAGCCGAATCAGCGTCTGGGCATCCTGTACTGGAAATTGCAACATAATAAGGGAAATTTAGAAAATCCGTGATTGCAATTCGTTCAACGCAGCCTTGTTTTTCTCCACAATGTCTTTCTGTGTAGCCAATTTCTGCCGCTCGCCATCTATCACAGCAGCAGGTGCATTTTTCACAAAATTCTCATTGGAGAGTTTTTTCTCTATGCTCGCCGCAAAACTCTCCGCTTTTTCAATTTCTTTTTTGAGACGGGTAATCTCCGTTTCCTTGTTCAAAATTCCTTCCAGAGGAACAAAAATTTCGCCGCCCGATATAACCACGCTTGCGCTGAATGCTGGTTTTTCGCCAAGCTCAAAGCTGCATAGCCCTAAATCCTCAATCATAGATTTGCAGGATTTTAGGTCCACCGTAGTTTTTGCAACGGCGGTAATTTTTTGGGAAGGAGATATGGAATAGCGACCTCGTACGGAACGAATCGCTTCCACAATTACAAATACATCTTCAAATTGTTTTTCTATTTCTGAGTTTATCAAACTTTCGTCTGTTTTTGGGAATTCCCTCAAAATAACTCTTTGCGAATCTGGGAAAAGAATGTCGTTTAATTCTTCCGTGATGAATGGCATAATGGGATGCAGCAAATCTAAAACTGTGTAAAGCGAATAAGAGAGCAAAGAACTGGACTCTTTTGAAATTTCGCCTTTTTTTATTTCCAAATAGCGGCTGCACAAATCGTCCCAAACAAAATGGTAAATTATAGCGGCATATTCGGAGAAGCGGTAATTTTCTATGGATGACTGGATTTCTTTTATTACAGTATTTAGGCGGGAAAGGATCCATTTGTCTTCTAGGTTGTCTGAACTCCGATTTACGGGATTCAAGGATTTTCCCGATATGTGGGGTTGGAGAAATCTGGCGGCGTTCCATAGTTTATTTCCAAAGTTTCTGCCTATTTCGAATTTTTCGCTTATGTTTATTTCTCTGCCGTCTTCCAATTTTTCCTTTTTTACAGGGAGTCTTGCTTCTTGGTTTTCTGTGCATATTGAGCACATTACAAAGCGGAGGGAGTCGGCTCCATATTTTTCTATTATGTCTAGGGGGTCAACACCGTTGCCTAAAGATTTGCTCATTCTTCTGCCTTGGCCATCTAAAATCGTTGGATTTATATAGACATCGTGAAAGGGGATTTTCCCCATGTTCTCTTGGCTGAAAATAACCATTCTGGCAACCCAAAGCGAAATTATATCGCGTGCTGTTACGAGAACCGAAGTTGGATAGAAATTTTTTAAATCTTCTGTCTTGCTGGGCCAACCCATTGTGCTGTGGGGCCAAAGAGCGGAGCTGAACCAAGTGTCTAAAACATCGGGATCTCGTGTCAATTTTTCATTTTCCGGCAAATCTTCTTCCAATGAACAAACCAGCCAATCACCGCTTTCGGATTTAAAATAATGAATATCCTTTCTGTTTGCGAAATGAGTTGGCTCGGCACTTGCGTACCATATAGGAATTTGATGCCCCCACCAGAGTTGGCGGCTTATGCACCAGTCGCGTTTTTCGCCCAGCCAGTTCAGATAATTTTTTGCATAACGCGCAGGCGTGAATTTCACCTCGCCGTTTTCAACGGCTCGCATCGCATTTTCTGCCAGCTTGTCCATTTTTACAAACCACTGGTCGCTCAAATATGGCTCGATTATAGTTTTTGAACGGTCGCTTTTGCCAACCTGCATTTCGTGGTCTTCCACTTTTATCAAAAGCCCCTGTTTTTCCAAGCCTTCCACAACGGCAGCTCTGGCTTTATCTCCTTTTAAACCTTTGAACTCGCCTGCATTTTCGTTCAGCGAACCGTCTTCGTTTAAGATGTTGAGCATCGGGAGTTTGTGTCTAAGCCCTGTCGCGTAATCGTTTGGGTCGTGAGCGGGGGTCACCTTAACAGAGCCTGTTCCAAATTCCCTGTCAACCAAAATGGCATCTGCGATAACCGGAATTTCTCTGTTTACAAAAGGCACTTTCAAAGTTTTGCCGATGAATTTTTTATAGCGTTCATCTTCGGGATGAACTGCAACCGCTGTGTCGCCCAAAATCGTTTCGGGTCTGGTTGTTGCAACTGGAATATAGCCGCTGCCGTCTGCTAGGGGATATTTGAAAGTCCAAAAATGACCTTGAACCGTTTCGTGGTAAATCTCATCATCTGCAACGGCGGTGTGCAAATGAGTGTCCCAGTTCACAAGTCTTTTGCCGCGGAAAATCAAGCCTTTTTTAAAAAGGTTAAAGAAGGCATAGCGAACCGCTTTTGCGCAAATGGGGTCAAGCGTAAATCTCTGCCTATCCCAGTCGCAGCTGGAACCGAGCAATTTTAACTGGCTTGTTATGCGAGCTTCGTATTCATTTTTCCAATCCCAAATTCTCTTTACCAACTCTTCCCTGCCCAAATCGTGGCGGGTT
>Ga0268262_10003877_pt1 | contig 15804 bp, 8 predicted proteins | sample TergutNc150P3_FD_190354 | JGI IMG/M metagenome (GOLD analysis project Ga0268262, IMG submission 190354) | Nasutitermes corniger P3 segment gut microbial community from laboratory colony in Florida, USA - Nc150 P3 (SPAdes) (version 2) | ecosystem: Host-associated > Arthropoda: Insects > Digestive... | reverse complement strand
ATTCCCGTTTCTACGCGGCCTTCGCGATGGTTCCCTGCCTTGAGCCGCGCAGCCAGCAGCAGGCTTATGATATGACGCGCGAGGCGTTTGAGGTCTCAGAGCGTTTTCAGGTTCCGGTTCTTCTGCGCCTTAGCACCCGGCTTTCCCACGCGCGCGCGGCGATCATTCCCAAAAACGCCCCTGCCTCATGGAAGGACGCGCAACCCGCCCTCTCCAAAACCCTTGAAAAAAACCGCTGGATGCTGCTCCCGGCAATGGCACGCAAAAACTACGCCTCCCTTATCGAAAAGCAAAAGGAAATCCGCGAGTGGGCGGCGTCGCACCCGGCGAACAAGCTTGAACTGCACGGCACTGCGAACCAGCCCCAGCCGGACGGCCATTCGGATTTCGCCGTAATCACCTCCGGCCTCGGCGGCAACTACTACGAGGAAAACCTTGCCGACTTAATTGTTACGCGCAATGGGACTCCTCCCGCCAGGCTGCATATAGGCGCGTACCCCCTGCCGGAAAAACTTATCCGCAAGCTCTGCGCTGTCTCTCAGGAAGTAATGGTCATTGAGGAAGGGCAGCCTTTTATAGAAGAAAAACTCCATGGCATACTGCCCCAGTCAATAGAAATCATCGGGCGGCTTGCAAGCGAAAATTCCTCAGACGGACACTGCATACCCCGGACAGGCGAACTCGACCCCGACAATGTGCGCGCCGCGCTTGGCCTTAAACCCCGGCCCTCAGCCGCAACGAACTTCGACCCCACAAGCCTCCCCGCCCGTCCGCCCCAGCTCTGCAAGGGCTGCCCCCACGCCGACAGTTATGAGACAATCAAAAAAGTTGTGGAGGAACTTGATCCAAGTCCGGGTCATCCCAACGTGGGTGTCAACTCGGACATCGGCTGTTATTCGCTAGGAGCCGCGCCGCCCTTTGAAGTTCCGGAAAGCATCGTCTGCATGGGCGCTTCGGTGGGCATGGCAAAAGGCGCGGCGGACGCGGGGCTGCCCTACAGCATAGCCGTAATCGGCGACTCCACATTCATCCATTCGGGCATAACCGCCCTTATCGACACTGTGGCCGCAGATACCCCCATGACCCTTATCATCCTTGACAACTCCATCGTGGCGATGACGGGCTGCCAGCCGACCATGGTTCCATCGGAAAACCTATGCGCCCTGCTGCTCGGCTGCGGCGTAAAACAGGAACACCTGCTGGTGCTGGAAGCGAAGAAACAGCTTATCGACGAAAACGCCGCGCGGCTTAAAAAAGAAATCGAACACCGCGGCCTTTCTGTCGTGGTTTTCAAACGCGAGTGTCTTGAAGCGGCGAGGAAGAATTTACCACGGAGTTGAAGAGGAGGACACAGAGGACACGGAGGGGGGGAAGAGAAAAGAGAAGTTGAAAACCGCTTTCTTCTTCCTTCTTCCTTCTTCTTCCTCCGTGAAACTCCGTGACCTCCGTGGTTAATATTCTTACTTACCAAATTGCCACTGATCAAATTCAAAACCGTTCTTGTGATGGCTTTCCTTCAGATTGGCTTTGGTTATCGGTTTGTCACCCAGGCTGCTGTAGAATACAAAGACCAGATCGTGGACGCCGGTGACGGTTTCGTTCAGGTCTATCGTTACCTTGCCGTATTTGCCGGCGTCTCCGCTTTTCGCTTTGAGTTGGACGTGGCCTATGACTTTGCCGCCCTTGATAGTGGCCGTGCTTGTAGAGGTAAGGACATCGTTATTCCCTGTTTTGCCGGCTCCCTGCGGATCAAGGCGCAGTTCTATGGCGCCGACGTAATCCGTCGGCGTGTCAGGCGTCCGTACCCTAACGGTGAATTTGCTTGCCCCCTGGCTGCCAAAATCGACGCCGTAAAGGGCAATCCAGTCGCCTGTGTCAATACTCGTTACAACCATTCCGTTGCTTGCGCCCGCTTCCGGCCTTGTAAAAACGCCGCCCTGTATACCTATGGTTTCAGCCTCATTATAGGCATAGGGGTCAAAGTTTCCAATCTGGTCAACGCCTTTTCTGGTCATTCTTATTGTGTCAATTGAACCGTCCGGTTTCACGTTTACCTTATCTATATGGGTGCTGCGGTATTTTTTGTCGCCCACGCCCATGGCTTGAGACACAGTTGAGGCGTGATAAGTTATATATTGCTCATCATTGAAAGTGAAAATACAGTGATGGTTGTTTTCATTGGGCGTATTAAGCTGGTTTTGCGGCGAGTCCATAATAGTCTTTGGCTTGCTGTAATCTGTAATACTCGCCATAGGATCAGAACTGGTCATATAGGCAATCTGGGGGTTTCCGGTGGTGACATACGAGTAATAATACAAATCGCCGATTTTCGTAAATTCATTATCTTCAAACAAATTCGTCGCGCTAAATTTTTCCGGATCAGCGGCTAGGCTTATCATGTCTTTGTTAAGTTTGACGCGCCGTCCGTGTCCGACTTGGCCTCCTCCGCCAAAGTACATATAGCCCCAGCCGTCTTCGTCCGCCAAGACGCCGGGATCAAAAAGATTCTCTACTTCATTCTTGGCGCAGTTGGGGGTGTTACGGTCAATTAAGAGTTTGGTAAGGGGCGATGTCCAGGGACCAACGGGACTGTCCGCGCTGATTACGCCTATGCCGTCTCCGGTGTCACCGAAGTACATAAAGAATTTATCCTTGCCGTTAATGTTTTTCCAGACGGCGGAGGGCGCCCATGAGCTTGTCACAAAGGGCGTTACCGGATCTGGCCTGGGAAGGTAAAGCGGGTTTGTCCACGCCGGTTTGTTGCCGACATTTATCAGGCCGTGATCGGTCCAGTTTACCATATCGGCGGAAGACAGGGCGCGTATACCCTGAATGCCAGTCCCGTAGGTACCCGCGGCTACCGAGTCATCGGCATTATATAACAGGCTGTCGTTACTGGAAAATATGTACAAGCGGTCTTTGTATGGCATTGCCGTGGGGTCGGCGCCGAAGCCTTGCGTTATGAGCGCGTTATGGTGTCCCCATATTTTCCAGGAATTTGAAAGAGCCTCGGGGAAGCCTTTTGTTGTGTCGAACAAATCCGCTAAAGCCTGAGATGACGGCTGATTATCCAGTGATACAGACCATTTGGCAATCAGAGCTAAATTGCTGTTTATGGGTGTCGCGGCATCGTACAGTACCGTACCAAAGTACCATCCGCTGAAAACAAGGTTTGTTTTTTCAGGATCCGCCGGATACTTATCGCCCATGCTTTTGCCCTCGACAACCTTAATTTCCGGAATCGCCGCCGGATTGCCGCCGTCTGTGTTAAAAGTGACTGTATATTCTATAAGCCATTTTGCTTTAAGGGTGATATTGTCATTAATTTCGGTAGTTTGGGCGTATTTCTTGCTGCCGTAATACCAGCCGTCGAAAACATAGCCCGCTTTCGACGGATCCGCCGGATACTTATTGTCCATGCTTTTGCCTGCGGCTATCTTGACATCGGGAATTGTTGCCGGATTCCCGCCGTCCGTGTCAAAAGTGACTGTGTAGGATTTACCGCCGTTAGTCGCCGGCCCCGGGCACGCCAAAAACACAGCCATTATAAAAACGCATATCATCAAAAAAACCGCGGATTTAATAATTTTCATATATTTCTCCTTAATAACTCTTCTATCAATATACTTCCAGTTATATATTGATTTTTTCAAATGGCTATGTAAAAATCATATACACTTGGCAAAAAATTATATGAATAACGATGATATGCTCCCTTTCATCGGTTATATTATCTTCAGAAAATGCACGCCTTCCTGGGAAATGGCGGAGAACACCCTTGGCGGCATTAACCTGACCTATGTTATTCAGGGCGCGGCGCGTTACACGGTTGACGGTGAAAAAATTGATCTGAAAGAGGGCGATCTGCTGGTGCTGCCTGAGGGCAGCGTCCGCAGGGCAATCACTTTTCCGGATCGCCTGATGCAGTGTTTTTCGGTGGATTTCAAACTAAAAACCATCGGCAATCAGGAACTGCCTCCTCCCTTGCCCATCAAATCACATCCCGGCCGCCATGAGGATATTATTCACCTTTTTCATGAATTATCGTTTACCCATGTTAACAAGCAGCCCGGTTACAACATAAGATCCAACGGCCTGTTTTTACAAATCCTCCACCGATTTATGGAACTTATCGTATACAAATCAAGCGCGTACACCGGCGATCACCGCATCTCAAAAGTGACAAGTTTTATTAAAACGCATTATTCCGAACATATCACAGCCAAAATGATGGCCGAGCTAGTACACCTGAACCCAACCTACTTCGGAGGCCTGTTCCAGCGGACAATGGGGAAAAGTTTTAATCAATACCTGATACACACCCGCGTGGCGCACGCCGAGTATATGCTTAACTCCGGCGAATACAAGGTAAGCGACGTTGCTGAACAATGCGGTTTTACCGACGTTTCGCATTTCAACAAGCAGTTTAAAACGATTAAGGGCTTCCCCCCGTCGCACTGTATGCCGAAGAAATTTTAGGGTTTAGGGTTTGGGGTTTGGGGATATGGCTTTCTTTTCTCGCCAACTTTGTTGGCGCCTTCTCTCTTCTCTCTTCTCTTTTATCTCTTCTCTCTTCTCTTGTAGTGTGGTATACTGAAATATTAAAAGACCCGCTAAAGGAGCGCCTTATGGCAAAAATTCGGATAAAACTCACTGTTTTGGAGAAAAATAACACAAAGGCGGTTCGAAAAGCGCGGCGCAAAAGCCCGACAATGGAATTCCACATAGACAGGGATGTCCGCCGCGAGTACGGGCTTCAAAAGAGCCTTTTCTCGATTACGGGGAATGTGATCCTGGCGGACATGAAACTTACGCGGGAACTGGCGGCGAAATTCAACGCGAAACAGGACCCGAAAAAAGGGCATTTCATAAAGGCCGGGGACTTATACGCCATGGGCCTTATAGACGAGATTTTGCATTATGTGGCTTCCCTTTACCGGGAACAGGTAAAACCGGACGCATTTGACCTTTGCGTAAAAAGGCTGGGGAGCAACCTTGGAGAAAATAAAACCGAGGGGCTGCTTGTCGCTTTTTCGGAACAATTCCCCCCACAGCCCGTGTACACCGGGGAAAAAGTAGTCCCGGAATATCTGCAAAGCAGGGAAGAAGGCCTAAGCTGCCGCTCCCTTTCCACAGAAGAAACCATGATGCTCTCCCTGGCGAATTTGAACAAGGCCTTTAATCCTTTTAAATTCCTTTTTGACGACAAAGATTTGACGCATAACACGGCGTACCCCGCCGCCATTGAGGAAATAAAAGCCCACTTCAAAGAGATGCCCCCCTTCGGCCCTTTTAACCAAAGCCTTTGGGACATGCTCCGCGCCCCCGCCCTCGCCTCCGACACCTTGAGCGGGCAGCTTGAATATATACGCAAGTACTGGGGAATGTTACTGGGCAAATACGCGTCGCGCCTGCTTTTCGGGCTGGACATTATCAGCGAGGAAAACAAGCCCGGCTACATGGGCCCCGGCCCCAGCGAGGTTTTGAGTTTCGCCGGCATGGACGAATACGAGCGTTTCACTCCGGATCAGGAATGGATGCCCAATACGGTACTGATGGCGAAAAGCACTCTGGTCTGGCTGTTCCAGATGTCGCAAAAATACGGCAGGGAAATTACCCGGCTGGATCAGGTTCCGGACGAGGAACTGGACGAACTCTCCCGCCGAGGGTTTACGGGCCTTTGGCTCATAGGCCTTTGGGAAAGGAGCAAGGCGAGCAGGACGATCAAACAGTGGATGGGCAACCCGGAGGCGGCCGCTTCCGCGTACAGCCTTTACGATTACGACATAGCCGGAGAGCTTGGCGGCTGGGGCTCGCTCGCCAACCTAAGGGAACGCTGCATGAGGCGCGGGATCAGGCTCGGCTCCGACATGGTTCCAAACCATACCGGCCTGGACAGCAAATGGATGATAGAACACCCGGACAGGTTCCTTCAGCTTCCGTATCCGCCCTTCCCCACCTACAACTACAACTGCGGCAACCTTTCCGGCAGGGACGATATAACCGTTCAGATTGAGGAACATTATTTTAACCACAGCGACGCGGCGGTTGTTTTTAAAAGGATTGACAATAATTCAGGCCATACCCGTTACATCTACCACGGGAATGACGGCACCTCCATGCCCTGGAACGATACCGCGCAGATAGACTTCCTTAACCCCGAGGCGCGCGAGGCTGTGATCCGCACGATCATCGGCGTGTGCCAGCAATTCTCCATTGTGCGCTTTGACGCGGCGATGACCCTCGCAAAACGCCACATACAGCGGCTGTGGTTCCCGGTTCCCGGAACCGGCGGAGCGATAGCCAGCCGTGCCGAACACTCAATTTCCAACGACGAATTTAACCGCTGTATTCCGAATGAATTCTGGCGGGAAGTAGTTGATCGCTGCGCCGCCGAGGCCCCGCACACGCTGCTGCTCGCCGAGGCTTTCTGGATGATGGAGGGCTACTTTGTCCGCACACTTGGTATGCACCGCGTGTACAACTCGGCGTTTATGAACATGCTTAAAAACGAGGACAACGCGAAATACCGCGCGACAATCAAAAACACAATGGAATTCGATCCTGAAATATTAAAAAGATTTGTCAATTTTATGAACAACCCCGACGAGGAAACAGCTGTGGCGCAGTTCGGCAAAGGCGACAAATACTTCGGCATCTGCACACTGCTTGTTACAATGCCGGGCCTGCCCATGTTCGGTCACGGCCAGATCGAGGGCTTTGAGGAAAAATACGGCATGGAGTACCGCCGCGCCTACCGCGACGAGAAGCCCGACGGCTATCTGGTAGACAGGCATGAGCGGGAAATTTTCCCGCTGATGAAGCGGCGCGCCCTGTTTTCAGGCAGCAGCGAGTTCCGGCTCTACGATTTATATACCGAGGGCGGATCAGTTAACGAAAATGTTTTCGCGTATTCAAACCGCGCCTGGATCTACGGCCATGAGGAAAGGGCGCTTATCTTCTATAATAACTCTTACTACGAGACAGCGGGCTGGATAAAGATAAGCGATCCGGCGATTCCTTGCGACGGCGGCAAAAAACGGGACAGCCTGCACCAGGCCCTTGCCCTGCACCACGGGGATAACTGGTTCACCCTGTTCAGAGATCAACGCACGAACCTGTGGTACATAAGATCATCAAAGGCGATAAACGAGAACGGTTTCTTTGTCGCGCTCAAAGGCTATGAGGCGCAGGTCTTTATCGACATATACGAGGTTGAGGATGACGCGAAAGGCCGCTGGGCCCGCCTGCACCACGACTTGCAGGGACGCGGGGTAACGGATCCGCAGTCCGCGATTATGGATATTTATCTCGGCGATCTGTATTACCGCTTCTTAAAGCCCCTCAAGCCGGAACTTGTCAACCAGTTACACAGCTTCTTTGTCTCTGGCACCGTCGGGAAACAGAAAGCTCAGGCCTTTGTCGAATCGTTTAAAGAGACGGCGGAGAAATATTTTGACACGGTAAGCTACTTTATCAATGGAGCTGACGGGAAGTATGAAGCCTGGAATGGGGGTCAGGGTTCAGGGTTCGGGGTTCAGGGGACTGGGAAAGGCAGCAAGAAAAGCGTTAAGCGTCAAGATGTGTCAGCTAAGAAAGAGCAATCGCCAACAAAGTTGGCGGCGCACAAGCCCTGGGAGGAATTTAAGGAGTATGTTGAAAGGCTGATCGGGCTTGTTGAGTACCTTAAGTACTCGGGGAAAGATCCGGCCGAGTGCATGCTGAAAGAGATTGCCTTGAGGATTAAGGAAAGACAGCTTGTCGCGGCGGCGGCCCTGGGTTACGGGCTCCTTTCGGTATTGAGGTCAATCATCGGCAGGGCCGACGGAGGGCTTGCGGCTAACCTCGCTTTTGATCACTGGGATTTGGACCGCAAACTTAAAGAGCATTTCAGGACATTCGGCGCCAACGACGACGAAGTCTGGCGGCTTGGTGAAATTTGCAAGGCCGTTTTACGCAGAACCGGCGCTGATAACAGCGATCTGATTGGCAATACGCTTACAGGCAAAAAAACCGCCGCGTTTGACGCCGGCCTCTTTGCCGCATCATTGTTCATCGAGAACCATTCGCGCGAGGATTTCCGCAGGCTCATCGGCGTTAATGTTTTTAATGACGTAACATGGTTCAACAAGGAAGCTTTTGAAAGCGCCCTGTTCTACGGAAAATTGTTCTTTGTCCTGGAAACAGATTCGGCGTACTCACGTCCATGCTCTGACAGGATGGCGCGTATAGCCGAGGTTACAGAAGCCATGAAAAAGGCGGAAACTCAGAGCGGCTACCAGATGGATAAATTCATACGCATACTTTCCGGCGAGAAAGAGCCAAAAGCCGCAAAAAAACCCGCTGAGAAAAAGACAGCTCCAGCGAAGAAGGTCCCAGCGAAAAAAGCAACTGAGGTGAAAAAGGCCGCTCCAGCGAAAAAGGCAACCACAGAGAAAAAGGCACCGGCTAAAAAGGCCGCTCCAGCAAAGAAAGCAGCCCCAGTGAAGAAAGCAACTGAGAAAAAGGCAGCTCCCAAGAAACCCGCAGCAGCGAAGAAAACAACCACAGCAAAAAAGCCAACTCCAAAAAAAGGTAAAGGGAAATGAAAATTAATGTTAAACTATTTGTTTTTGGAGCCTGCCTGCTTATGACGCGGCCGCTGTTTGCACAGAATGTTTTTCTTGAGCTTAACCTGAACAACCAGAAGGCTAGAAACTTCACGCGCTCAATACGTCCAAGAACCGATCTGGATTTGTTCAGGGTGATAGAACAGGCCGGTAATGACAAAAAAATTACCGGTATTATCCTTAACATCTCATCATGCCGGGAGGGGCAGGAAACCCTTTGGGAACTGCGGAATTCCCTGGAAAAATTTAAAGCCAAAGGAAAAAAGGTATGCGCCTTTATCAGCAACACCGACCTTGACCTTTATTGCCTCGCCACCGTAGCCGATAAAATCGTCATGGACGATCAGGGCGTATTAATGCTGCTGGGTTACGCCTGGGGACGCGGTTATGTGAAACACAGCCTTGAAAAACTGGGGATTGGCGCGCGCGAGCTGCGTTACCTGAAATTCAAGTCCGCCGCGGAAACTTTCACGAGGGATTCGCTGTCTGAGGCCGACCGCGCGCAATACGGCGAGATACTGGACGACATAACGAAAATTACCCGCGACACGGTGACAAAGGCGCGCTCATGGGACGCGGGCGAATTTGACAAAATCATTAACAACGAGTATATGTTCTCGGCGAAGAAAGCCCTGGCCCGCGGCCTTGTTGACAGAAACGGCAGGAAAGAGGCTGTGCTGGAAGCCATCAAGGAAATTTCTGATGGCAATGAGGCGCGAAATTTTGTCCTGTACGGGGATCAGGAATCAAGCTTAACCGGAAGCAAATTTATTTTTAAACCTGCCAGAGCCGGAGGATTTTTATACAGGCCGCCTGTAATAGCGGTGGTACACGCCAACGGCGTCACCGATATGGAACAGGGCGTAGCCGCCTGGGCATTGGCGCGGACAATCAAAGATCTGTCAGAGAAAAGAAATGTAAGGGCCATTGTGGTGAGGATTAACTCGCCGGGCGGAAGCGCCGAAGCCGCCGACTATATCGCCGAAGCCATCAAAACCGCCAGAGAGCGGGTTCCCGTGGTTGTGTCCATGGGCGCGGTCGCGGCTTCCGGCGGCTACTGGGCAAGCATGAGCGCGAGCCGCATTGTCGCCACACCCGTGACGCTTACCGGTTCCATCGGCGTTATCGGAAACTGGTTCTACGACAAGGGCCTTAACAGCAAGCTGGGCCTGTCAGTCGACACCATGCAAAGGGGCGCCCACGCCGACATGATGACAGGGATGATCCTGCCGCGCCGTGACCTGAAGCCTGACGAGGAAGCCCGTTACAAGACCTACATGCTTGACATATACGCGGATTTCGTTTCCAGAGTCGCGGCGAACCGGAATATGGACATTGACCGGGTGGAAGCCATCGCGCAGGGCCGTGTCTATTCGGGACTTGGCGCCTTGAACGCCGGCCTCATAGACAGCATAGGCGGCATTGACGACGCTGTCCAAATCGCCAGGGAACTCGCCAATATACCCGACGACAAAAGAACCGCGGTCAAAGAATACCCCAAACCAAAATTCATTGACGTGATAATGGAATATATTTTCTCATCGAAAGCAAGCGCGGGCGCGTTGGGAAAAGCCCAGGTTTTCAACACCGCCGCGGATCTGTTTTTCCCAGCGCCCTTAGTGGAAGACCTGCGTTACAGGATAAATCACAACGGCCAGGTAATGCCTATATTGCCCCTGGACTAAGTTTACAATTCCTTTTGCAGATGGCATATTAGCCATCTGCTTTAAAATTTATCTGCTGCGACTCTAGGGCAGAGGCGCAGAGGACGCAAAGGTGGGAAAAATTTTAGCATCAAAACTCCGTGAAACTCCGTGTAACTCCGTGGTTAATTATTCTTTAATATCCAACGCGGGGTTCCCCGTATATTTGCGCGGATTCAGCGCCATTGACGCGTATCTTGGGCGTAATTCATCCGCCGCTGTTTACGCTTCCTGCCGCGCAGACCTCGCCGACCTCGCCCGCCTGTTTGAAAACCTGAGGTACCCCGGAGCCGAATTCGCGGACGCGGCGGCAGACGCCGTGGCAGACACGGCGGCGGCGGCGGCGGCGGGCGGGAAAGCCTGGTATTTCCGCTGCGACGATTCGCGTGACACGCAAAGCACATTCAGCTTTTTGGAATTTTACCAGGACTGCAAAACACGCCGCTTTTATGATCCCAACGGCGTTTACCCCTATTTGCGCTATCTCAGGGACGGTGTTACTTACGGCACGTCTTTACAAGGCGATGATACACTTGTGCCGGATGCGGCGAGCTGGCTCGGGACGCTGAACGCAAATGCCGCGCCGAACCGCGCCCTTTTTGACGCCGCCATATCGCTCGCGAGGTATTTCCCGCAAACCGGCGTTAAAGGAATAAACGCGGTCGCGGCCCTGTTACCAAGCCTGGAAAAAATCGCGCCGCCGTCCATCGAAGAACAGCGGCTGCTGCTAATGGAAATATTGAGCGCGGAGAATCCTGCCCCCGGCTTTGAGCTGCTGAAACGCTGCGGCTTTATCGCGTCATGCTGGCCCGAGCTTGCCGTGCTGGACGACGTGGATCACTCCAAGGAATTTCATCCGGAGGGCAATGTCTGGAAGCATACAATGGAAGCGCTGCGCTACCGTAAACCCAGGGCCCCTGATCAAAGCGGCGGCAATTTATTTCAAACGCTGTCATTGGGTCTGCTCCTGCACGACGTGGGCAAGCCGCTCTCGTATTCCGCCGGCCGCCGCCGTTTTGACGGTCATGCCGAGCTTGGAACCAGCCAGGCCCGCCGCTTCCTTGAGCGGCTTGGCTTTAACGCCCAGCTTGTAAACGATGTCTGCTATCTGGTTCGGAACCACATGCTCCCGGCGGCACTCCCCCGCCTGCCCCTTATTCGCACGGGCGAAATAATGTCATCGCCGCTTTTTCCGCTTCTCATGGAATTGTACCGCTGTGATGAGTCCTCGTCGTTCAAGGGCCTGGACGGTTATTACCAAAGCAGCGCGGCGTACAGATCTTTCCTGAAACACTCCCGCAACCCCTACCGCTCGGCTGACGGAAAAGTGCTGGCAAAGGGTCAGGCTTTTTCTTTCTTTTGAACGTAAACCCCATAATTGGCGCAGGTCATATCCATTCCGGCTTCATGAAAGCCATTTTGGATATTTTCATAAAGCGACGCGTAAATCGCCGGGACTTTGTCTACTTCTTTCGTATAACAGTTAATTTGATAACGGGCGTAAAAATTATCCAGCCCCGTCTGTAAAACATAGGGCTTGGGCCTTTTCTGCACATGATCCGTCGCGAGGGCGGCGTTAATCAAAATCTCGTGAACTTTTTCCCAAGGTGTCGAATAACCGAACGTAACCTCGGCGTAGAGTATCAGGCCCTCGGCGTCCTCATCGGAGGAGGTGTTGTAGTTGGTTATGCTGGAGCCGAGTATGAGCATGTTCGGGAAAGTAACATATTCGTTTTTATGGGTTTTAAGCCGCACCACCATCAAATTTTTTTCAACTACAAAACCGGTGGTCTCTTTAATCTGAACCCGGTCGCCGATTTTGAACGGCCTCATATAGGTAATTACAAGTCCCGCTACCATGTTCCCGATGGCGCTGGTTGAGCCGAAAGAAAAGATAAGTCCCACAAATACCGAAACTCCCTTGAATACGCTGGACTCGGAGCCGGGAAGGTACGGGTACACAATCGCTACGGTAAAGGCCCAAAGCAGCACCTGTAAAATCTTGAAAGTCGGCTCCGCCCAGTCGGCGTAAAAGCCATGCAGCACCAGTTTCCCTTTGGCGATCTGGGTGGAAAAGAATTTCAGCAGTTTAAGCACATAATGGGTAATGGCAATGATGATAACAATTTTAAACAAATTGGGAATATACTTGACAGTCCCGATAACAATATCCTTGATTGGATTAAGTATGTATCCAAAAATGGTCATCGCCAGATGCCTGGTTTCCGGGAACAGGCTGAACTCTATGGGGATTGTAAGGAACAGGAGAAAACCGCTAATTACATATTTTAATATTCTTAACAAAACAAGAAGAACATCGACAATCTGTTTGGCGCTGAGGAGTTTCAGCTTTTTTATTATTAAGGGCTTGATCCTGTCTTTGCCGGATTCAGAGACTTTAACTGAAATGTAACTAAACAATTTCCAAAGCAGCCAGATCAGCAGGGCCTGAGCGATGATTATCGCCAGCGCTATTCCAAGCCTCGCGAAGAAGCTCATCCTGGCTTCCTCAATTTCAGCTTCAACAATGGCCTCTTCAGTGGCTTCAGTTTCGGGGGATGCTTCAGTGACTTCGGTGGCATGGGCGGCAGATTCGCTTGCAGGGACTTCATTGGCTGCGACTCCAGGAGCAGGGGCAGTGTCGAGGGCGTTTTCCTGGGCCCCAATGAACGACAGAAGAAACAAATTAATAATAAAGAAAATAAAGACGCGTTTCATACAGGCATCAAACCCCTTTAAATAATTTTATCAAAGAATCTATAACACCCGCGCCGGCGACAAATGTCGCTATGGAACTGCCAAGGCTTGAAAGAAAAAACACAAGAAGAACCCTGCTTATCCGGTTATTGTAAAGGCCTTTAAGGCTGGCGGCGTCAACGGAAAGGTTTTCCGCGTCATTGACACGGGGCTTTCTGACGGCGGCCTGCACAAGGCCCGACAGAATTCCCACGCCGATAAACGGGTTAAGGGAAGTGATTGGCGCGCCCAGAAAAGAAACCAGTATCGCGAGCGGATGCCCAAGGGCGATAATACATCCCAGCGCGGCAAGCGAGCCGTTCCACAGCACCCAGAGCTTCAGCATTTCCTGAAATTTACTGAAATCACCCCGTGAAAAACTGATGAGAAAACCCGCGGCAATAATACCCAGTATTATAATCGGGATAGCCCACTTGACGGCGCTTGAGAGAAAGGTCTTCGGCGGAATAACATCAATTTCGGCGAGGCTGCCTTCCGCTGGCGGTTCCGCCGAAGCGAATTTTTCCAGCCAGGCCTGTATGCCCTTTAAATGGCCGGCCCCGACAACGGCAAGGGTAACGCCGGCTTCGTCTTTTGCTTTTTCGGCGGCGGCCCAAATTTTTGTTGCGAGGTAGCGGTCGCGCTCATTGATCAAAGTTTCCTTGACAGCCGGTAAATATTTCGCCAGCTCTTCCATCATGTTGTCAAGCTCGCTGGAATTTTTTAATTTTTCTATTTCCTCGGCGTCGAGTTTTTCAGACACAAACGCGCTGGAAAGCAGCGCTGCCAGCAGCTTGCATTTGCTCCAAAGGCCGCAGCAGGCCCAGGCGCGCCGCAGGGTAACATGTATCTCGCGGTCGCAAAGGCTGTAATCTATTCCCAGTTCTTTGGCGGTATTCACGGCGGCAATCATTTCCTCGCCGGGCTTCACGCCAAGCTCGTTCCCAAGGCGGCGCTGAAAACTGGACAGGGTAATGTTCGCGATAAGCAGAAAACCCTTGCCCTCTTTCAGCACTTTGGTAATATTGAGTTTCTCCCAGCTGTCCTGTTTTGTAATGGCGGAATAACGGCTCTCGTCCAGTTCCACGCAGACCATGCCGGGCCTTTCCTCACGGATCGCTCCGGTCACCTCGTCAATGCTCTCCTTGGAAACGTGGGCGGTTCCGATAAGATGAATCTTTTTATTTCCCAGCGTCAGATTTATGTTGGTCTCGCTCATTGTAATCCTTTATAGGTTATTTAAACCGCGTTCTTCGAGTATCATCTCGTTTATTTTCCATTCAATATTACCCCGCCTGTTCATGTCTTTTACCTGTAAAAAGTAACTGTTGGCGAGGGCCTTGTTCCCCCTGACATCGTAATACAGAGCGATATAAAACAACATTCTGGACTTTGTCTCAAGATTTTGCTCCCTGCTGATCTTGTCCACCGCGTCGCTGTCACCGGAAAGATCATGGTACAGCCTGAGAACATACCACTCCGGAGTCTCGCGCGGAACCGTGCGCAGCACCTGCGCGATAAACTGCTTGGGATCATTAACGCGGCCGCCCTTCATCCAGTTAATTGCGGCTAACATGGCGTAGCGGAATTCTTTCGGGGCCTGTTTATACGCGGCGAGAAAGGCGTCTCTTGCCTCAATGTACTGGCCGTTCTTCATCTTGATTATGCCAAGCCCCTCGGCGGCGAAATAATAATCCGGCTTAAGCTTCATTATAATGGCGTAATCCTGTTCCGCGCCCTTTAAGTCGCCCAGCTCATCCCTGATTCCAGCCCTGTAAATATAGGCGAGAAACCCGTTCGGCTCCGCTTTCACGGCGCGATCCAGATCTTCAAGCGAATCGGGCCTGCGGCCCATTTCAATCAGGGTTGAGGCCCTGTCAACGAGTATCCAGTAATTATCCGGCTCAAGTTTTTTCGCTATGTCAAAGTCTTCCATCGCGTCCTGCAAAAACCCAGCGCCCTTGTACAATCTCGCCCGCTCATGAAACGGCGTCGCCCAATCAGGGTTTAACTTTATCGCCTTGTTGAGCAGCTGCTCTGATTTTCTCGGCTCATGGGCATAGCGGTACACAATCGCCCTGCCAACAAGGGCGTCGCGGTAATCGGCGTCAATCGCAAGCGCCTTGTCAAACTGGGTCGCGGCCGCGCGCAATGACCTGGCGCCAAGGGCTATGTAGCCAAGATCGCATATCGCTTTGAGGTTTCCAGGGTCTATCGACACCACCTTTTCCAGCAATGTCCGCTGTTCCCTTTCCTTGCCTTCCAAGGAGGCGCATGAGGCGAGCACAAGCAGGGCGTCAATATTTTTTGGGTCGCGTGAGGCGATACCAGAGGCGATGGCTCTGGCGTCCGCGGAACGGCCGGCGGAGTTAAGGAGCGAGGCCCGCAGCAGCTGTATCTCCGGGGTTTGTTTCGCCTGACTGTTGATTGTATCAAAAAGCTCAAGCGCGGCAGGATATTCCCTGCGAGCCATAAGCTGTGAAACTTCAGTGAGTATGGCCTCTGTGCTTTTCGCTGTTTGAGCAACGGAAAAAACGCCCGCGCCAAGCATAAACACAAGTAAAACCGGCAATTTTATCGCCTTGTGGCTGATTTGTATTCCCATAATGTGGATGTTATGATACCATAAACTCCAGTCTTAGGCAATTGAGCTTCCAAAAACCGGAGTTTTGGAAAACCCTTAAATATGAAGGTTTGGATACGATGAGAAGGCGCGTTATAACCCGCTTGGCATGGATATTACTCTTCTATTGCGT
>Ga0268262_10003876_pt1 | contig 15809 bp, 18 predicted proteins | sample TergutNc150P3_FD_190354 | JGI IMG/M metagenome (GOLD analysis project Ga0268262, IMG submission 190354) | Nasutitermes corniger P3 segment gut microbial community from laboratory colony in Florida, USA - Nc150 P3 (SPAdes) (version 2) | ecosystem: Host-associated > Arthropoda: Insects >... | reverse complement strand
CAGGCCCTGTTGGAATTTCTTTTGGAGCGAGAAACTCAAAAAATATCCTGCGGTCAGCCGGAATTTCAACCGTTTGTTCTATAGTCATGGGTACATATTAGCATAAAACCGTAAAAAATATAAGGATCTGTTTATTAAAACGAAAATAGAATGCATTTATCATATCAAAAATCAAAGGGGGACATAGAGAGAAAAATATGAAAAACTCTATTTATTTTTTATTTCTTATTTTTTATTTGTTATTTTCTTTCTCTCTCTATTCCCAATCCCTCGCAAGCTATCAAGCGGCGGCAGATGACGCAACCCGCAGACTGGAAGAAGCGTTAAGCGGAGGTTCCGCTGCCGGAACAAAACAAACAGCGGCGGTTCAAGCCACAAAAGGCGGAACAAGACCGAAATGGGTAACAAACCCGTACTCGGAATATCCTCAAAAAAATTACATCGCCGCAGTCGGAAACGCAAAAAACCAAAGCGACGCAGAGAAACAGGCGTTAGCCGCACTTGTCGTTTTTTTCGGACAGTCGGTAAAATCGGATTATACAGTTGCCTCTCTTTACAGTGAAGCGGTTACTAACGGAATTGTCTCAGTATCGGAAAATACCAGCGTAAGGGAAACAATCGTTACCGCCGCTTCTCTTGACAACCTTATCGGAGCCGCTATCGGCAATGTCTGGGAAGACGGACGGGGAACGGTTTACGCCCTTGCTTATATTGAAAAAGAAAAAACTGTTTTTGTTTACACGGAAATAATCAGGATAAATCAGAAAAATATCGAAAACCTTGTCTTAATGAACGACGCTCAGAAAAACACCCTTGACGGTTACGCACGCTATAAACTTGCCGCTCTCATCGCCGGAATGAACGCCCAATACGCTAATATAGTTTCGCTCGCCGGAGGAACAACGGCTTCGCTTAATATGACAGGCGCGGATACCCTGATTTTAGAGGCAGCCAATATCATTAAAAATATCACTGTCGGTTTTAACGTAAAGAAAGACAGCAACAACCGTGTCCGTGACGCCTTCGCCAAAGCCCTGAGCGGTGAGGGGCTTAGAACGCAGGGAAACAATCCGCCTTACATACTGGAAATAAACATTGACATGAGCGAAGCAAAGTTTGCGGGTAACAGTTTTATCTTTTGCCGTTATACGCTAAGCGCAAATCTGATAGAGAAAGCTACAGGTTCCGTCCTTTTCCCCTTTAACGTTACCGACAGGGAAGGTCATACGACTTACGCTGAGGCGCAGAACAGGGCGTTCGATTCTATGGAAAAACTCATAAATGAAAAATACCCTGACGCCTTCAGGGAATATCTCGCGTCTTTACTGCCGCAGAAATTACACAGGTAAATTGTTTTTGTATGAGAACAATATTTTTTATATGGAGTTAGAAAATGAAAAAATCTTTTTTTATTTGCGTTTGTCTTCTCGCCGTTTTCATGGCGGCGTCATGCGCCTCAACAAAAAAGGCTGAGCCTTCAACGGACAAAGCGGTGTCCTCAAGCGGCAAGACTTCCGCTTCGGTAAACCAGACGGAGCGCAGGGCGAACAGCGGTATACCTAAGTCTATCAGGGACGCTATAAGTAAAGTTCCCGAAGACGCTCTTGTCGGTGTCGGAACGGCAAAAATGGCGTCGTTGAGCCAGTCCCGGACTATCTCTCAGACAAGGGCCCGAGCCGAGCTTTCCCGTCAGATGGACACTGTTGTAAGAGATATGGTGCGTGACTACACAGCGGGAAGCGAGGTTGATCCTTCGGCAGTTCTTTCTTTTCAGGAAAACATAACGGTAGCTCTTTCGCAGGCGAGGCTTGTCGGCGCTTCTATTATAGAAGAAGATCAGGACGCAAACGGCAATTACTGGACGGCGATTACGTTAAACAAGAACGGAGCCGTAAATGAGATCAATCAGGCTGTAGCGGCGGCTAAACTGCGAGTTCCGGCGATGGCGTCATTTAACGCTCAGGAGAGAATGGACAAGGCGTTTGACAAGCTTTACGGGAATGAGATCGGGTATTCCGACAGTAATTAGTTTTTGGTTAAGCGGGATAAGACAAGTTTTTATTCCGCTTGCCAACGGATATTAGCGTGAAAATATTTTTAATTTTTGGAATCATCTTATTATTACAGCCTGTTTTTCTTACCGGGCAGGTATTAAGCGGCGAACAGGCGAATTCTCTTTTTTCCGCTTTAGACGGAATGTTAAACGAAGAGCGACCCCTTACCCCCAAAGACGAGTATTATCTTGGCAGGGCTGTTGCGGCTAACATTCTTGCTGTTTACAAACCTTACGCCGTAAATACAGAACTTACAAATTACCTTAATCTGATCTGTCAGTCCTTGGTAATTAATTCTTCCCAACCTGCCGTATACAACGGCTATCATGTAATGATTTTAGACAGCAGGGAACCAAACGCTTTTTCCACTCCGGGCGGGCACATTTTTTTGACGAAGGGATTAATTGACATTAAATGAAATATTTAACTTAATGATAAAAAGCGGTTATTCGCAGCCGCAGGAGTTTGAGGCTGATAATCTTGCGGTAAAACTGCTTGCCGATGCCGGTTATTCACCCAACGGATTGCTTGAAATACTTAATATCTTAAGAACGGTTCAAGGTAATTAAAGAGGCGGTATTTTAAGTACGCATCCTTTGCCTGCGCAACGTATTGCCAATATTGAGGGGCAAATATTTTTGTACAGGGTAACGGACACACGGCGTTTCAGGGAAAATCGCTTTAAAAGAATTATGAAGCTATTATAGTTTGAATATTAAAGACGCGTTTTTTGAATAAAGGCGCATGACAGCGGAATTGATGTGTTAACTCCTAAAGATGATATTCAGGCTCTCTGAACCGCGTAAAATAAAAAGGCGATTCCTGTAATATATCAATAAAAATATCTGCGATATCAGGATCGAATTGTATTCCTTTATTGCGTTCAAGTTCCGATAACGCAGTCCTGAAAGAAAGCGCGCTCCTGTACGATCTGCTTGATGTCATTGCGTCAAAGGTGTCCGCAATGGCAATAATTCGGGCGTGCAGGGGAATCGCTGCGCCTTTAACGCCTTGCGGGTATCCTTCGCCGTCAAATCGTTCATGATGATGATAAACAGCCGGCACCAAGTCTTTAAAAGACTTTATATATTTAAGAATAGAGGCTCCCGTTTCGGGATGTGATTTAATTATTGTATATTCCTCATCAGTCAGTTTTGTCTGCTTTTTAAGGACAATATCGGGTATTCCTATTTTCCCGATGTCATGCAGTAACGCCGATCTTTTCAGGTCTTCAATATCTTGTTTGTCCAATTTCATGCGCTGCCCGATGCTTTTGGAATATTCCATTACCCGGCGCGAATGTCCGGCGGTATACTGGTCCCTTGCTTCCAGCGCTTCGGAAAAAGCCATGATCGTTTCAAAATGCGTTTTTTCAAGCAGTTCGGCAATATCAAACGACTCCTCCTTCTTTAAATGTGATTTTTTTTCGGAATTGTTTTTTTTGCCGTATGTCCGTTTCATGTTTTTATTTGCCTATGAAAACAAATTATTTTTTCTCCAATTTGCCGGATTTCCGGGCCCGACCCATTTGTTAAGGGCAAAGCTTCCGTTAAGGCTTAAACCGATAAATTTCTTTGCAAGAACAACCGCGTCATAAACTGAAAGTCCGCGCGCCAATCCTGCGGCGATTGCGGCTGATACAGTACAGCCGGCCCCATGTACCCAATTGGTTTTTATGAGACTGTCTTTTATTAATTCAAAATCTTTTCCGTCATATAAAAGGTCGACGGCTTCCGCTGTGTCAGACAATTTTGAACCGCCCTTTATAAAAACATTTGCAGCTCCCTTTTTGGCGATTATTTTTGCAGCTTCTTTCATTTGTTCAACAGATGAAATTTCTTTTATGCCGGAAAGCTGACCTGCCTCAAATAAATTCGGCGTAACAACATTTGCCAACGGAAGCAGTTTCTCGGCTACGGACAGATTCAATTCCGGATTCAACGCTTCATTGCTGCCTTTGCAGACCATTACAGGATCAAGCACGTAATTTTTAATTTTATATGCGCTTATATATTCACGGGTCAATTCAACCGCGTAGAAAGTTCCGAGCATACCCGATTTTACCGCTGTAACTCCTACGCCCTTAAAAACAGTCTCCAGTTGTGCTTTTAGTGTCTTTTCATCAACCGGAAACACGCCGTGCGCCCAATTTTTATCAGGATCCATGGTTGCGATAAGGGTTACCGCCGTCATTCCGTAAAGACCGTATTCCTCAAATGTTTTTAAATCCGCTTCAAGTCCGGCTCCCCCGGAAGCGTCCGAACCGGCAATTGTGGCAATTTTAACCATCTTATGTCCTCCTGATGAATTAATTCCTATTAAATACATATGTATACTATGATATTATATAAATGATGTCAAGCGTAAATTTTAAAAATTCACCATAAGGTTCAAATGCATAAAATATAGGGATATTTTAATAAACGCTTCATATAAAGCAAAACTTGCGAATTTTGTTTCGGCACACAGAGGAATCAAAATCAGCCTCTGTGTACCTTATAGTTATGTTAATCTCCCGCTCTGATAGAATTAAACCACGCGTTACTGTAAATATCCAATGCGGTTCCCACATCTTCTACAAGCTCGGTATTATTAAGTTCCTCCGCTTTATATAATGAGACTCCTTTTTTATGCATACGCGCCGGAATGTTAACGGTAGCGGGAAGCCCGAAAGTGTCGGCGAATTCGGCATAAATTTCCGGACGGTGGATAAAGTCTATGAATTTATGCGCAAGATCAATATTTCTAGCTCCTTTTAGAATGCACATATTGTCAATATAGGAAGGTCCGCCTTCCTTCGGGATAAAAAACACGGTGCTGTCCAAAAGCTGCCGGTTATCTGCAATTTCTTCGTAGACCGCTTCCGGAAACGCGTGCACTACCCAAAATTCGCCGTTGGCGTAACTTTTGCCGAAAGTCTCGGAATCAAATTTGACAAGATTTGGCTTCCAAAAATTGTTTACATGGTCTTTTGCCGCGTTAATCTGCAGCGGATCACGGGAATTTGACGAATAACCCAAAAAGGAAAGCGCTCCGCCCATAACTTCGCGCATGTCGTCTAACATTGTCATGCGGCCTTTAAGGTCTTCTCTGGCAAAAATTGACCAGCTCGTTTCGTAATTCGGCACTTTGGCGGTATTAACAACAATACCCGCCGCGCCGTAAAAATAAGGGACTGAATATTCCATCTCCGGATCGTAACTTGCTATTTGCAGCACTTCCGGATCGATATTTCCAAGATTAGACAATTTTGATTTATCGATTCTTTCCAGCATCTCCTGCCGGATCATTATCGGGACGTAATCTTTTGAAGGGAATACGACATCGTAACTTGCGTACCTGCCCTTGCTCGTCCTCAGTTTCGCGTACATGTCTTCGTTAGATGCAAATTCATCGTAAATAACCCTGACATGATATTCTTTCTCAAATTTTTCAATAACAGAATCCGGCGTATAATACGTCCAATTGTAAATATACAGCTTCTGCTTTGAACCGCAGGAAAAAAATGCGGGCATTAAAAGCGCCGCAATAACCGCATGGAAGATGATGATTCTTCTTTTCACCTCTACCTCCTGTAACGAGCCCTGCCGTGTAACTTTCATTCCTGTGCGAAAGTTTGCGGTCCCGGCAGGGTGTCGTAGTTTAATCTATGGCTAATCTCCTACTCTTATGGAGTTAAACCATGCGTCATTGTACAGATCCAAATAGGATCCAAGATCAATCTTGAGTTCGACATTGGCAAGGTCCGCTTCGTTATACCATGCCGGTCCTTTTTTATGCCTGCGCGCAGGAATATTCGCCGTTGTCGGAAACCCGAAAACATCCGCAAACTCGGCGTAAATTTCAGGACGGTGGATAAAGTCGATAAACTTATGGGCAAGGTCAATGTTTTTTGAACCTCTAAGGATGCACATACTGTCAATGTAGGCGGGGCCTCCTTCCTTCGGGAAAAAGAAAATCGTTTCCGCCATAAGCTTTGCGTTATCCGCAATTTCTTCAAAGACAACTTCAGGATAACCCTGTACTACCCAGAAATCCCCGTTTGCGTAGCCTTTTCCGAAGGAATCGGCGTCAAATTTTACAAGATTTGGTTTCCATGAATTGTTGATGAGGTTTTTCGCCTCTGTTATTTGAGACGGATCTGTAGTGTTTACCGAATAGCCGAGAAATGCGAGCGCGTCTCCCATAACTTCGCGCATATCGTCAAGCATGGTCATGCGTCCGTTAAGGTCCTTCCTGCCGAAGATTGACCAGCTTTTTTCATAATCTGGAACCTTTGCGGTATTAATAACTACGCCGGCCGCGCCGAAATAATACGGAACGGAATATTCCATATTAGAATCATATTCCGCGAATTTAAGTACCGCGGGGTTTATATTTGTTAAGTTGGGTATTTTTGATTTGTCTATTCTTTCCAGCATATTCTGATGTATCATGATTGACACATAGTCCGCTGACGGAAAAACAATATCGTAACCGCCGCCGCCGGATTTTATTTTTGCGTACATATCTTCGTTTGACGCAAACTCGTCGTAAATTACCCTGACATTGAATTCTTTTTCAAATTTCTCAATAACTGATTCAGGTGTGTAGTATGTCCAGTTGTAAATATACAGCTGCTGTTTTTTTTCACAGCCTGTAAATATTGACATAACAAGACTCAACAGGCATATTACCGCCATACCCGAACGCAGTCCCTTTTGAGTCCTTCCCGGAACTGCGTGTTCTACAAGAGTTTCGATCATCTTTTCCTCCAAAATAAATTTTTTTTATATAAAGCCGCTATTTTGCGGCAATATATTTCAGGAACTTTCTCAATGTAACGGAAAGTAAAACAGTGCCCAGTATCATAACGACGGAAAGGGCGCTTATAAGCGGCGTAATGCCTCCCTTGCGGGTAATCGCCGAATAAATAAAAACCGGCAGCGTCGAAGAACCGGGTCCTGCGACAAAAAACGTAATAACAAAATCTTCCAGGGACAGCGTTATTGCGGTTAACATACCGGAAATAATCCCCGGCATACATATAGGAAGCGTTACCTTAAATAAAGTTTCTTTTTCATTTGCACCCAGGTCTGCGGCGGCTTCAATTATTGAAAAGTCAAATTCGTCAAGCCTTGCCATTACCATTAGGAAAACAAAGGGAAGGTTAAATGTCGTATGAGCGACATAAATTGTAAAAAGCCCGAGCGGAATTCCAAGCCCCGCAAAGAAGATTGAAAGTGAAACGCCGATTATGATTTCAGGCAGGATCATAGGCAGGAAGGAAATTGTCTGAACATAACCTCGAAGTTTGAATCTGTACCAGTTAATTCCTATCGCTCCGGCAGTGCCTATTACCGTCGCGGTCGCGGCGGACGTTACCGCGATTAAAATGCTGTTTCTGAAAGCCCTCCACAATTCCCGCGAGCTGATAAGCCGTTCGTACCAGCGCAGGGAAAAACCCGTCCAGTTCATGCTGGTAGAACCGTTAAAGGAATAAATTACAAGCACAAGCAGGGGAAGAAAAAGAAAAACGAGCGTAACGGCAAATACGGTATTGGAAAAGGATATTTTTTTTCTATGGGCGCGTCTTGCGTGTCTTGCGGCTTCACCCTGCGTTTTTACGGGATTAAGCGAGGTTATGGCGCTTCGGACGATTTTTTTAAAGTTAAATTTCACCCTATGCTCCCGTTTTCCCGTTTTCCGCGTTTTTAGCTTCTGTGTTACGTGAAGATTCACGTTTCTGTATGTACATCATCCAAAGAACGCCGGCTGTGGTAACAAGAGTCAGCACCATGGAAATCGCGGCGGCCCGCGGCCAGTTACGCGATTTTAAAAGCTGATCCGCGATGATATTCCCAAGCATATAGGAATCCTTGCCGCCTACAAGGAGCGGGACGGCATAAGCTCCGAATATCGGGATAAATGTAAAAAGCACCGCCGTAAAAATTCCGCCTCGGATATTCGGAAGAAGTATTCTTACAATAGACGTTATTTTGTTTGCGCCCAGATCGCGGGCTGCTTCCAGTAACGAAAAATCGAATTTATCTATAGTAGAAAAAAGCGGAAGGATTGCGTAAGGCAGGTACATATAAACAAGGACCAAAATAACGGTATTCTGGTTGTATAAAAACGGGATGTAATCCGTGATTAACCCGGCGCGGATTAACAATTCGTTAAGAAAACCGTTGTTTCCCAATATATTCATCCAGGCAAAAACCCTTATGAGGAAGTTTGTCCAGAAGGGAATGATAATTAACAGCAGGAGAAATGTTTGGCGTCTGCTTCTAGCCATGCAATAACCGCAGGGTAACGCGATTAAAATTGTAATTAAAGTCGCAATAAAAGATGTTATGACTGTGCGCAGCGTTATGTTAAGAAAAACCGAATCTGTAAGGTAATGGTACGCGTCAAATGAAAATTCAGGTTCAACGCCGCCGTATAATCCCTTTTTCAGGAAACTGTAAACAATGATGATGATTATCGGCGCAAGGAAAAAAAGGCTGAACCATACCGCCATCGGCAATGAATAAAGCGGGCCGTAGTTACGCCGGACATTGCGCGCGTCAGACGGCTTCAACTTTTAACCTCGACTATATAGCCGTCAAGCGCGCTCCATGAAAGGTAGACTGAATCTTTCCAGCGGATATCAGGACCTTCATCCGAATAATTTGCGTGCTGTTTTATTACGCGGAAAAGAGCGTTGTCCATTTTCACATAAAACTTTGTTTGAAAACCTGAGTAAATCGGCTCGTCAACAATTCCGGTTATTAAATTAATATCTTCCCGTTTTGTGGCGGGTTTTTCCTTGCTGATTACTATTTTTTCAGGCCTTATGGTAAAGCTTACAAGCTGCCCTGTATGTACATCGTCGACAGTGGTTACTTTTATGATGCCCAATTCGGGAATTTCCAGTTCAACCATGTACTCCTGAGCGCCCTGAACATTGATTTTTTCGGCTTTTAAAACCTTTCCGTCAAAAAGATTTGTCTCTCCGATAAAGCGCGCAACAAAATCGGTTGCGGGGCTTTCGTAAATCTCCTGCGGAGTGCCTATTTGCAGAATGTCTCCCTGGTTCATTACAGCCAGTCTGTCCGATACGGAAAGAGCTTCCTGTTGATCATGGGTAACATAAATAAATGTAATGCCGATTTCATCATGAATGCGGTCAAGTTCTATAAGCATGTGCTGGCGCAGTTTAGCGTCCAGCGCCGAAAGCGGTTCGTCAAGCAGCAGCACCCTCGGTTCGTTAATAAGGGCGCGGGCGATAGCAACGCGTTGTTTTTGTCCGCCTGAAAGCTGGTTAGGTTTTTTTTCGGCATGTCCCTCAAGACGCACAAGATTAAGATAATCATTAACTTTATTTTTTATTTCGGTATTGGATATGCTTTTTAGTCTCGGCGAAAAAGCCACGTTTTCAAATACCGTTAAATGAGGGAAAAGAGCGTAATTTTGAAATACCGTATTTAACTGACGTTTATTGGGAGGCAGTGAAAGTACGTCGTTTTTGTCAAGAGTCAGCGTTCCTGTATCAGGCTGTTCAAAACCCGCGATTATTCTTAACAGGGTAGTTTTCCCGCACCCTGACGGACCCAAAAGGGAAAAAAACTCGCCTTTTTTTATCTCAAGGCTCACATTATTGAGAACCCTGAAATCACCGAAGGATTTATTAACCCCGGTGATGACAACATCGCTTCCTTTCACTCTGTTACTTCAAGCCTCCTTTCAGGAGCAATGCCGCCGGGCTTCACGGCGCGGCACTTTCTCGTGTCGTCCAGAATTTTTTGTCTATAGTGAACAATGCAGATTTTTGGGGTTATTGTCAATAGATTTTTATAATTTATAAATGACTTTCCACAGAAAAAGTCCCTGGGGGGGAAGGGTAGGACCGGCAAGAGCGCGCTCTTTTGAAGCGATAACTTCACGCAATTTTTCAGGCGTCGTATCCTTTTCTTCGTAATGAAGGAATGTCCCCGCTATTGAGCGCACCATGTTTCGTAAAAAAGCATTTGCGCAAATTTCAAAAACAAGACGGTCTCCTTCCATATGAAAGTGCGCTCTGTAGATATATCTGTTCCTTGATTTTCCTGTTTCAAGCGAGGCGTCGCCTGCGCCTGCAAAAATAGAGCAGTCCGTTTCACCCAAAAGAATCCTGCCGTAAGCGTTCAAGGTTTCAAGGCGCGGGAAACGCCGCAGATAAAGATTATAATTTCTTTCATGGGGCAGTAAATTACGGCAGATAAAATAATAACGGTATGTTCTTGCGCAGGCGTTGAAACGGGCGTGAAATTCTTTTTTTTCTTCGTTAGATTCAAGAATGCGCACGTCCTGCGGAAGAAGAGAGTTCAGCGCCGGAACAAAACGGCCGCAGGGAATGCTGTCTATATTGGTGAAAAAATTGGCAACCTGCCCTGTTGCGTGAACGCCTGTATCCGTGCGTCCTGAACCTGTAAGGCTGACATGAAAGCCGTGCATTTTTTCCAGAGCCTGTTCCAGTGCGCCCTGTACGGTTCTGTCCTCTCCCGCCTGCCTTTGCCAGCCGCAGAAATCCGTGCCGTCGTAAGCGATAAGAAGTCTGATATTCCTGCCTTCCATGTTAATTTCTGTCAGACATCCGCTAAATTTTCCGTTATTTCCGCGTTGAGCGTGTCGTATAATTTTCTCGCGATTTCAAGGAAAGCCCCCGGTTTATCCTTTGATGACTTACCCATGCCGAAAAGTTTTGCAATGGTTCTGCGCGCGTCTTCAAGGGATGTTTTTCTTTCTTCGCTGTTATGCGCAGGACCGTATTTATAGCGAAGATATGCGCAAATGTACAGCATTCCCTCATAAGAATAATTTTTGTCGGTATCCGGACCCATAACTTTTATGCCTGAAAGCGATTCCTTTCCGTTTTGTTCGCGGGCAAGCGCTTCGTTATACAAATACTGGGCTTTTTTCCTGAAAAGAGTGCCGAGCCAGTCGTAATGCTGTTCGGGATATTTTTTATCAAGCTCGTCAAGAAGCCATGCGCACCGCAATGAAGCGATCCCCTGTTTTATTGTTGGCGAAGCCTGTTTATTGTAGAAATCATAACAGCGCAGCGTTAAATACTGCGAAGCGGCTCCTTCCATCAGTGTTCTGTTATCATGAAAATTTATATTGGGAAAAATCAGCAAAGTTTCCTTAATGCGTTTTTCTTTGTCTGCTTTTGCATTTTTTACATTCACCGCCGGTATTGACGCAAAGTCAGACTCAATGGATGAAAACCAGCATTCAGGACATACCACCGACTGGTAGACAAGGGGGAATATTTCTCCGTATTTTTTTGAAGGTTCGTAAAGCCTGTGAAGTTCTTCGGTAAGTTTTCCCGCTATCAGCCTTCCGCCCCCGACGCGAAGTTCTTCCTTTCGGAAAACAGCTTCACATACAGGGCAAGTTACTTCTTTTTTTGATTGAAAAGTTATTTTTTGATCGTTATCTTCCATAAAGTTATAATTACGCCCCTTCCAATACAACCATAGCGACAGCGTTTTCCTTTTCGTGAGTCAGGGAAACATGCATTCTGTCCGCCCCCGATTTTTCCAGCGCTTTTTGCGCGGTTCCAAGCAGTTTTATTTCCGGCCTTCCTTCGCCGCTTAGTATAATAATGTCTTTTAACGCGATATTTGCAAGCCCTGTTCCGAGAGCCTTGCCAAACGCTTCTTTTGCGGCAAATCTGGCTGCCAAAGATTGAGAAGCTGATTTCCCGCGTGAGAAAATCACTTCAAGTTCATCATGATGAAAATATCTTTGCAGTAGTTTTAAATTATTGAGCCAGCGTTCCATTCGGTTTACCTTTACTATATCAATGCCGACTCCGGTTATCATTCGTTATCTCCGACTTCCGAATCCTGTGAAACTTCGCGCGTTATACGGCGAATTGTCCCCCGGTATTCGATCATCTTGTTTCCGTGTATGACAATAAGCGGGTTTTCGTTGATAACTTTTATAAGTATGGAAAAATTTCCGTATCGTCCTTCAAGATCAATTGTATCAGTAAGAAAATCGTATTGGCTTTCAAGGATACTGCGCGGACCTTCGGCTGACACGCTGTCAGGTATTATTGACTGGCTTGTCAATTCATAACCGTGCGCGATTGTTCCGCGAAAAACAGGATATACCGGAATGTTACGTACAATTTTTTGTTCCAGAGTTACGGATATTTCCGCAGGGAGAACGGTTATTTGCAGCGGCTCAATCCCGAGCGCGCCGCCTTTCTTCCGTATTTGCACAGGTATTGCGTATACCCCTTCGTTTGTGTATTTGTTAAGGTCAATATAGGCTTCGATATCTTTTTCGGGAATTGAATGAATAGTGTCAGCCTCTCCTCGAATGCTTACTCTGACTGTGTCTGCAAATGAACTTGACGGAATAAACTGATTGTTTGCTTCAACCGAAAGAGGAATTGAAATACTGCGGGTTTCAAGAGTGCCCATTCTGTGAAATACGGCTAAAATAATCGCCGCAATTAACGAGAGTGCCTTTATAGGCCATTTTTCAAGTATTTTATCCAGGAATTTTGCGTTATTCAAAAAGGACCCCGCTGTCTTCCCCTACGGAAGCTCTTTCTTTATGGTCTGCGGTCTGCATAGACGATGTGTGCATAGCTGTAAATTGTGTTGATGTCTGTACAGGCGTTTGCTGCGATGTTTGTGTTGATGATTGTTCCTGTATCGGAGAAGCCGATTCTTTTCTGCTTCCCTTGTCAAGCAATTCCATTAATTTGCGCGTTATTTCAACCGGAGATAAATCATAGTAAAGCTTTGAATCATAAGAAAGTGAAATGGCTCCGGTTTCCTCGGAAACGACAAGGACTACGGCGTCAGACTGTTCCGCCATACCAAGGCTTGCCCTGTGGCGCGTGCCGAAATTTTTGCGTATATCCTGCCTTTCCGACAACGGCAGGAAACATCCCGCGGCAGCGATTTTTCCGCCCTGTATAATCATTGCGCCGTCATGCAGCGGACCGTCAAACATAAAAATGGAAACAATCAGGCTTGATGAAATTTCCGCATTAATCCTTGTGCCGGTTTCTATAATGTTTTTTATATTTATTTTACGCGGGAAAACAATAAGCATTCCGCGCTTTTGTTCTGAAAGGAGTTCGGCTGCTGTAACTGCGGCGTCAAGTTTTCCGATATGCACAACTGTGCTGGGCCTGAAAAAATCACCCTGTCCAAGCCGCATGAATATTTTTCTTAATTCCGGCTGAAACATTATGACGATTGCAAGAAACAGACCGGGAGTTATCATGGTTAATACCCATCGCAGTGTTGTAAGATTAAAGACCCAGGCTATACCGTAAACCAGAACCAGAAAACCGGCTCCCTTTACAAGCGGAAGAGCTTGTGTTTTTTCCAGCAATTCGTAACCCTTGTACAGAATAAATGCGAGGAGAGCAACATCTATAGCCGGACGGATTAATTCATAAATTGCCGTTAGATTCTGAAACCATGCCATAATTATTCATTATCATAACTCATTTTGATTGATTTTTTCAATGTAAATACTTTGTTCCTGGGGAGTCTGTAGGGTCTATTATTAAACGCAACAACAATTTTTAACAACCTTACCGGAAAATTCTGTATGACAAGCCGATTTCCTGTCTTGACAAGTATTGAAAATGTATGTAAATTGTATGCAGAGGAGAAAAGATGCCGCTATTACAGGTAAGGGATTTTCCCGCTGATATATATGAAGAAATCAAGTTTGAGGCTAAACGTCAGCATAGAACCATTGCCCAGCAAACCGTTGTATTGATAAAGGACGGGCTGGAAAAGGAAATTTCCGGACGGGAACGGAGACTTATGGCGCTTGAGAGATCAAGAAACAGGGTTATTCCCGAAGAAGCAAAAAATTTTGACTTTGTAAAATCAATCCGTGAGGATCGAAACAGATGAACTTAATTATTGATGTTTCCGGTGCGGCGGAAATCCTGTTAATAAAAGAAAAATCCAAAAAATTCGACAAGGTTTTACAAGAAGCAAAAATTGTATTTGCGCCCGATGTTTATATTTCCGAATTATCCAATGTTTTTTGGAAGTATACCGTTATAAAAAATTACAATAAGAACGACTGTATAAAATATATCCATGACGGTCTTGATTATATAGATGTATTTATTGACAGCAGAACTATTTGGGAAGAATCTTTTTCCGAAGCGATTAACAACAACTATTCCGTTTACGATATGTTTTACATGGTAGCCGCAAGAAGACACGCGGGAACTTTGGTTACCAATGACTCAACATTGGCGGCGATTTGCAGGAAGAATCATGTTCAGGTGTGTTGTTGAGGGGAAGAATTGAATGAGATTGGATGAGTATGGTATGATCGAATATGACAAAAATCAATAATATTCAAACTTTTAATTTTTCTAATCTACATATAGAATCTTTCTGGAACTTTTCCAAAGAAAAAGAGTATAAAATACATCAAATACATGCTTATCCTGCTAAATTTCCTGCTTTTGTGACCACCAAAGCCATTAATTATGCTAAAAAAAAAGGCATAACCGTAAAAAAAATGGCGGATATTTTTTGTGGTTGTGGAACAACTGCGTTTGAGGCAAAACGTAGCAATATAGATTATTGGGGGTGTGATATTAATCCAGTAGCAACAATGATTGCCCGAGCAAAAAGCAGAAAATACCAGATAACAAGATTATTAAAGTACTATGAAATAATTATTTCTAAGTACAAAAAAAATGAAATCAATGACGAGTATGATAATGCCGCTGAAAGGTTAAAGTATTGGTATTCTAAAAAACAATATAATAAATTGTTTTATATTAAATCATTAATTATAGAAAATACACCTCAAAGAAGTGATTATCAATACTTCTTTTTATGTGCTTTCTCAAATATCTTAAAAGGTTCATCTCGTTGGTTAACAAAATCTATAAAACCTCAAGTTGATCCAGATAAAAAACCAGTTGATGCATATATTTTGTTTAAAAAACAATGTGAGAGAATGCTTAAATCTATTGAAAAACTACCTCCACTTGAACAATCCAAAAACGAAATAATAACAGGGAATTTTTTGGATAAGGTTCTTAATTTTCCTAAAACAGATATGATAATTACCAGCCCACCCTATGTCATTTCTTATGAATACGCAGATTTACATCAGTTATCAAGTCTTTGGCTTGGATATACTGGTGATTATAGGGAATTACGAAAAGGAACCATTGGAAGTCTTCATCATGTATACGATTTTGATAAAGAAAAGACTAAACTAAACACGACAGGAAATAAAATAGTTCATAGGCTTTTAAAAAACGAAAATGATAAAGCAAGATCTGTTGCAAAGTATTTTTTGGATATGCAAAAAGCGGTTAAGAAAACATATACTATACTTAATAAAGAGGGTATGGCTTTCTTTATTATAGGAAATACAGAATATAAAAGCGTTAAAATAGATAATGTTCGTCATTTGGCAGAATCTATGTTTGATGCAGGTTACAGAGAAGTATCTGTTTCAAAACGAAAAATCAGTCGAAAAATTCTTACCCCATATAGAGACAAGAAAGGTAAATTTACTACTAACAAAAATGGGCGTAAGGTATATAACGAAGAATTTATTGTTTGTGGAAAAAAATAGCAGGAGGATGGCAATTGCGCGAAGCAAATAACTTTTCTATTTCTGATGTACTTGATAATGCACCATGGCAATCTCTGGAATTACATCTTAATACATTGACCGAACGCATTGATACCTCAATTAGCAAAAGCCATGCCATAAGGGAAGAAT
>Ga0268262_10003875_pt1 | contig 15809 bp, 10 predicted proteins | sample TergutNc150P3_FD_190354 | JGI IMG/M metagenome (GOLD analysis project Ga0268262, IMG submission 190354) | Nasutitermes corniger P3 segment gut microbial community from laboratory colony in Florida, USA - Nc150 P3 (SPAdes) (version 2) | ecosystem: Host-associated > Arthropoda: Insects >... | reverse complement strand
GGGAAATTTTTAATAATTTTTTTGTCGCCAACTGACGGCGAACTTGCCATTTCAGCTAAATACAAATCTTCCATTAGTGCTTTTCTATCTCTGTCCAAACTTCTTTCCATACAATAATTCCTAAAAAATGTTTTTGCAAATATACAAAAATATGGGAATTATATACATCTTTTACACTAAGCCATAAATTGCGTTTTAAAGTGATATTGCTCATATTTTAATCATTACCAGTATCAAATTTCTTTTTTGAAATAAATGGTTCTTTTGTGTCTGTGCTACCGTTAGCACCATTTAATAATAAATCTTTATAAACATATTTTGTGGCAGGTATTATATTCATAGACACATTCTTTAAATTTTTGCGGGTATAATACGCATTAAGTAATGATATTGAAAAAACATATAATTTTTTTGTAACATCCATTAATTCTAAATATTTTTCTTTGTACATAGTTGTAGAATATTCTTGTTTATTATCTTTTAACCAAATACCAAAATTTACCATACTTATTATAGATTTATTCGCTCCATGAACTTTTAAATCTACCTGTCCACATACATAACTAACAGATCCTTCAGAAACAATAATAATTTTTTTCTCATTTTGTTCAATGCGATCACCTTCTCTTTTAACGTACTTATTTACATAATCAATATATCCAGAAAGTTTTTCATATTCTTGCGGCAAATCTACGTTTTCAATAATATAACTTTCATCAAGAATTTCCACCCCGCCATTATTATCTAAAATTTCAACACCAATATCTATAAAAACATCAAATGCTTTGCAAAGAATATTACAAACATTATTATATTCTTGAAGTGCCTTTGATTTAGTAGTATCAATTTGCTTTGAAGTTTCAGCGTTTTGTGTTTGCTTATTCTTGCTTGGTTCATTATTATTTTGAGACGGTGGAATATAATTCTGCGTGGTTACATTAGTTTTACCTTTTAATAAGTCTATTGCCGAGCTTTTTGGTGACGAAAATTGCACAATAGGATGAACCCCGGTCGCGGGCTGCTGCGGATCTTCATTTATGGAATTATCTTTATTTTTAAAAATCCCTAAATCTTCTAATAATGAATTCCAATTCATATTCTTAACTCCTAAAAAATACCTACTTTCTAAAAATATACAAAATCTCTTAATCGTATTTACGCGACTAATCTTACGTTCTCGCTGCTTCTTCGCTAGGAAACTGACTAATCAGGTCTTTTATGCTAATGGCTGTATTCGGGCTGTATTTTTGCATGTATATTTAAGTTCTCGGCAATATCATTCTTTGACTTACTAAGCATAATATATATTGATTTTAGGGTTTTTGTCAAGGGGAAAAGGCTGATTTTTTGAATTTGCGGAAAAAGTGTGATATTGCTTACAAATTGCTAGTAAATATAATTATGATACAGAAAGCAGACACAGCATACCCATACGGGATTGTTTATTCTTTGCACAGTTGGGATAACTGCGGCTATTATGGGTCTTTTTTATCTTCTCCACAGCGTAAAACATTTGATATAGCTGTTAGTGTAAAACATGTATATAATTCCCTAATTTTTCTATATTCTGCATATATGACCCCCCTGATGAAACAATACTACGATGTAAAAGCGGCTCACCCGGGTTGCGTGTTGTTTTTTAGAATGGGAGATTTCTACGAACTCTTTGAAAACGATGCGGTTGTGGCTTCAAAGATTCTCGGAATAACGCTCACAAGCCGCAATAATGGCGGAGCAAAAGAGCAGGCTCTTTGCGGATTCCCCTACCACGCCGCAGAGCGATATGTTCCAAAAATGCTATCCGCTGGTTATCGCGTGGCTATTTGCGAACAAATGGAAGACCCAAAACTCGCCAAGGGCATAGTTAAAAGAGAGGTTGTGGAAGTAATCTCTGCGGGAACCAGCTTTTCCGAAAATAATTTGGAGGCAAAACAGTCCGCTTATATAATGGCTTTTTTCCCAAACACGGCTCTTGCAATAGCAGACATAAGCACAGGATATTTTGCCGTTGGGGAATCTTCAATAACAAATATTGAAAGCGAAATTGCAAGGAGAAGCCCAAAAGAAATTCTGGTGCCAAGCGGTGCGGAAATATCCGCAAACATTCAAGCCCTTATCAACCACGACAAAATAATGCTCACGGAACTGCCGAGAAAACAATTTGAAGCTGAGTTTTGCAACAGCGTTTTGGAAAAACATTTTGGCACACAAAACGAACTTTCCGATTTGAGCATTTCCGCAAGCGGTGCCCTGCTCTTTTATCTTTTGGAGCAAAAAAAATCGGGACTTAGCCACATAATAAAAATAGAGTCCATTCCTTGGAGCGATTACATGGCTCTTGACCCAGCCACCCAACGCAACCTAGAACTGACTGCCCCGCTTCACCCCGAAGATTCAAACTCCACGCTTCTCTCCGTTATGGATTTCACAAAAACCGCTATGGGCGGGCGCACTTTAAGGGAGTGGATTTCGCACCCGCTGATTTCCATTGAACATATTTTAGACAGGCTTTCTTGCGTGGAAGAATTGGTTGAGAACCCAATGTCCATAGACGAAATAGGAGAGGCTCTAAAACCCATTCCCGATATGGAACGCGCAATGGGTCGTGTTGGCAGTTCAAGGGCAAATGCCCGTGATGTGCAGAGCCTTGGAAAATCGCTTTTGCAAGCAGAGCATATTGCAAGGATATTAAAAAAATTGAAAGGCAAAAAGTTTGGCGAAATAGCGAGCAAATTGGAACTTGCAAAAGGAAAAGGGCAAGAGATTTGTGCCTTGCTGAAAGACGAACTCCCCTTGACAATAAAAGAGGGAAATTTGATAAGAGAGGGAGCAAGCGATGAAATTGAGGATTTTAGGCAGGAGATAAAAAAGAAAAAAAATTGGCTTGCGAATTTGGAATCAAAAGAAAAAGAAAGGCTCGGAATTCCCTCTTTAAAAGTTGGCTACAACAAAGTTTTTGGCTACTACATAGAAATAACAGCTACCCACTCTCACAAAAAAATTCCCCCCGAATATATCCGAAAGCAAACGCTTTCCACAGGCGAACGCTACATAACACCGGAGATGAAAGATGCGGAGAATTTCATTTTGAACGCAGAGAGCCAGTTGTTTGAAAAGGAATACAAAATTTTTTGCAAGCTAAGGGATAAAGTACACGAGTGGCGTGCAGATATACAAGCAATAGCTTTTGCCCTATCCGAACTTGACTGCCTATCCTCGCTTGCCCTTGCCGCCCGCCGCTATGGATTTATCAAGCCTTATGTGAATAGAGACAACCGCATAAAAATTTTGGGCGGCAGGCATCCAGTGATTTCCACCCAAGCCGAAGTTCAATTCATTCCAAACGATATAGACATTTCAAACAACGAAACTCGCTTTATGCTAATCACAGGTCCGAATATGGCGGGCAAATCCACATACCTGCGGCAAACCGCCCTCATAACTTTGCTCGCCCAAACAGGCTCTTATGTGCCCGCAGACAGCGCGGAAATTGGAATTGTGGATAGAATTTTCACCCGCGTTGGAGCGAGCGACCGCTTGGCAAGAGGTCTTTCGACGTTTATGGTTGAAATGACCGAAACCGCAAACATTCTGCAAAACTCAACCCCAAACAGCCTAGTCCTTTTAGACGAAATAGGGCGAGGCACAAGCACATTTGACGGGCTTTCCATAGCTTGGGCGATAACGGAATTTTTGCACGATAATCCGCAAAAGGCGGCAAAAACAATTTTCGCAACTCACTACCACGAACTCACAAATTTAATAGATGGTTTGGAACACGCTAAAAATTTTCAAATCTCGGTTAAAGAGAACAACGGAAAACTTTTATTTTTGCGAAAGGTTTTAGAAGGTGCTTGCGATTCCAGCTACGGCATTCACGTAGCAGAAATGGCTGGCGTTCCAAGCGAGGTTGTTCAAAGAGCAAAGCGAATTTTGCTAAGACTGGAAAAAGAAAAAATTGACCCAAGCGACAGCGCTCATAAACCCAAAGCCGCCCAGCTCTCTTTCTTTGAACCGCCGCCGATAAGCGAAAACACAGAACTTTTGCTGAGAGAATTAAAGGCGGTAAATCCCGATGATATGACACCTATTCAAGCCTTGCAGTTTGTTGGGAGGATTAAGGAACTAGTCCCCAGCACGACCAGCGGATAGCAAATACAAAACCGACATTCTAACAGCAACGCCATTCGTGACCTGCTCCAGAATAACGGAATTTTCGCCATCGGCAATGTCCGAATCCAACTCCACTCCCCTGTTAATCGGACCCGGGTGCATAATTAAAACATTCTTTTTGGCGTGTTCCAAGGTTTGCCTTGTTATGCCGTAAAAGTTGCGGTATTCCCTTATGCTTGGCAAAAGAGAATCGTCCATTCGCTCTTTTTGCAGACGAAGGGCAATAACGGCATCGGCTCCGTCAACCGCTTTGGCAACATCGCAAAAAATTTCAACCGGAAGCATCTTTGGGTTGCGAGGCATAAGGGTTGGAGGACCGCAAAAGCGAACTTTGGCACCCAAGGCGTTCAAGCCCCAAGCGTTTGAGCGGGCTACCCTGCTGTGCTTAATATCGCCCACAATGGTGACTGTTTTGCCGCTTAGGTTGCCCAAATTGCTCTCAATGGTGAAAATATCCAGCAGAGCTTGCGTGGGGTGTTCGTGCGATCCATCTCCGGCATTTACAATAACGGCGTTGGTGTGTTCCGATAAAAATTTTGGAACGCCTGTGCCTTTGTGCCGCACCACAACCACATCTATTTTCATAGCTTCTATGTTTTTAAGGGTGTCCAGCAGAGTTTCGCCTTTTTGAACGCTGGAGCTAGAGGTTGCGAAATTCACAATGTCTGCGGAGAGGCGTTTTTCTGCAAGCTCAAAGCTAATGCGGGTACGGGTTGAGTTTTCAAAGAATAAATTTACAACGGTTGTGCCGCGAAGCGTTGGCAAAGTTTTTACCTTGCGTTCCAATACTTTTTTGAATCCGGTAGCTTCGTCTAAAATAGCTCTGATATCGTTTGCGCTAACGCCTCGCAAGCCGAGCAAGTGCTTGATTTCCAGCGCGCTCATGCAGGCTCTCCCTCTATTTCAACAAGCCAAACCGCTGTTTCTTTGTCGTAGGGGCTTACGCAAACTTTTATCTCTTGGTTGTGCTTTGTCTCTATTGAAATGCCCACATAATCGGGGGCTATTGGCAATTCGCGGCAGCCTCTATCCACAATCACGCAGAGTTTCACCGCAGCTGGCCGCCCAAGGTCTAAAATAGCTTGCAAAGCGGCACGCACAGAGCGGCCTGTGTAAAGAACATCGTCTATCAAAATCACGGTTTTGCCCTCCACCTCGGCGGGCATTTCTATTATTTTAATGGAGGGGTTATTTGTGCGTTTGCGATAGTGAAAATCGTCTCTGTAATAAGAATTGTCTATGCTGCCAACTGCAACATTTAAATTGTGCTTGCTGCTTAGTATTTCCGCCACATTCTTGGCTATTGGCACACCGCGGCTCGCCATTCCCATAAGAATAACAGAGTCTTGCGCTGACTTTGCCCAAGCTACCACTTTTTCTGCCATATTGTCTATAACAGCCTTTATGCCTTCTTCATTCAGCAACTCTTTTATTTTTTTGCAGGAATCGTTCACGTAGGGGAATTTAGAAAAAATTTTCGTGCCTGGCCAAAAGCTTTGCCAAGAAAACAGGCATTGTACCCTGCCCACGAAGTGAAACTGGCAGGGTGAGTAGAATTTTGGACTCATAGTTTCTATGAAAAAAAGGTTTAGTCGGCATTTCTTTCAAAATAGTAAAGATAAGTGTCATATACATTCATTATTTTAGTAAGAGTTCCATATTTTCGTAAAACGGCTAAACCATCTTCTCTATCCTGAGAGCTTATTACTGGATTTGGTTTGATAAGTATTCCATATTTCCACAAAACAGATAACCCTAACCACTTTTGAAATTCATCAAAATGAGAAGCGCTACTAAAATGATCAATAAGCAAATAAGTTTTTTTGTTTTCAAGAATTGATTGTATATCAACACTAGTTTCCGATTCTATAGACATTCTTCCATATATTATGTTGTTATCCGTAGCATTTCCGATTTTTGTTGCATTGTAGCCATTCTTATAACGAAATGAAACTACTAAATCTGCGTATACATATAGTTTTTCATCGTTTTTTATATTCTCTTGAACATAAGAAATCAGATGGTTAATTTCTGTTCTGGGAAAATACATTCTATGCCTAGTGAACTCCAAGCAGTTTACAGACAAAGACAAAGTAAGGACTACAATGAAAAAAAATCCAATTGCACTCATAATTTTTTTATTTTTTGCTTTATTTAAAATAATATCGGCTCCAATTGGCGTGAAAATAAAAACTATTGCGGGTAAGAACAGCCATAAACGACAAGCTAGAGGCCACTTGCCTATTGATGAAGCCAAAAACGCAAGCGATAAAGATAATACCACCGACCAGGCTATTTTATTTTTGGATTTGCACAATGAATAAATACCAAGTAACGCAAACGGTACAAAAAACCAAACGAAACCCCAAACAAAAATGTTACTGTAAATTTGTCTCATACACGAAAATATTGACACTATTCTACGTATTATGCTTTGGGCCATAGCATCATTACCCCAAGCTATTTTCATATCTTTAGCTACAGGCTGCATCCACCAGTGATAATACAAAGCAAATATCGCAAGGATTGTTATTCCCGAAATGGCAATATAAAGCACTTGTTTTTTGTTCTTATTCAAGACAGCAGAGACAAATTCAAATGATAATGTACCTCCTATGAAAAACACTGAGGGCGATGAAAAACCTAAAATCAATATATATAAAACAGTTAATACTGGGAGCCTTATTTTATTTTGCGTGTAATAAAAATACAGCAAAATTGTTAAAAGAACAAAAAATACATCGCTCATATAGGGTTTTAATTCATTGGAATACCAAATATAACTTGGGAGTAGTGCGCTCATAACCACAACAAAACAAATCTTGCAGTTGCTAAAATTAAAAATCTTTTTCAGAAATATCACTTCGCAAATCAATAAGCCGATAAATGCAAAAAATGAGAATATTCTCAAAGACCCCTCTGTATATCCAAATATAGAACCTATTGCTTTTACAACAATCAAATACAAAGCAGGTGCGGACTGAAGGTTGATTAAAGGCGTTGCAAGTAGTTCAAGCCAATTTCGCATAACTATGTTTTCTGCAAGTGCAGCTTCATCAAGCCAGAGAGAGCGGCATTTTATATACATGATTATTCTTACAATCACGCTCATTACAACTATTGCGATTGAAGCGAATATAAATACATTCTTCAAGAATTCTTTGTTAGTAAGCTTTTTTTTTGCTTTGTATATTATTTTTGCCATAAAACTCCAAATATAAGACTTTAAACATAAAGTAACATATAAAATTGTGTCGTTTTATGAAGAAATAAATGAACACCAACTGGTGTTATAATTGGTAAAATGCTAATCGAGGTTCAGGAAATAGGTCAAAAATACAAACTAACCCCAAATATATGATTGGCTTTTAACGCGGTGCGGTTTTGGTAGGCGTATTCTATGTCGGCAAAGCCGAGTTTGATGGCGAAGCCTGCACTTAAAGCATTGTTTTCTTCGCTGGAAATGGGATAGCCAAAACGCACAGAAAATACTTCTCTGTACATTATTTCCAAACCGGAGCGCAGTTCCGGTTCTTTGAAATCGTTTCTTCTATATAGGTCTGCGGATAAGGCACCGGTGAAACCCAGAAAAAGCGGATAGCTGCCCGTTATGCCGGCTTGCACGGAAAGAGGGGCTGTTTCTTTTTCTATCCAGCCAAAATTGCTGAAAATGGCACCAAAGGCAAAATATTTCTGAAAATCATATTTAACTCCCCCATCAAACAAAACTCCGCTCTTATTGTAATCCTCCACATTTTGATTTGCATAGCGAACAGTTAACCCTGCACTCATGGAATTGAAAGTCCTCGCAATTCCAAGCTGTGCCGCGATAGTTCCAGCCGCAAAAGATGAGCCATCTGAGGTCAAGCCATCATCATCATAGCCTTTTATCTCATCGAAATTAAGCGATTCCATTCCTGCGGTTAAATGCCAGCTTCCAAGCACGGAATGAGCGAGCATGGATACTTTGCTTGCGCCTATGTATTCAGAAAATTCGGTTTTTGAAAAACTAAGAGACGGAGAATTGCCAGAAACAGGGGCCAGTGGATTTCTCATCGCTTCGCTCTCACTCCTTGGGCTTGCTATTCCTGCACCGGAAAGAGCGGCACTCCTGGGAGATGTTGGCATAGAGAGCATTTTCATAGAGCCTGCGCCCGGCTCTACGTGCCAATACTCACCTGCAAGCGCAAAAATGGGCAATAATAGAAATGTAAACAGAACAAAACGGATAAACACCAATTAAATGTAGAAATTTCTACTTTAATGCTAATGGAAGAAAAAGACCAGGGCAAAGTTCAGCTAAAAACCATTTTAAAAGGAAATGCGGCTATGGCAATTAGGCCTGCGGCTATGGCAGGCTTTAAAGTAGCAGATTTTCAAGTAAATCCAGCAGCAAGAGAAACTGTAGAAGACCGTCTTAAAAACGAAGTAGCCGCCTTGCAAGGACAAATAGCGGGTCTCAACGGAGAAGTAGCACGCTTAAAACAGAAAAACGAGCAAGACTCAAAAGCGGGATACGATAAAGGCCTTCAAGAAGGCAAGGCTTTGGGTGCAAAAGAAGGTGAAAAAAAAGCTACAGAAAAATTCGATGCCGACTTAAAAAACTTGCAAGCCAGCACCGAGAAAACATTGGAATCTTTGGCATTGCAGCAAAAAGAAATTTTTGGAAAAATTGAAAATGCCACCGCCGAAATTGCCATAGCAATAGCAAAAAAAGTTTTTTGCGAAGAAGCGGCTCAAAATCCAAACATAATAACCAAAGCGATTAAAGAAGCCTTTACATTCCTTGGGCAAGAAGAAAAACTGAAAATTCGCCTAAATCCTGGGGATGCAGCTAATGCAGAAAAAACAGAATCTATATGGAAACCCATGTTGAATTCATTGAAAAGCATTGAGCTTGTTATAGATAACTCAATAGAACAAGGCGGTTGCTTGCTTGAGTCTGAAAATGGCTCTTCTATTGATATGCGACTAGAAACAGTATGGGGACATATTGAAGAAACCGTAAAAAGAATTTATACTAATTAAGCCACGCACCAGCCCAGTTCGTGTGGTCGCAATCTTTGTCGCCGTTATCTTGTGTTTCAAGTTCTAGAACCTTAACTCCACTGATATCAACGTTCAAAGAATCTATTTCGTGGGAGGTTAAAACTCTTGAGCGGTAAAGTTCTTTTCCGTCTCCTTTAACCACCCAAATAGCACCATTGCCGCAGGCAGATTCATCGTCTAAACCTATATAGCTGTGAAATTTTTTATATGAGCCATTTAAATTCCAAGCTAGTTTTGAAACGGCATGCGAGCCAATTCCAAATTCAAAAACTCTCCTATCTATCTTCATGGCATTGTTCTCAACGGTCTTGCCCATTCTAGGTTCTCCCCAAGATTGTTCAGCAACAATGGTTTTTAATTCTTGGAGAAGGATATTGTTTTCGGAGCGAATAAAGAACTGAGTTTCTTTTTTAACAGTATCGCTTTCGGGCAGTGCCATTAAAACAGCATAGTGCAAACCTGGGTTTTCTACTAGCGTGCTATTTTTACTCTTTTCCAAGTTCAAAAATTCCACCCCATTCAAAAAAATCTTGTATTCAACCAAAGTATCTGGTAGTATCCATTCAATTTCTTTTTTATCCTCGTTCCACTTTATGCTTGCGGCATAGTTCGACTCTCCCCTTCTTTTCCCTATTTTGAATGCTTCAAGCGGGTAGCCCAAGGGTAGCGAAAAAACTTTCTTTGCTTTGTAGTCGCTTAAAATTCCGTCTATGGTGCTTGTGGTTTTAAAGCCAACAACTCTAGATTTTTTGTCCACTTCACCATAACCATCTTGTCCGCGCACAATGTAAATGTTATCTCCCGAAAAATTTCGCCATTCTTCTAACTCTCTTGGAGACCAACCTAAAAATTGACGCTCAGAAAAACCGTTAAAGCCACTGGCAAGCATTTGCCAGGGGCGGGCATAAATGAATATGGAATTTTTTGGAAGTTTTTTTAGCTCTGTGTTTAAAAAATTTTCTTCTGCTAGCAGTTTATTATTTTTGTACAAAATATTTTCGTTAAAACTTTCTCTGTGGTGCAAAGAGAGAAAACAAGCCAAAACCGCAGCAATGCCGCACACAATTTTTGATTTGCCCCTAGAAACATCGCAGAGGCCAGTTCCCATTACAATGGCAAAAAGCGGAAGCGCAACAAGCACATATCTTTGGTTGATATCTATTTCAAAGGTTCCAGAAACGTTAAAGAGAATAACTGCTATTTGCAAACAGAACAGGGCAAACATAAGTGCTGCCCACCTGTATTTCTTTTGAAAGGCAACCACATACAAAAGCCAAGCAAAACTTGCAAAGAGCAAAAGTGTGTAGCTTGTGTAAAACGGATTTTTCAAAAGCCCGTCTTGCGCAAGTTCTGAATTCCACATTATTTTAATATTGCTCACTAAGTTGAACTTGAAATTCTCAAATGAATGCGCTGCGTGTTCGCCTCCCTGAAAATCATAGCCGCGATAGGCGATCATTGTGTTTATGGCAGGCCAAGAAGCGAGCATCGTAAGAGCTACGAAAGCAGCAAGGCGATATGTTTTTTCCAAAAAATAAGAATGATAGTAAAGAACAAAGGGGATAAAGCAGAACAAAGTTTCTTGCCTAGTTTGGGCAAAAAATCCGAGCATAGGAATTATCAGGGCAAAATGCTTGATATTAACTTCTTTGGGAGGAACAAGGGAATAAAATGCAAGCAAAACCGCAAATAAGAATACATATAAAACCTCTGTTGAGGCACTGCGGGATTGCATTAAAAATATGGGTTGGCTCGCCAAAAAAATTGCGCAAGTGAGGGCAAGCCATTCATCTTTTGTAAATCTGAACATCGCAAAAAACAGGAGAAGCACGGAGCCAAGCGCAAGCGGTAAATTTAACCTCAGCGATGTTTCTCGGTTTGGTTCAGCAAACAAAAAAGCAAGGCTTTGTACAAATGCAAAAGCCTTTCCCTTAAAATTATTCACCACATCTTCGCATTTAAGAGCACCATCTCTCCACGAACCTTGGTTGCACACTCCACCGCTTTGGCTAAAGCGCATTTCAAGCGCCATTGATTCCCAGCTGGTTTCATCGCTTAGAACCCTGTGCTGCAAGCTTATTTGCGTGGCTGCAAAAACTGCGAATAAAATAAGGAGAGCCGCTATGCCAAGCATGGAAAATTTTGAGGGCAAATAATTTTTTACACGTTGAAAAATTTCTTTTGCGTTTAAAACTAAGGCTATGCAAAACCAAACGAATATGGCAAGCACGGCATAGTAGCCCCATTTTATATCCCAAGCCTTAGCATAGTTCTGCGGAATTTTTTGAAACAAAAAGAATACCCCCGCAAGCACGGGAGCTGCATACACGCCAGCTACCAACCACTGGCTTATTGTCTCTTGCATTTTATTGCGCATTTACGTAATAAGCATTAACAAGTTTTCCATCTTGCTTAATGGCCAAAAACTGCTTGCCTTTGGGCAAAGTTCCCTTTATTTCATAAAGATTTTCGCTTTTGTATTCCGAAGGAATATTTGTTCCTTTGTTCAAGTCTGGAACTAGCAGGGTTTCTTTTTGGTCCACACCGCAATCTGCGTGTTTTTTGGCAGATTCAGAAAGCACGGGGTAAGAAGTTACTTCTATTGGAGAAGTAACAGAAGTTGCTATTTTAGAGAGAAAGGCTACCTCTATTGGAACATTGGCCGGAGGTGGCAAATTATTTTCTTCTTTCTTTTTTGTGGTTGGATTTTCTGTGGTGAACTTCAAGCGAAAGGCAAGAACGCTCTCTTTGCAAACTGCTTGGTAAACTGCGTTGGCTTTTATTTTCTCAGCTTCTTTGCCCTCAATGGGTCTGTAAAGCCCGGGTGCAACATCTTGCCTGTAAATAAATATGTTTTGTGTCACATTCAAATTATCCTTGGTTATTGAAAATTTCACCTGACCCTGAGAATGTTTGGGTTTGCCAGCCTGCAAGGTATAGGCAGAATCCGATACCGGTACTCCTTCAAACTTGAACTTGCCATCTGGCAAGCCACCAGGAATTTTTTGCGATGTAAAGGTTGTGCCTTTTATCCAAACGGTGGGCAGTTCAACGGCTTTTCCGCTAAATGGATCCATAATGGTGCCGGAAATTGAACCTTTTTTTCCGCAAGCCACAAGGGCAAGCACGGCAAGAGCAGTAAAGAGTAGAGTTTTATTCATAGGGGGTAATATAGTAACTTTTTTGTTTACTATATTCCCTTTGTCAATAAGGAGTTTATATTATGGCAAAAAGAGTTTATCTTTTCGGCAAAGGCATAACAGAGGGCAATGGGGGGCAACGCAATTTGCTCGGTGGCAAAGGGGCTGGGCTTGCAGAAATGGCTAAAAGGGGCTTTAATGTTCCCCCCGGTTTCACAATAACAACGGAAGTTTGTACCGCATATTACGCAAATAAGCGCAAAATGCCCGCAGGCTTGAACGAAGATGTTAAAAAAGCCGTAGGTGCAATAGAAAAGCATACCGGAAAGCAATTCGGCGGTCATAAGAATCCCCTACTCGTGGCTGTTCGCTCCGGTGCTAGGGAGTCTATGCCCGGAATGATGGACACAATTCTGAACCTCGGTTTGAACGATACAACCGTGGAAGTGCTAAAAGCAAAGAGCAACAACGGCAGATTTGCCTACGATTCTTATCGCCGCTTTATTCAAATGTATTCCGGCGTTGTTCTGCAAATTGAACGCGCAAACGAAAATCAACACGACCCATTTGAGATAATAATTGAGGAAGCTCGCAACAAAAGAGGCGTTAAGCACGATAACCAGCTTCCCGAAGAGGATTTAAAATCCATAATTGAGAAATTCAAAAAACTCGTTTTGGAAAAAACAGGAAAACCTTTTCCGAGCGACCCTTACAAGCAGCTGGAAGGCGCAATAGGAGCCGTGTTTGCAAGCTGGATGAACGAGCGCGCTATTCTCTATCGCCGCAAATACAAAATTCCCGAAGAATGGGGAACCGCAGTCAATGTTCAGTCTATGGTATTTGGCAATATGGGCGATAGCTCCGGCACGGGAGTAGCCTTTACCCGCAACCCTGCAACAGGCGAAAACGAGTTCTACGGAGAATTTTTGGTGAATGCCCAAGGCGAAGATGTGGTGGCTGGAATTCGCACACCTCTTAAAATTTCTGCAATGGCAACCACTCCAAATTTGGAGCATTGCTACAAAGAACTCTGCGATGTTCGCAAACATCTCGAAAAAGAATTTGGCGATGTGCAAGATTTTGAATTTACAATAGAAAACGGCAAATTGTATATGCTTCAAACACGCAACGGCAAACGCACCGCAAGGGCTTATGTGAAAATTGCCCGTGATATGGTGAATCAAAAACTTATGACACCCGAACACGCAATAGAAAGCGCAGACCCAGAAGCCCTTGAACAACTGCTCGCGCCTGTGTTTCATAAAGAGTCTTACCAAAGAGCGATTAACGCAAATCTCTTGCTCACAAAAGGCTTGCCAGCTGGCCCCGGTGCTGCTACTGGAACCCTTGCCTTTACCGCAGAAAAAGCGGAACGCTGGGCAACTCATGGACCTGTGGTTTTGGCACGTGTGGAAACCAGCCCCGAAGATTTGCGCGGTATGCTCGCCGCAAAAGGCATAGTGACCGCAAAAGGCGGTGTGTCTAGCCACGCGGCTGTTGTTGCAAGGCAAATGGGTAAAGTTTGCGTTGTTGGTGCTTCCGAAATTGACATCAACTACAACACCGGAATTTTAACCTGCGGAGATAAATCCATCAAAGAGGGAGAATTCATTTCAATCAATGGTTCCACAGGCGAGGTTTTGATAGGCAAAATAGACACTGCGCCATCTGAATTGATCCAAGTGCTGATAGACAAAACTATGGCTCCAAAAGATTCCGAATTATTCACAGAATACGATTTTGTTATGAAACTCGCAGACAAATATCGCAAACTCGGTATTCGCACAAATGCAGACCAACCGGAACAGGCTATAAACGCGGTGGCATTCGGAGCGGAAGGCATTGGTCTTTGCCGCACAGAACACATGTTCTTCAAAGGCGACCGCATTGACTACGTACGCGAAATGATAATTTTTGCAGCTGAGTACGCAGAATATAAATCCAAGCTGGCACAGAGACCTGGCGATGCGGTTTTGTTGGAAAATGAATATCACATTCCAATAATGCATTTTAGAAAAGCACTGGAAAAACTTTTGCCAATTCAGCAAGAAGATTTTGAAGGCTTGTTCAATGCAATGGGAGAGAGACCTGTTACCGTGCGTTACTTAGACCCGCCTTTGCACGAGTTTTTGCCGCAGAACAAAGACCAGATAGATGAACTTTCGCGCAAACTGGATGTGCCTTTTGAAAGGGTTTCGCAAACTGTTCATTCACTTCACGAATCAAATCCGATGCTTGGGCACAGAGGTTGCCGCTTGGGTATTGTGTATCCCGAAATCTCGGAGATGCAAAGCCGCGCCTTGTTCCGTGCAGCACTCGCTGTTGCTGCAAAAAACAAAAAATCTCCAAAACCCGAAATTATGATTCCTTTGGTAGGTTTTGAGCGCGAACTTGAATTGCAGCTTGAAATTGTGAACAGAGTGGCAAAAGAGGAATTTGCCGCCGCCAAACGCACACTGGAATACAAAGTTGGAACGATGATTGAAATTCCGCGAGCTGCAATAATGGCAGAACAAATTGCCAAGCACGCGCAGTTCTTCTCTTTTGGCACCAACGATTTAACCCAAACCACGCTGGGCATGAGCCGAGACGATGCTGGGCACTTTTTGCCATTCTATGAAAAAGAAGCAGGCATTGTGAAAAGCAATCCTTTTGCCACCCTAGATCAAATTGGAGTTGGCAAGCTGATGGAAATAGCCGTTCAAGGCGGTCGCAAAACCCGCCCAGACATAAAGCTCGGAATTTGCGGAGAGCACGGCGGCGACCCTGCTTCCATAGAATTCTGCAATGGCTTGGGTTTGAGTTACGTAAGCTGTTCGCCATTCAGAGTGCCTGTGGCTCGCATTGCAGCAGCTAAATCTGCGGTGAAAGCTATGCAAGCAGTGGCAAAACCTGCGGAAAAACCAACCGCCAAAAAAGCGGTGAAATCAGTCAAGGCGAAGAAAGTTGTGAAGAAGGTTAAGAAGAGATAGTTTCTAACTCACTCAATTTCCATAAAGAAATTGCCATTTGCATCGCTTTCGAAAACTACGTTTTCGCCGGTCTTGCATTTGAATTTTAGCACTGTGTAAAGTTTGGGTGGAACTCCGCGGGAAAAAATTTCATCAAGTTCTTTTTCGGAAATCAAAAAAGAATTTTGCACAGCTTTGAATTTTTCAATGTCCCAGTCAAAAAGCTCTGGAGTTGTATATACAAAGGCTTGGAGCATAAGGGCAAATTCGCTTCTGAAAAAATCCCTGTAATTTTTAACTATCTCGGCTTTTTCTTGGAAAGTCTTTGTCCTAAAATTTTTTGGAAAAGGCATTTTTTCTTTATCATCACTTTTATATGCCATTCTTATATTTTTTCCCTCAGCTATAAGGCGCAAATTATCGCTATCTTTGTGAAAATACAAGCAAGGCGATTTTTTTTTGCAGGGCAAATTGCCCTGCTGCAAATCAAAAGCAG
>Ga0268262_10003874_pt1 | contig 15810 bp, 13 predicted proteins | sample TergutNc150P3_FD_190354 | JGI IMG/M metagenome (GOLD analysis project Ga0268262, IMG submission 190354) | Nasutitermes corniger P3 segment gut microbial community from laboratory colony in Florida, USA - Nc150 P3 (SPAdes) (version 2) | ecosystem: Host-associated > Arthropoda: Insects >... | reverse complement strand
GCTTACTCCGATTTTCGACGAGAACGGCGACACGTTTTCGGCTTATAACTCCGCGTTTTTTGCAAATCCGCAAAATTACGGATACGGAAGATACAACAAACAAAAATTAGTCCCGTTCGTCGAAACCATGCCGTTTTCTACTATTTTTCCTATGGTAAACCGTTTGGATTTGGCGGGCGGAAGTTTTTCTGCGGGAAACGAAAATACGGTATGGGAACTTGAAGAAAATTTGAAAATAGCGCCGATGATTTGCTACGAAAGCATTTACCCGAATTTTGCACGAAAACGAATAAACCGCGGCGCAAATTTTTTGGCGAGTATGACTAACGACGGCTGGTTCGGCAGAACGACCGCTCCTTTTCAGCACGCCGAAATGTCGCGAATAAGAGCGGTAGAAAACGGCGTATCAATGGTTAGAAGCGCAAACTCCGGCGTTTCGTTTTCTGTGGATTGCTACGGAAAATATTTGTCGAAAACAAAATTATACACGCGCGAAATCGTAGAAATGCCCATAGCAAAACCGCTAAAATCGACTATTTACCGCAAATTCGGCGACTGGTTTGTACATTTGTGCGCGATTTTTGTCGTTTTTACGCTTATTTTTCCAATTGTTCGGAAGAAATGAGTCCTATCGTTTCGCAAATTTTGTGAATCTGTTCAAATTTATTCAGCGTATAAAAATGTATTCCGCGAACTCCCGTTTCAATCAGGTCGTTTACCTGCTGCGCCGCCCAATGAATGCCTATTTTCTCGACATATTCGTCGTTTGGCGCTCTATAAACCGCTTTAAGAAGTTTTGCGGGGATGCGCGCTCCAAGCGACAATTCTGCGATTTTTTTCATATTCGCGACAGACGTAATAGGCATAATTCCCGCGATAATCGGAACGTTGATTTGAGCGATTTCGCAGCGTTCGCAAAAATCGTAAAAATCGTCGTTGTTGAAAAATAACTGGGTACAAATGTAGTCCGCGCCGTTATCGACTTTTCGTTTCAAATTGTCGATTTCTACGAGGCGGTTAGGCGTAGCCGGATGTCCTTCGGGAAAACCCGCGACCCCTGTTCCCATATCCGAAAAATTATCTTTTACGAATTTAACCAATTCGGCGGCGAACTCAAATCCGTTTTCGCAAGCGGTGAAATTCGCCGCGTTTTTAGGCGTATCGCCCCTCAAAGCCAAAACGTTTTCAATTTTTGCGACTCGGTAATTTTCAAGAATCTGACGAATTTCGTCCTTGCTATGCCCTACGCAAGTCAAATGCGCGACGGCGGTCAAACCGGTTTCGTTTTGAATCCTGCCGACCAAACTTCGCGTGTTTTCGCGAGTAGAACCGCCCGCTCCATAAGTTACGCTAACGTAAGCCGGCGACAAATAGCGCAGTTTTTGTACCGTTTCAAAAAGTTTGTCGAAACCTTCGGCGGTTTTGGGCGGGAAAAACTCAAAACTCAACGCCGTTTTTTTGTGATTCAAAATATCTATTACTTTCAAAATCGTCTCCGTCGTAAAAAGTTTTCGCGATAGAAACAAAAATAATAATTCGCGAAACTATGCGGAGAAAATTTTTTATCCGCGCTAACGTTATTTGCAAAGTACACGATTATATTAACGGCATTGAGAACTTTTGTGGCTTGTGCGAAGTTAGATTATCAAGGTTACGCGGAATTCACAGACATAATTTATTTGCATATAAAAGAATGTAAGTTTAGATATAATCATCGCAAAGAAGGTCATAAATGGACGTAAATATCTATTGAAAATAACAAGAAAAAAACATTAGAATTATCTTAACTTTACAGAAAACGTACACATAAACGACGATAATACCGACTGGGCTGTTTCAAAATCAAATGATTTTAACGAGGTGTTGTATATAAAAATATAAAATTCAAAATTTGCTTTTAGAAAAATAAAATAACGAGTATGTACAAAAAAAGTTTAAGCGTATAGACGTTTAATTATTCCCGTCCGGTATGCCCGAATCCGCCTGCGCCGCGGGATGTCGCGGATAAAACGTGTTCTTCAGTATAATTGGCGTTTATAGACCGCGAGACAACCGCCTGCGCTATCCGTTCGCCGCGATTTACGGTGAACGGGTCGCCGCTCAAATTCACAAGAAGAATAAAAACTTCTCCGCGGTAATCGGCGTCTATCGTGCCGGGAGAATTAAGAACGGTTATTCCGTGCGCGTATGCGAGTCCGCTTCTGGGGCGGATTTGCACTTCATAACCGATAGGTATTTCAAAAACCAAACCCGTCGGGATTAAAATCCGCTGATTCGGCTCAATCAAAATCGGCGTCGTGTTCGCCGCCCGAATGTCCGCGCCGGAAGAGAAAATAGTCATCCTCTGCGGAAGAGGCAAATCGGTATTGTGCGCAAGACGCTTGACATTTACCGCAAGCGAATTTTGCATAAACGAATACAGCGCTTTCAATGCCGCGCCGAAATTTTTGTTGTTCGTTCCGTCAACTTTGAAAAACGGCATTCCGACCGCTTTGGCGCCCGCTCCGTCGGTATCGTTCCTGTCGCCGACCATCAAAATCTGCTTCGGCGCAAGTTCCATAATCTTTGAAATTTCGCTGAAAATGCGCGGACTCGGCTTAAACGCCCCGAAATCTTCCGACGAAAACCGAAAATCAAACGTGTTTTTGTCAAAACCCAACGCTTCCAGCCGCTCGCTGACTATTCCGTAGTCGGATAAAACCGCCGTTTTTACGCCCAAACTTTTGCAGCGCTTTACAAAATCTATAAACTGCGGGCGATTCGCGTGCGCTTTAAGAGATTTTATAAACGCGGGATAAAAAACGTTCCTTTCGTAAGCGTCGGGAACTCCCGCGCCGACGAGCAGTTTGTTTATTTCGCCGTGTAGATTTTCTTTTGTTCCAAAGTCGCAGCCCTGCAAAGAATGACGGATTTTCAGGAACTTGAAGAAATGTTTGTTATGCGGGAAACAATTCGCAAAAGTCGTCATCCGCACAATATTGGTCATCGCGTAAAGCGTTCCGTCAAGGTCGAAAATAATTCCCGAAAACGACATTTACCGCGTCTCCTTCGCCAATTCCGAACAGCAGCGGTAAATGCTTTCAAAAACCAGCGGAAGTTCGTCCGTCGGCGTCGAAGAAAACGCTATCCGCAAAAGCCCGTTCAGTTGAATTACGCCTATCGAATATTTTTCGGCAAGAAGTATCCGCAGTTTTTCGGCGTCAAGATTTTTGTTCGGTCTAACGCACATAAAATATCCCGAATTAAACGGAAGCGCGCTGAAATATTCGTCGTAACGCTTATTTGCGCCCAAAATTTCCTTTACTTTTTCGTAACGTTTTTTCAGCAAATAAAACTTTTCCAACTTTTCCGCCTTGTACGTGTCCTGTTTGTATGCGCGAATCAAAAGCGACTGGCTCATTTTTGAGGCGGAAGAAACCTCTTCGCGGACAAATCCCGCGGTTTTCTGTTCGAGCGCGTCGTATAAGTTCTTATTCGCGCCCTTTACGCCGAAAGTTAAAAATCCCGTGCGCAAACCCCAGGCGTAATCTTCTTTCGTCGCACCGTCGGTTTTTATCGCCAGAATGTTTTTATGGGCGTTCGCCAAAATCGAGAAAAGCGATTCCGAGAATATCCCTTCCTCAAAAACCAAACCGAAATACGCGTCATCGACGATAACCGCTATCGAACTTCCGCGCTGCGCCTCTTCCACAAGAATATCGCGAATTTGAAACGCCTCCTGCGTCGTGGGAGTGTATCCGGTCGGATTGTTGGGAAAATTCAAAAGCAGCACCTTTTTTCCGGCTCCCCCGTGAATTACCGCGTCGCGCAATCCTTCGATATTATATTTACCGTTTTCGTCGAAAGTGGGATAAGTGTCGTGTCTTGCGCCGGTAGAATGACAAAGCGCAAGTTCGTAGTTTTCCCAGAAGTAATCCGACAGTATTATTCTGTCGCCGGTTTCCAGAAACATTTGCCCCGCTATGTAAATTGCGTGGGTAAGCGCGGAAGTTACCACCGGAAGAGAAATTGAGGCGTCTTTAAGCGACGGATTTTTCTCCACCATCATTTTTCGCCAGACCTCCCGCAGTTCGCCTAAACCCGTCGAAGGCGCGTATTGAAACGCCGCATAATCTTCCAATCGTGTAAGTTTGGCGAGAGACGCGAGACAGGCGGTAGTTTTGTCTTCTTCCAAAGCGATTCCGATAGTCGCGTTTATTTTGCAGTTTGCCGCCTGCGCCGTCTGCGCCAGAATGCCGTGTCTTGGGAAATACGCTTCTCTGCCGCGCAGCGACAAAACGTCCAATACGGTCGGATTGTTTTCCAGTATCGCCGAGTTAAGTTCCTGTGCCTGCCAATTGTAAGACATAAAGTTCTCCGGTTGAATTTCGCGGTAAAATAATATTTGCCACAATTCTAAATTTTACAACGCTGGAACTTCCGCAATGTCTGCAATTCATAACTCACATCACAAAAATTAATTACAAGTATAATAAATTGTATAATATGTTAGCAATTCCCGTTTTTCCGCCTTTACGTTAAATGATTATAACATCAAACACTGAAAAATATTATTTTCCGAAGAGATATATTCTAACGCTTTCAAGGTGAAACTATGAAAATAATTTTGGCAAATCCCCGCGGATTTTGCGCGGGAGTGGATACGGCGATAAGAATCGTCGAGGCGGCGATTGCAAAATACGGAACGCCGATTTATGTCAGAAACGAGATTGTGCATAACAAATCGGTGGTAAATTCCCTCAAAGAACACGGTGCCGTTTTCGTAAAAGACGTAAATGAAGTTCCCGATTCGTCGGTAATAATTTTTTCGGCTCACGGAGCTGGAATTGACGCTTACGAAGAGGCGAAAAGCAAAAATCTGACGATTTTGGACGCATCTTGCCCGCTTGTAAAAAAAATCCACAACAACATAATAAAATATTCGGCGGAAGGTGCGAAAATAATTTTAATCGGACACGAAGGGCATCCCGAAGCCGAAGGACATTTGGGACAGATTAAAGAAAAAATACACATAATAAACCGTCCGGAAGACGTGGACAATCTGCCGTTTTCAAAAGACGAAAAATTGGCGTACATAACTCAAACTACGCTTAGCAGAATGGAATCCAAGAACGTAATATCAATTTTGAAAAAGAAATATCCCGACATTTTGGGACCCAAAGAGGGAGATTTGTGTTACGCTACCACAAACCGCCAAAAAGCGGTCGAAAATTTTGCCGGAAAAATCGACTTGCTTTTGGTCGTAGGAAGCGCCAACTCGTCTAATTCCAACCGCCTCAGAGAACTTGGAGAATCGCTGAACATTCCGTCGTATTTGGTTGACGAGCCGCAAAATATCGACATTTCTTGGTTCGTCGGCGTGGAAAGTATAGGCATAACGTCGGGAGCGTCTGCGCCGGAATATTTGGTTCAGTTGCTAATCGACGAGATTTCGGATAAGTTTCCGATAAAAAACGTAGAAGAAACAAAAACCGTCGAAGAAAAAGTCAGATTTTCTATGCCGAAGGATTTGGTGTAGTTTTCACTTCTCCCAGTCCGACAATATTTCCTGCGATTTTTTTACCAAAATTTCCGCCGCGTTTTTTGGGTTTTTGAAAAAACTTTTGACAAAAAGCGGTATTTCCTGTAAAACGTTCGGGAAAATTTGCGGCATTATCGCGCCGACGCTCAACGTCTGCGAGAATTTTTTCGGGAAGATTTTTAGTAAAATCGCATAAAACAAGCGGTAAAACCCGAATTTTTGAAAAAACGGCGCAAATAAAAACCAAAGCGAAATTTTTGATACGAATATCAGCGGATTTGTCCAAAAACGTATATGGTAAAGTTGAATTTTTTGTGAAAAAAGCGATGATAAGTAAAGAGCGAATAAAAAAATTCCGTATCGCGCAAAAAATTGTGAAAACGACGGAATTTCGCAGTTTATTTTTCGGGAAATTACAAGAATCAATAAAAATAAAACCGCGTAAAAAACATAATTTTCAAAAATACAGGTAGCGATAAGCGCAAGCAAAAACGACAAAATCCCGAAAATATTAAAACTGTTTTTGAAATCACGGTCGTCGTAATCTTTTTTATTGCAAAAATCTATCGGAGTTTTATTGATTTTATACGCCAAAAGTCCGGTAACCGCTCCCGTAAAAAGCGAAGCGACAAGCATTATCGGCAATTGCCACTGCCAAACAAAATTTCCGCTCATAACGGCGTAAAGCACGAACAACTGCGTTATGTTGTGGATAATCGCACAAAAAATTCCGATTGCGATTATACCGAATTTGTTTGATTTTATTAGCGCCGCGCCGAAAATTACGGAAAAGACCGCTCCGCTTGTTCCAAGCAAAAACGGCAAAGGCGAAAATCCAAAAAACGACATAATTACCCACTGGCGCACAAAAACGAATGCAAGCGCGTCCAAAAGTCCGAATTTGTAAATCCAAATCATCGTGATTGAGTGAAAAAGCCCGATTTTTAGCCACGGTAGAATTGGAATTACGGGGATAAATTTTTCAACTCCCGCAAGCAAAAACGCCATAACGAAAAGCGTCGTTTTTTCATTGTTGTCAGTGGACATACACGTCTATCTCCGTTTTTTTCTTGTGGAGAGAAACTATGACTTTGTTTGGAACGCACACGATTTGCCCGTCAGAAACTAATGAATGCGACGCGACGCAAATTTGATTGGGACAGGAACTTTTCGTTATTTTCGCCGTTTGATTTTTTAATTCGATTTCCACGAAATTTACGGTAATCGAAGTATCTTTTGAAAGCGGAATCTCAACGGTTTTACCATCGAAATAAATTTCAAAACAATCGCTTTTTTGATTTTTATCGGACAGAAACATAAAAGAAACGCCTAAAACCGCCGAAATCAGCAAGACGTCAAAAGGAGAAAACAATTTCATAAATCAATGGTTTGAAAGCCATTTTTCGCACGCCAAAGCCGCTTTCGCTCCGCTTCCCGCCGCAATAACCGCTTGACGAAACTGCGGACTCATAACGTCGCCCGCCGCGAAAATCCCGTTTACGCTCGACATATTGTTTTCATCGACGACGATATAGCCGGCTTCGTCCAAATCGAGCAGTTTTTGCAAAAAATTTGTGTTCGGAACGTTACCTATCGCTTCAAAACAGCCGCTTACGGGCAAATCGGAAATTTCGTTTGTAAGGGTATCTTTTATTTTTATTCCCGCAAGCAGATTTTCACCGTAAAATTCCACGGGGATTTTATTGTAAAGCGTCTCGATTTTTGGATTTTGCGACAGATGCCGCCGCATAATTTTACCGGCTCGAAGTTCGTTTCTGCGGTGAATCAAGTAAACTTTTTGAGCGAATTTAGTCAGATAAATCGCTTCTTCTACGGCGGAATCGCCGCCGCCGACGACCGCAAGAATTTTGCCGCGAAAAATCGGAAGCCCGCCGTCGCAAACCGCGCAAGCCGAAATTCCTTTCGCCCAAAACTTTTTCTCGCTTTCCAAATCCAAGCGGCAAGCCGCCGCGCCCGTCGCGACAATTAGCGCTTTTGTAGAAAATCGTTCGCCGTTATTATCCGTCAAAACAAAGGATTTTTCTTCTTTTTTTACCGACAAAATGTCGCTCATAACGCACTCTACGCCGTTATTTATCGCTTGTTGCCGCATCTGCATCATCAAGTCCTGCCCTTCTATTCCGTTAGGAAATCCGGGAAAATTTTCTACCAAACCGGTCGTCATAAGTTGTCCGCCGACAATTCCGCCAAGATTAAACCCTTCAAAAAGAAACGGATTTAACATCGCTCTCGCCAAGTAAATAGAAGCGGTATATCCCGCGGGTCCGGAGCCGATGACTATGACGTTTTTTTCGTTAATTTTCATTTTTCACCTCAAAGCGATTGGTAAATCTAAAATTTCTTTGAAGACGACCGCGTTTTTCAGCGTCTTTTTATCAAAAAAGTATTTTTGGTCTTTTGAAACTTCCGAATTTTGCACAAAAACCTCCGTCCCGACGTTAGAATTTTCGTAAATTTCGGGAGTAATTTCCCGCTCAAATTGTGGAAAAGCGGCGGGACGTTTTTTGTTCGTTCTGCGATAAAATTTCTGCTTGCTCCGCACTTCTTTGTGAATACGCGGAACTATTTTTACCGTTTTGTAAAGTTGCGAAAGGTCTATTTTTCTGGCTTTGTTATCAAAAAAATATTTAATAATGACGGCGGCGATAATACTAAGAATGGGAAAAAGAATATCCATCGTTTATTTCTCTTTCGCGCCGCCGGTATTTTCTTTGGCGATAGCCGAGCGCATGCTCGTATCCGCCTCTATGTTTTTAATACGGTTGTAGTCCATAATTCCCAGATTCCCGCTGCGAAACGCCGAAGCGATAGCCATAGGAACTTCCGCTTCCTTTTCTACGACAAGCGCCCGCATCTCCTGAACTCTGGCTATCATTTCCTGCTCTTTTGCCTGCGCCATCGCTCGACGCTCTTCCGCTTTTGCCTGAGCGATTTTTTTGTCCGCTTCGGCTCTGTCTGTCTCCAAAACCGCGCCTATGTTTTTCCCGACATCGACGTCCGCAATGTCAATCGACAATATTTCAAACGCCGTTCCCGAATCCAATCCTTTTCCAAGCACTCTTTTTGAAATCATATCGGGCGTTTCAAGCACCATCTTGTGATTTTCCGCAGAACCGATTGTTGTTACGATTCCTTCGCCTACACGCGCCAAAATAGTTTCTTCTCCCGCACCGCCGACAAGCCGGTCGATATTGGCGCGAACCGTGATTCTACTTGTCGCGATTAACTGAATTCCGTCTTTTGCCACCGCGCTGACTTTCGGAGTTTGAATAACTTTCGGATTTACGCTCATTTGAACCGCTTCAAGCACGTTTCTTCCGGCAAGGTCTATCGCCGTGGCTCTTTCGAAACTTAAACTTATCGCCGCTTTGCTCGCCGCAACTAACGCCTGAATAACCCTGATTACGTTTCCGCCCGCCAAAAAATGCGCTTCCAACTGGTCGCTTGTTACTTTGATGTTCGCTTTTGTCGCCGTTATCATCGCATCGACGATAAGACGCGCGGGGACTTTACGAAATTTCATAAAAACGATATTTATCAGTTTTACGTTTGCGCCACTAACCGCCGCCTGAAACCACAGCGAAAACGGCGAACCAACGAAAATAAAAAACATAACCGCTAAAAAAACCCCGACTACTACAACGACTGTTTCAGTCATAACAACTCCTTATTTTTGGATTTTACGAATAGAAACTAATATTTTTCGGCATCTTTTCGCAAAAAAATATCAAAATTTCATTAAAATAAAAGCGTTTGACGATATATTCACTCATTCTTCCTGAAAAATTCGGAAATCGCTAATTTGTTCATACAAAAAAAAGAGCGCAAATTTCTCTGCGCCCTTTTCTAAAAATGCCCGTAAAACTGAAATTTTACTTTTTCACTCCCACTTTCGCAGAATAAGCGTAAGTTCCGTTTATCCCTCTCGCCTCGACAACAATCAAATAACTCCCGTTGGCTACGTTTCTGCCTGCGGCGTTGGTCAAATTCCAAACAAACGTATCGGTATTTTTGCCGCTTGTTTTGTACAAAACGTTGCCCGCGTTGTCGTAAATTGCAAGATTTATCTGCGCCTGTTCGGGCGTTTTTATGTTGATTCTCGCAACTTGTGAAACTACGCTTCTTTCAAGCAAAATACCGTGTTTGTTGTCGCTCTTCTTCCTGTCGCGAATCGGCGACGGAGGCGTATCGGTCTGCGCCGTCCACTTCGCAAACAACTCCAAATTACCGACGCTGCCTTTGGGGATTCCCGCCATAAGCGTTCCGTCGGCAAAATCGGCGGTAGAATACCAGCCCGCAAAGAACCAACCCTCTTTTGTCGGGTGTCTGAAAATAATATTATTGCTTTCGACGTTGTATCCAAGCGGATTTTGTTTTCCTTCCTGCTCGACTCCGCCGTTAAAGTCGTAAGTTATCGTGTAGGGAATAAACGTCCATTTCGCCCAAAATTCTTTGTTGCCTGTGCTGTTTGCGGGAATTAAGGCGACAGCAGCTCCGTTGAAGTCCGCGCTTGCAAACCATCCGCCGAAATCGTAGCCGTTTCTTGTCGTCGGGTTAAGCGTCAAATTCGCGCTTTGAGCGGTATATTTCGTCGGATTTATTACGCTCTCGTTGCCGCCGTCGAAATTGTATTTAATCGCATATTTGGTGTCTTGGGGAATTACAGAGCATTTTTCTTCACTTTTGGAAAGGTTCCTAACCCCATTTACAATCGATCGCGAACCGCTCATAAAATCCGGAGTATTAGAGAAGCCGACATTGTCTTTAACCGTTCTTAATATCGAAAGATAATCGTAACGATAACTTATCTTATCCGCTCCCACTTTACCCGTGCCGGCGGCGTTAGGCGCTTTTCCCTTACAAATTTCAAACGCTTCCGTCAAAATATCCCAAATCGTTTGGCGAACCGAATGAATCTTGGTACTGTCTTCCTTATATTTGTCAACGGCGTTATTATATTGGATTTTTGGGGATTTCAGGTCGTAAAAATGAAGCAAAATCCCGCCCGTTCCTTGCGTTTCGACCGTTCCCCCGTCGCCGAAAAACATATCGCGAAGCATATCAAGCGATATTTCAAAGTCGATAATTTGAGAATTTGCTCCGCTTCCAATTTCAAAATCTTTCGACGCATTGACTAATTGCTTAATCGTAGCGACTGTGTTATTTGCAAATGCCCCAAAACCGCTGCTTGCGTTTGCGTTACCGACAAAATTATCGACATTACCTGCGTTCATCTTGTTTTTCAAGTCCTCCATCATAATCAGCATAGGCGTTTTACCCGAAGTAGTGGCGGCGCTGTCGTTCGCCCAATTATTGTAATAATTACTCATAATAGCGGCGCCCAAATATTTGTCTCTCGCTGTCGCCAAACCGTAACCCCAACAAATATCGGTCGCTTTCGCGGTTATATAATAAGCGCATATATTTACAGTGATTGCGCCGACCATCTGATTTACAATAGCCGCGCTATGAATCGTTTTTAAGCCGGAATAGTCGGGGTTCATTAAATTTTGTTTTTCTTCGTCTGTGTTCGCAAAAGTATTACCGCCGCGCAGATAATAATTCCCGACAACCGCCTGCGCTCTTGCGGCTCGTGTAGTAAAATCGGTTATTTGTAAATTAGGCCATAAAGTTCCGTTGAAACTAATCAATTCGCGTCTTCTTGGGAAAAGATACTGGTAAATTTGCGTAGTTGACAAAATAGCGGTCATTGCCGATGGGTTATCCGCTCCTTTTACCCGCCAAACGCCGAATTCCCCCGGATACGTCCCGCCGCCCGCATTTACCGGCATCGGCGTAGAAATTTTTGCCATTTGGTTATCGATTCTGCTTACGCTTTCGTTATTGGTAATTCCGAAACCCGTTTCCTGCGCCGCAAGCGCAAACATATATTGCGCGTCAACTCTAAAATATTCCTGCGCCATCGCCAAAGAGAGATAGAGATGCGGGAGTTTTTCGCCGTCCTGAACGTTCAAACCGCTTTTTGGATAAGCGAAATGCAGTTGCGTTTCCCCAAAATATGTGTCGTGAAATCCGCTTGAATATCGTCCGGCATTAGTTCCCAAGGAATCGTAATATCTTTTACCTTCGAAATTTGTGTAACGATAATCTTTATTGTAAAAATTATTGTCCTTCTGTAAACTTTTCAAATCGGCTACTCTTATAGGTTGGGAATCATCCCAATCATCTAACCCGCCCACCAAACCGCCGCCCGCGTCGCTGTCGCTATTATTCGTTTGTCCGAACGCCATACTTGTGGCAACAACTATCGCCGCCAACGTTTGAAAAATCTTTGCAGTTTTTTCATTTTTCTTCTCCTTTCAATATTTCCCAAACCATAGGGCTGCTTTCTTTTTCCGCTTTTTTTCTTATTACTAATTCTTCCGCGTGCGCAGACAAAAAAACTCCCCACTGGCTATTATAATTGCCGTCGCGAGATGGAACATAATCTTCTCCCGTCAATTTACAAATAAAATCTTGTGTTGAGAAATCTCTTTTGTTTTCTCTTTCGAGCCGTTTTACGATAATTTTGGCTGTTTCGACCAAAATTGTCTCTTCGTTGTAGTTTTTCATACAAAACTCCTTTGATAATTATTAAACAAAACCGTTTTTTTCGTTTTGAAATTTGTAGAATATGACAGATTTATAATAAATTTCAAGAAAAAATTTACTGATTTGCGGCATAAACAATATGCTGTTTGAAACGCTAAATTTTCTATCCGAGTTTTTCGGGGGGGGGGGGGGGGGGACCTACTTCTATATAATATCTTTTGAGTAAAAATAATATTGACGTACGCAAAGATGCGAACATTTCGTCAACTAAATTTTTTTTGTTGTTAAGTCCCAAGTTTTTACCCCTTTCTGTGCAAACTAAAAACTTTTCAAGAGAGAAAATAATTTACGGTTTGAGACAAAGTCAAGAAAAAAACGAAAATTTGTGAAATTTTGTGAATTTCCCCTCTATCAGCGCAAGTAACGCGACCAAGTAATTCGGCAAAAAATAATCGGTTTTCAGACGGTGAAATAGTTTTTGGGTTTTAAGCGACACAAAAAAGAATAATTGTATAAATGTCTAAAAATTTGGGCGAACCGTAAAAACGATTCGCCCGATTTTGCCGCTGTTTGCAACAATTATTTTGAAACGACTTTCGCCATTTCAAGACATTTGTTAGAATAGCCCCATTCGTTGTCGTACCAAGAAAGCAGTTTGACGAAAGTTCCGTCAAGCGCCAAGGACTTGTCCGCGTCGAAAATCGAAGTGCGGGCGTCGCCTCTGAAATCGGTAGAAACAACCGATTCGTCGGTATAACCCAAAACGCCTTTGAGTCCGCCTTTTTCTACGTCGGTTTCAGACGCTTCTTTGAGCGCTTTTTTGATGTCATCAATGCTCGTAGAAGTTTTGAGTTCCGCAGTCAAATCCACAATCGAAACGTCGCTTGACGGGATACGAAGCGAAATTCCCGTAAGTTTTTTGTTAAGTTCGGGAAGAACCAAACCCACCGCTTTTGCCGCGCCGGTCGAAGACGGAATAATGTTTTCAAGTATGCCGCGTCCGCCGCGCCAGTCCTTCTGCGATGGTCCGTCAACAGTTTTTTGCGTAGCCGTAGCCGCGTGAACCGTTGTCATAAGCCCTCTGACAATTCCGAATTTTTCGTGAACGACTTTTGCTAACGGCGCAAGGCAGTTCGTCGTGCAGGAAGCGTTGGAAATTATCGCCTGTCCGGCGTATGTTTTGTGATTTACTCCGTAAACGAAAGTAGGCGTATCGTCTTTTGCCGGAGCGGAAATAATAACTTTTTTCGCGCCTGCGACAATATGTTTGTTCGCACTTTCTTTGTCAAGGAAAAATCCTGTCGATTCGATAACAATGTCCGCGCCTACATCGCCCCATTTGAGATTTGCGGGGTCTTTTTCCGCCGTCAAACGGATTTTTTTGCCGTTTACGACGAGATTTCCGCCGTCAATTGAAACTTCGCCTTTGAATTTTCCGTGAACCGAGTCGTATTTGAGCATATATCCCAAATATCCGGGTTCGAGCAAGTCGTTAATTCCTACGATTTCTACTTCGCCGGCGAAATTTTGAACTGCGCTGCGAAGCACGTTGCGACCGATACGACCAAATCCGTTAATACCAATTTTGATAGCCATAAATCCTCCATACATAAATAAAAGTTACACCCAAACAAATAACCTTCTACAAAAATATATTATGCCCGACAATAATATAGAATTTTTTTGCACAGATGTTAAAATATAATTTTCATTTTTTTCTTGACATATCCCCAAACCAAATATTATCTCCTCCCCAGAAAAGTTTTTAGTTTGCACAGAAATGGGTAAAAACTCTGTTGTAGGTAATCGCAGAGATAATAAGACGGTATTTGAGGGCGCAGAGAAATTTGCATCCCTTTTTGTTTGGGGCAAATAATATTTTCAGCACAGAAAGACGAAATGGACGGAGAAAAAATGAGCGAAATCCGCGTTAGATTCGCGCCGTCGCCGACGGGATATTTGCATGTAGGCGGAGCGAGAACCGCTTTGTTTAATTGGCTTTTCGCCAAAAAACACGGCGGAAAATTCCTTTTAAGAATCGAAGATACCGACCGCTCGCGGTATAACGAAAACGCTCTCGACGAAATTTTTACTTCGCTTAAATGGCTGGGATTAAACTGGGACGAAGGTCCTGACGCAGGCGGAGAATGCGGACCGTATTTTCAATCGCAAAGATTACAACTTTATGACAAATACACAAACGAATTGCTTGAAAAAGGACTTGCCTACCGTTGTTTTTGTTCGGAAGAACGCTTGTCGCAGTTGCGGCAGGAGCAGGAAAAAGCGGGAACGGGCGTTTTCGGATACGATAAAAAATGCAGAGATTTATCAAAATCCGAGTCCGACGAGCGAGCGAAAAGCGAAAGTTTTGTAGTCCGTTTGGCGATTCCGCAAAACCGTACGGTTTCGTTTATCGACGCCATTCGCGGCAAAATTTCGTTTGAAACAAACACTCAGGACGATTTCGTTCTGCTCAAAACCGATAAGTTTCCGACTTATCATTTGGCTAACGTCGTGGACGACAAACTTATGAAGATTACAAACGTTTTACGCGGCGACGAATGGATAACTTCCACGCCCAAGCATGTATTGCTTTATGAAGCGTTTGGCTGGACGCCTCCGGTTTTTGCGCATTTGCCCGTAATTTTAAGCGAAGACGGAAGCAAACTTTCCAAACGAAAAGGCGCGGCAAGCGTTATGGATTACAAAAACGAAGGGTTTTTGCCGGACGCTTTGCGGAATTTTCTTGCGCTTTTAGGTTGGAATCCGGGCGACGAGCGCGAAGTTATATCCGTTCAGGAAATGATTGACGCGTTCGATTTGAGCAAAGTAAATCCGAAATCTGCGGTTTTCGACACAAAAAAATTGGAATGGATGAACGGGCAGTATTTGGCGAAGACCTCCTGCGAAACGATTTACGAAGAATTAAAAAGCGAATTTTCGGCAATCGGCGCAAGCGACGAGGCAAAAATCTTTTCGGCGATAAATCTGATGAAAGAACGCGCGCGTAAAATTACCGAAATCCCCGCTTTGTGCGCTTTCTTTTTTAATCCCCCGCAAAATTACGACGAACAAACATTGCAAAAAGTCAAAAAAAGTCCCGATTTTGAAAAAATTTTATCCGAATTTGCAAAAAAATTATCACAGTTGGAAGTTTGCGATTCCGAGTCGTGCGATAATTTACTGCAAAATACGGTCGCGCAGTTTTCGGTCGGATTCGCCAAAGTCGGACTTCCCGCACGTTTGGCTATTACCGGCGTAGGCGGCGGACCTTCCCTTCACGACATAATTCCTGTTATAGGCAAAGACGAGTGCGTCAAAAGAATTAACGATTTTTTGGAGAAATTGTAAAATGCGCCGGCAATTTTTAATCGTACTCTTTCTTGCAATTTCGGCGTTTGCACGCGAAAGAATCCGCCCCGAATACGATATAAAGGATTCAAGTTTTTCTTGCACTTACAGAATAGATATTCCAAAATTATCCGATGACGAGATTTTAAGTATTTTATTTAATTTTGAGAAGGTTAAAGAATATTCTGCAAAGACAAATCTAAAAATTACGCTTATAGAAGAAAACGCTAATACGAATAGAATTTTATACGAATATAATTATTTGGTGGCGAAATTGGGAATCGAAATGTTTCGTGAAAAACTTAAAGAGCAAAAAACGGTCATTTTTCAGATGGAAAAATATAACCGGACGGCAAAAGTCATTC
>Ga0268262_10003873_pt1 | contig 15812 bp, 10 predicted proteins | sample TergutNc150P3_FD_190354 | JGI IMG/M metagenome (GOLD analysis project Ga0268262, IMG submission 190354) | Nasutitermes corniger P3 segment gut microbial community from laboratory colony in Florida, USA - Nc150 P3 (SPAdes) (version 2) | ecosystem: Host-associated > Arthropoda: Insects >... | reverse complement strand
AGTCCGGGATGGCCGCCTTGATGGCCTCCGCCTTTATCGTCTCGCCGGCGGAGTCCACCGCCTCGCTGGACGCGACGCCGCTCACGATGAGCGTCCCGTCGTCTTGCTTCTCGGCTTTGGATAGCTCGCCGAACAGCTTGATTGGTGTCATAGGTCCTCCTTCAAGACCGGTAGCTCGTCACAGATGCAGCGTGGGTGCGCCGGAACGCCCCTTGCGCCGCTCGGGTATGGCTGGGCCGCCATGCCGTCCGCGCCCATCGGCACTATTGCCAGATGGTTCTTCTCGCAGTCCTCGCACGTCCTGTCGTCCTCGCCCTCATTGGCGGTGAGCCACTGGAGGCCTCCGACCACGCCGCTGGCTGCGTAGCCCATCTTGTTCCCTGTCACGTCAGCTTCGGCCATCTCCGTGACCGCGATTAACTCCGCCCTCTCCCTGCTAAAGGCATGGGCGCCGTTAATCTCGGCCGCAAGTTCTTGGACGCTCAGGCCCCGCTCGACGGCGTTGGAAACAAGGTTTTTAAGTGATTCTCTGGTTGTCTCGTCTATCTGTGTGACCAATTGGTTCGACGCTTCCTTTGCCCACTCCACGGCTTTCCAGTTGACTTGGTTCACAACATGGTCATAGCTCTGCTGTGCCTGTTCCTTCATGTATTGCCGCAGTTGGTTCAGCGCGACCGTGCCGCCGCTCTTCGCCGCCCGCTCGAACTGGAGCAGCACGGCTTTGAGGGTGTCATCGTCTATCAGCGGCGCCACCGCGTCATACCACGCTCGGAACTCTGGGATGTTCGCCGCCCAGTCCAATTCACCTTTGAACGCATGGACGGTGTTGAGCAGTTTGTCAACCAGCGCGTCACGCTTCCTTTCAAGCGCCGCCTCCAGGATGTGCTGCAGCTCTGCGGTTATGGACTTGATGGCTTTGCGGCCGTGGTCAATCTGCACCTTGGCCAGCCTGCGCTTTTCGAGCGGTGCGTGTCCCTTGCCGCACCCGCACGACTTTTCCACTGGCTCTGGTTTCGCCTTTGGCTCTGGCTCCACGGGCGCCGTTTCTTGGGGCGCGGCGGGGGCTGTGGGGGGCGGGGCAACCGTGAGCGGTTCTATTATCCCGCGCAGCTTGTCAACGTCAGTCTTGGGGAACGCGACCTGCAGCATGACAAGCGCCGATTCCTTTGGCAACTGTCCGCTGGTGACCGACTGTGTAATGTTGAGCATACTCGTGATTTGTATGCCACTCATGCCGCTGTCCTGCACCGGGTCACCGTTTGGCGCCGCTGTGGGCGCGGGCTGTCCGGGCTGGACAATTTCAGCGTCTATGATGTCGCCGTCCGTGTCGGGCTGCTGTGCCCCCGCCGGGCCGGGCAGCGTGGGCTGTTGCTTCCGCGCCTCCATGCCAAGCATCTCGCGCGCCTCGTTGGTGTCTATCACGCCAAGCTGCACGTATGTGGCGATTATGCGCGACTGTGCCTCTGGGTCGAGCGCGTCCTTCTGCACCCAGACGAACTCCACGCCGGGCTCGCCATAGACCTCGGCGATGATCTTGTCCATCACGCCCTTGAACCAGTTTTTGACCGGCTCCAGGCCGCTGCTCTGCGCGGTCTCCTGTGCCACCTCGGCGGTGGCCTTGTTCATTTGCGCGACCAGCGCCTGGGGGCTGATTGCAAACGTGAAGCAGATTATACGCGCAAGCCACTCGTCATACTGGTCTTTGAGCGCGGCTTCCTTGGTGTTGTATGGGACAACGCCGTGGGGTATGAACCGGGCCATGCGGCGGTTCTTGACGTTGCCCTCGGCAAAGAGGCTGTTCCAGTATTTCTGGAACTCGTCTATGTGTTCGGGCTGCCACTTCTCAGGCGTGGACAGCAGCAGGTCGGGGACGCTGCCCTCCGTGTAATAGCTCAGTTGGTGGGCCTGGCGCCGCAGGGCGATGTTGATGGTCGTTATGACCTGCTCCACGGGGCTGTAGCCATAGACCTTGTTCGCTCGGACGTTGCGGGGGCAGTAAAGGAGTTCGCTGCGCTCGTAGTTGGCGGTGACCAGGCCCTTGATGACCTGCTGGTATGCGGGGCCTTCCAGCGGTGTGCGGCCCGACTCGTCAAGCAGCAGCGTGATTGTCGCGCCGTCCAGAATCTCCAGGCTGTAGGGGTCGCCGCCGAACGTCTTGCGGACGTATATCGCCGGCGCGTCCGTCACAAACAGTTCTTCGAGCAGCATCCCCTGCCACTGGTGCCACGTGTGCTCGCGGTCGGGGCTTGCAAGGAACTCATGGAGCCGCTTGGACGCGGGCGTGGTCTTGCCGTCGCGGCTCTGAATCTTCCACTCGAACAGTTCCATCTCCTGCTTGCGCGTCTCGATGACGAGCCTCAAAAGGTCGTAGCCGTCCGCCAGTTGCCGCAGTTGCTGGAAGGTCACGCCCTCGTCGCGCTTGGGCTGGAAGCCGAGGTTGTACGCGGTCGGGTAGTCGAAGCGCCGCCCCGCCGTCTGCTGTGCCACGGGGGTCGGAGGCTCGCCCGGGGCCGAACCAGTCGCCGGCGCCGGGCAGGGCGTTTGTCACCCAGTCGTAGATGCCGGCGCCTGTTGAGGGATGGTGGGTCATTTCGTGGTTCCCTTATTGATAAATACTTTTTGGGGCAGTTTTCGGCTGCGCTTTCCGAACGGGTTTAGCGGCACTAAGTTCTGGGGCTGCGGGGGCAGCCCCGGGACCAAGTGCCGCTTGATCCCGTTTTCCCCGCCTTGTGGTCGGTTCAGGCGGCGTCAGTTCGTGGCTGGCGGCTCACTCCACTCCCGGCGCAGCCGTGCGTTGCGTGTGTCCATCTTTGCGCTGCGCCTTGTCCTTGCCATGTGGCACCCCCCGACGCCATTGTCGCAGTGTGTCAACTCGGTGTCAATAACACATTCCTGTACGACGTTGTTTGATGGTACCCTGCAAGTGGCAACACCACCGTGTTTACTGGGTTCTAGACTGGTCAAGGAAGAGTAATTTAGCGCTCAGGCGCCGCGCTGGGTGGTGTCGGTAGCTTCCGCTGACGGTGTGCGGCGCAAATAAATAAATACGTGACGGTAATGTTAAAGCCCGGCGGCTTCGCCGCCGCCGCTACATCGGCAATCCCGGCTGCACTGTGTCTGCCTCTGGCGCTTCCGAGCCTTCCGTCTCTTCGTCCAGCGCCTGGGCGGCAGCATCTATCTTGGCTATGGCGACCACGCGGTCGTGGTCGCTGGCGAGGTTTAGCAGGCGGACGCCCTGCGCGGCCCTGCCGGTCTTCCTCACTTCGTCTATGGCGAAGCGGATGGTCATGCCCTCCTGGCTTATCAGCAGACAGCCCTCGCCAGGCTTGACCAGCACAGAGCCTACGACCTGGCCGTTCCTCACGCCGGCGCGGATGTTTATCACGCCCTGGCCGCCCCTGCCCTGCAATCGGTAGTCCTGGAGCAGGCTCCTCTTGCCGTAGCCCTTTTCGGTGACTGTCAGCAGCATGCCGTACTCGGCGGTGGCCTCGTCGGCCTCCATGCCCTCCGGCAGGTCGGGCAGCGGGTCAACGACGTCCATGTCGGCTATTTTGTCGCCCTTGGCCAGCCTCATGCCCCTGACGCCAGTGGCGGTGCGGCCCATCGGGCGCACGTCTTCCTCGGAGAAGCGTATGGCCTTGCCCTGCGCCGAAACCAGTATGCAGTGCTGGCCGCCGTTGGAGGCACCAACGGCCACCAGGCTGTCGTCGTCGCCTATGTTGAGGGCTATGATGCCGTTTGACCGGATGTTGGCGTAGGCGGCAAGGCTAGTCTTTTTGACCGTGCCGCTCGACGTGGCGAACACAAGGTAGTGGTCCTCGGGGAAGTCCCGCAGCGGCATGAGCGTTACGACGCGCTCATTGTCCTTGAGGCTGACCAAGTTCTTGATGTGCTTGCCCCGGTTGGCGGCGCCGGACTCTGGCACATCATAGACCTTGATGGCGTACACATAGCCCCTGTCGGTAAAGACCATGAGTGTGTCGTGGGCCTTGGTAAGGAAAAGCTGCTCGACTAGGTCCTCCTCTTTGGTTCTCATGCCCAACCTGCCCTTGCCGCCGCGCTTCTGCCGGCGGTGGGCCGAAAGGTCGGTGCGCTTGATGTAGCCGGACTTGGACAGCGTGACCACCATCGGGTCATCGGGGACGACGTCCTCCATGCGAATCTCGCCGCGGAAGCCCGTTATCTCTGTGCGGCGCGGGTCGCCGAACTGCTCGGACATGGCAAGCACCTCGGCGCGTATCACGGACATGAGAAGCGCGTCATCCTTGAGTATCGCGTTCAGGCGCACTATCTCGGCCTCCACGACCGCGAGCTCCTCCATTACCTTGTCCCGTTCCAGACCCGTGAGCCTCTGGAGCCGCATGTCCAGGATGGCCTGCGCCTGTTTGTCGCTGAGGCCGAACTTGGATGTGAGGCCCGCCTTGGCCTCCTCCGGTGTCCTAGAAGCGCGGATAAGCGATATGACTGCGTCCAAGTTGTCCAGCGCGGTCCGCAGACCCAGCAGGATGTGGCGGCGATCCTCGGCCTTGCGCAGTTGGAACATAGTCCTGCGCGTCACCACCTCGCGGCGGAAGCCCAAGAACTCGCTCAGTATCTCCTTCAGCGTGCAGATGCGCGGCTGGCCGTTCACTATGCATAGCATGGTGATGGAGAAGCTGCTCTGCAGCGGGGTCAGGTGGAACAACTGGTTGAGGACTATGTCGGACGACTCGTTCTTTTTGAGCTCCACCACCAAGCGCATCCCCTCGCGGTCGCTCTCGTCCCTGAGGTCGGCTATGCCCTCCAGCTTCTTTTCGCCCACCAGGTCGGCTATTTTCTCCTGGAGCGTGGCCTTGTTGACCTGGTAGGGCAGTTCGGTGAACACCAACTGCTCAATTTCGCCCTTGTTCTTCACGCGGACTGTCTCGACGTGGCACTTGGCCCGGACCACGCACCTGCCGCGGCCCGTGCGGTAGGCCTCGGCCACGCCCTCGGTGCCCAGCATTATGCCGCCGCCGGGGAAGTCGGGCCCCTGGACATACTTCATCAGGCCGGACAGATCCAGCCCTGGGTCGTCTATCATCGCCACCAGCGCGGCGCAGCACTCCCTAAGGTTGTGGGGCGGTATGGAGGTCGCCATGCCGACGGCTATGCCCTGGCTGCCGTTTATCAGCAGGTTCGGGACCCTGGCCGGCAGGGCCAGAGGCTCCTCCATGCTGTCATCGTAGTTGGGCCCGAAGTCAACCGTGTCCTGGTCGATGTCCTCCATCATGGCCGAGCCCAGCTTGCTTAGGCGTGCCTCCGTGTAGCGCATGGCGGCCGGGCTGTCGCCGTCTATGGAGCCGAAGTTCCCCTGGCCGTCCACTAGGACGTGGCGCATGGAGAAAGGCTGCGCCATGCGGACCATCGTATCGTAGATGGCCGCATCGCCGTGCGGGTGGTACTTACCCATGACCTCGCCGACCGTGCGCGCGGACTTTTTGTAGGCGCGGTTCCAGTCGTTGCCGGCCTCCTTCATGGCGTGCAGCACGCGCCGGTGGACGGGCTTCAGGCCGTCCCTGACGTCGGGCAGCGCACGGCCGACTATCACGCTCATCGCATAGTCAAGGTACGACCTGCGCATCTCTTTTTCTATTTCAATCGGCTCTATTTTCTGCGTTTTTGGGGATTGTTCCACGTGGAACCTCTATGGCAAATCAGTAATTATGTGCGTCACACGTCAAGGTTTTCGGCCAGCAGCGCGTTGTCCTCGATGAACCTGCGCCTTGGCTCCACTGCATCGCCCATCAGCACCGTGAATATTTCGTCGGCCTCGACCGCATCGTCTATCTTGACCTGGAGCAGGGTCCTGCTGCTGGGGTCCATGGTGGTCTCCCAAAGCTGCTCCGGGTTCATCTCGCCGAGACCCTTGTACCTCTGGATGGAGACACCGCGCCGACCTTCCTCTAAGACCGCGGCCAGCAGGTCTTCCGGGTTGGAGAAGGCCATCTCCCTGCCGGACAGCTTCAATGGCGCGGCTTCACCGTCTTCGTCGCCCTGCGCTTCGTGCCCCTTGCCCTGTCGGTCGCCCTCGGTGCGGCAGAGCCTCAGCCCGCCGCTGGACAGCGGGGCCAGCTCCACCCGCAGGGCCGCGAGCCTGCGGAACTCGCCCCAGTGGGCCACAGTGGAATCAATGCGCAGCGTGATGGGGCGTGAAAGGTGCATCCTGACTAGCCTAATCCTGTGGACTGGCGGCACGTCTGCATCTTCGCCAGAGCCGCCTTCGCTCTCCACTGTGCAGTCGCCCATGCCCGTTTTTATCAGGTGCGCAGCGAGCGCCTCGACTGTCTCCCTGGAGTTGAAGCACCTAGGCTCGAGGAAGCCATCGGCCAGCAGCGCGTCCGTGAGCTCCTTGGCGTAGCCGCGCCGCTCCAGCTTGGCGTAGAGTTGCTTGACCTCGCCCAGTTTTTTCAGCTTGGTCACAAGCGCCGCCCCTTTTATCTCCTGACCGTCGGAGAACGTCAGCCGCCAGCCTTCGAGGGCACGGCCGAAGAGGTACTCCTCCAGACCGCGCTCGTCCTTGATGTACTGCTCCTGCTTGCCCTTCTTCACCTTGTAGAGGGGCGGCTGGGCGATATAGACGTTGCCGCGCTGCACCAGTTCTGGCATCTGCCTGTAGAAAAACGTCAGCAGCAGTGTCCTGATGTGGGCCCCGTCGACGTCCGCGTCCGTCATCAGCACAATCTTGTGGTAGCGCAGGTTTTCGGGCTTGAAGTCCTCGGGGCCTATGCTGGTGCCCAGCGCCTGGATCAGCACGCGCAGCTCGTTTGCGGCCAGTATCTTGTCGAAGCGCGCCTTTTCCACGTTCAGCACCTTGCCCTTCAGGGGCAGGATGGCCTGTGTCCTCCTGTCCCTGCCCTGCTTGGCGGAGCCGCCAGCGGAGTCGCCCTCGACCAAGAATATCTCGGAAAGCGCCGGGTCCCTTTCCTGGCAGTCGGCCAGCTTGCCAGGCAGGCCGGCGGACTCCAGAGCGCCCTTGCGGCGCGTCAGTTCCCGTGCCTTTCTGGCGGCCTCCCTTGCCCTAGCCGCCTCTATGGCCTTGTCTAGGATTACCTTGGCCTCGCGCGGGTTCTCCTCGAAAAACGTGTTCAGGCGCTCATAGACGACGGTCTGGACCAAGCCCTTGACCTCCGAGGAGACCAGCTTGTCCTTGGTCTGGCTGCTGAACTTGGGGTCAGGCACCTTCACCGAGATGACCGCCGTGAGACCCTCGCGCACGTCCTCGCCCGACAGCGTCACTTTGGCGGACTTCAGCAGATTGTTCTTTTCCGCATACTGGTTCACCATGCGCGTCATTGCGGCGCGGAAGCCCTCTAGGTGGGTGCCGCCGTCGCGGTTGCGGATGTTGTTCGTGAAGCAGAAGAGGGTCTCCTGGTAGGTTTCGTTCCACTGCAGGCTGACCTCAACGGTGGTCCCCTGCTTGACGTCCTCGATGTGTATGGGCGGCCTGTGCAGCACGGTCTTGTTGTGGTTCAGGTGCTCCACAAAGGCGTCTATGCCGCCCTCGCTCAGAAAATCGTTGCTCTCGCCGGTTCGCTCATCGGTTATCACGATGTGGACGCCCTTGTTGAGGAAGCTCAGCTCGCGCAGGCGCTGGGTCAGCGTGGCAAAGTTGAAGTCCAGGACGTTGCGGAATATTTCCTCTCGATCGGGCAGGAACCTGACCACGGTCCCTTGCTTGGTGGAAGGCCCCACAGCCGCCAGCGGCGCGTCCGCCTTGCCCCTGGTGAAGGACATGAAGTGCTCCATGCCGTCGCGCCAGATGGTCAGCCACAGCCTCTCGGACAGCGCGTTCACGCAGGACACGCCGACACCGTGCAAGCCGCCAGAAATCTTGTAGGAGTTCGCGTCGAACTTGCCGCCCGCGTGCAGCACGGTCATTATGACCTCCGCCGCGCTGCGGCCCTCTTCTTTGTGAATGTCCGTGGGTATGCCGCGACCGTTGTCCTCCACGGAGCAGGTGCCATCGCTGTGCAGCACCACGTTCACCCTAGTGCAGTACCCCGCCAGTGCCTCGTCCACGGCGTTGTCAACGACTTCGTACACCATGTGGTGCAGCCCGCTGCCGTCTTCGGTGTCGCCTATGTACATCCCTGGGCGTTTGCGGACGGCCTCGAGATCCTTCAGCACCGTAATGTTGTCGGCCGTGTAGTCATTGTTGCCTGTTGCCGCGCTATTCTGTTGTATGACCGATTCGGACATCGTCTCTCGCAGTAATTGGTTTGTTGTCTGCCAGTTTTGCAGTTGACTAGTTTGGACCAGCGAATTTAACTGGCATGAGGATGTACCTGAACGTCATGCCCTCCAAGCTTGGGCTCATGAAAACCCCCTGCCCCACGTCATCTTTGAACTGGTACACGACCTCTTCGCCTGGCAGCTTGTCCAGAAGTTCCGTCAGATAGTCAATGTTGAAGGCCAGCTCCAGCGGCTCATCGACCCCGCTGAAGTGCAGCAGACCTTGGTTTGCGCCCTCGTCTGGGTGCTGGAAGAGAACCCTCAGATTGGGTGCTTCGAAGAAAAGGCGCACGTTCTTGTTGTAGTCGTCCTTTTTGAGACCGACCACTTTGAGCGTCCTGATGAACTCCTCCCTGTCGATGATCACCTTCAGCGGCAGCTCGGAGGGCAGCACTCTTTCGTAGGTTGGGTAGTTCGCCGTCACGCGCCTCGTGCTGAACTTCATGTTGGGCTGGCACAAAAACAGAGTGCGCTCGTCCCACGACAGCTCAATGTCGCTGTCATCGTCAAACGCCGTGGCAACAATGTCCATCGCCCTCTTCGGGACAATTATCCTTGCCTCCGCCTTCAGCCCAGTTAAGCAAGGAAACTCAACGACCGCCAATCTGAAGCCATCGGTGGAGATGACGCGCACGAATTTTTCCGTCAAGTGCAACAGCACGCCCGACAGGGCTGGTTTCGTAGCGTCCCTGCTGATGGCTATGGAGCCAAGTTGGATGGCCCTCTTGAACAGTGCCGTGGGCAAGTCCACCACAGGCATGGACTTATCTGGCCACGGCAGCTCAGGGAAGCCGTCCGCCGACTGCACATTGTGTTCGGAGTTGAAGCCTTTGGCCCTCAGCCAGATGCGGTTCCCATCGTCCGCCCAATCGAGCGTGAGTATGCCCTCTGGGTAGATTCGCACAGTTTCCACAAACTTTTTGCCAAGCACAGCCGACAGTTTGGAGCCAGAGCCTTCGACCGCTATGGTGGCCTCGAAGGCCAGTTCCATGTCCGTAGTCCTCAGCTTCATCTCGTGACCCGCTACGTCGAGGACGATGTGCTGGAGTATCGGCAGTGTCACCCTTTTCTCCAGTGCGTGTTTGAGTGCGCCCAGCACCTTGTCCAACCGCTCTTTTGAGACCTGTAACTGAAAAGTCATGTACTCACCCATTGATTAGTACTAATGATTATTACTAGGGCGCCAATTTCGGCGCATTTGTCGTACAGCCCTTCATTTTACCATGCTTTTGTATGTCTGGCAATCTGCGGGAAACTTGTGGATTGCTGTGCATTCATACGGGGCGGCGGAGCCGTGCATTGGTCGATCAGCGCCACTCCGCAGGTCTGGATCAGTGCAATGTGGAAATGTGGCGGCGGCGAAGTCGGATTCCATATTTTTCATGCGATTCCATTCAGCAGCCCGACAACGGTTCTGTTGAAATCTGGGTCTTTCTGCATTCTGGACTTGACGGACGCGATGGCGTTCATGACTGTGCTGTGGTGCATGTCGCCAAAAGTTTTCCCGATCTCCACGTACGAAGCCGCCGTCAGCTCGCGTATCAGGTACATGGTCACTTGCCGGGGCAGCAGGATTTCCTTCTTCCTAGATTTTTTCTTGATGAGGTCGTTGAACGATATTCCGAAGCCCTCGGCGGTGGTCTTGCAAATTCGCTCGATTGACACCTGCGCCGAGGGCTCTTCGCCAGTGAAGCTCCTGTAGGCTTCTTGGGCTATCTCGATGGTGACGACCGAGTTGAGGAAGCTGGCCTGGAAGATGGACCTAGTGAGCAGCCCCTCTAGGTCGCGTACGCTGGCCTTGACCTTGTTGGCGATGAATGTCAGGACATCTTCGGGTACCGTTGGGTAGCCCGCGAACACAGGGTCTTCCAGCTTCTTTTTGAGTATCGCGAACCTAGTCTCGAAGTCCGGCGGCTGGAGGTCGGCTATCAGCCCCCACTTGCACCTTGTCACCAGACGGTCGTGCAGACCGTCCAGTTTGTCAGGTGGTCTGTCTGACGTGATCACCACTTGGTTCCCGTGCTGGTGGACGTGCTCGAAAATGTAGAAGATTTCCTCTTGAGTCCTCTCCAAGTTCTTCAGCGACTGGATGTCGTCTATGAGCAGCAAGTCAACCGACTGGTACTTCAGCCTCAGCTGATCCGAGTTCTTTGCGCGGATGGACATCGTCACTTCGTGAAAGAAGCGGTCGCTTTTGATGTAGGCCAGTTTGATGTTCGGATTGTGGTTTGCAAGCGCCTTGCCTATCGCCACCATGAGATGCGTCTTGCCGAGGCCGGTCGCGCCATAGACGAACAGGGGGTTCATCTTGAAGGACGACTGGTGACCGAAATTGTCAACGATGCCGGTGGCCGCCGCGAAGGCCAGCTTGGAGTTGGGGCCCACGATGAAGTTCTCGAGTGTGTATTTGTCGAAGCCCTGCGGCAGCACCGAGCCCGCTGGCTCAGAGAAGTCGGCTGGACCCTGCGCCGCTGAACCGCCCCCGGTGTCCGCCTTCAGATCGACCTTGGCGCCTGCCTTCGCATCGCTGACCGTGAAGACCAGCCTCATGTCGTGGGCACCGATGTTGAACAGCGCGTTGTGGAACTCCTCCGCCAGTTGCTGCTCGATCCAGATCTTGGCGTCCGTGGAATGGGCTTGGATGCACAAGGTGTCGCTGTTGCAGGAAAGCGGCACGCAGGGGGACACCCAGTCCCGGAAGGCGCGCTCCGGCAGCCTCTTGACCAATTCTTGGGACAATGCCTCCCAGACGCTCTGGGCGTCGTTGCGGTTCACTCGGGCACCGCCCGTCCTGCGGTAGTTCTCATATTCCAGATTCGTCCAGATTCCCACTTGAAATGTATTTCAGTTGGCACCATTATTTAAGCACAGTCTTTTTTCTTGTCAATCACGGAATTGTCGGATAAAGTAATTATCCTTGCCCTGGAGGCAGGGGCAAGCTAGGCAGTACCGACAGGGGCATCAATTATGAAGCGCACTTTCCAGCCTAACAACCGCAAGCGGGCGAAAACGCACGGTTTCCTCACACGCATGAAGACCAAGAACGGGCGCCTTGTCCTGAAGAGGCGGCGCGCCAAGGGCAGGCACGTACTGGCGGTCTGACCCCATGCAGGTGGCAGGGCGCTTCCGCGCCGTCAGACGCGGCGACTGCGTCTTTTCTGGCTCAGGCCCGCAAAGGCTGTCGCCCAAGGGCGGTAGCTTGGACATAATGGTGTTCCACCGAGGCCCACAAGGTTCCAGGCAGGTTCCCCTGCTGCTGGTGGGCGCGTCCCGCAGGACGGGCGGCGCCGTTGAGCGCAACAAGTTCCGCCGCAGGGTCAGGATGGCCTTTCTTGCGGTCCTGCGCAAAGGGGAAGCCCTTCCGCACAGCGGCTTCGCCCTCTGGGTCAGGCCCGCCAAGGGCGCCACTGGTTGCCGCCTAGGTTGCCGCATTGGCTACAAAGAGATCGCCGGCCAGATTGAGGCTTCCTTGGCACGCCTGGTGCGCCCATGAACCAGAAGAGCAACCTCGTGGTCTTCCTGCTGCTCAGCATGGCCATGCTGTTCCTGTACTCGTGGATGACCCAGAAAAACGCCAAGCAGCCGGTTCCGCTACCGAGCGCAGCGCAGACTGCCGCTGCCGCCGCAGATGCCGCAGAGGTGCTGTCGGTCGGTCCATCGCTGGATGCCGCTGCGCCGGCCGCGCCAGGCCCAGAAGAGGCCTCAGACAAATCCGCTAGGTTCGTGGCCGGCAACGAATTGCTGGAGCTGACCTGGCGCCAGTACGACGGCACCCTGGTGCAGGCCGTCTGGAAGCAGGACGGCACGCGGTTCTTCCCAGCAAGGGAGCAGGACGCGCTGGGCAGGCTCACGTCCGCCGAGTTCCTCGGCCTGGGCGGCGGCGCCAGCGCGGCGTTCAGTGACGAGCCGCAGGTGCTTGAAGAAGACGGCGCGAAGACCATTGTCTTCACGGGCCAGGCCGGCGACAGACTGACGTACCGCCTGCCAAACGATGGCTTCATCCTGGACGTCGAGTGGCTGTCCCCGCAGGGCAGGCCCCTCTGGCTAATCCGCAGCCTGACGGACATCCCCCAGGCACTGGACCCATTCACGGGCAAGATCTACCCCGCAAACCCGCTGCAGGGGCTGGAAAACGGTCGCGTGTTCACCCTGGAAGAAAAAAACATCAACGCCGTGGCCTGGGGAAAGATGCTGGAAGACCCGTGGTTCATGTTCCTGGGCCGCGAGCGCGCCACACTGCCGCCCGTGGCCGCTAGGCTGGGCATGGACGCTGGCTTTGAGGCATCCAAAAAGCAGATGGTGCATTACTTTGCGGCCATCTGGGATTCGGCCGCCATGCCCCGGATTGTGCAAAACCCACAGCCAGGCTACGTCGCGCCGGTCGGCACTGACGGCAGGGCCGCCGCCAGGCTTTACCTTGGCCCCAAGCAGGCGGAGCATCTGGCCGCGTTTCATCCAAAGGGCGAGCCCAACGCGGGCAAGGTCTTTCTGCAGGTCATGGACTTCGGCTTCTTCGGCCTGATAGCCAAGCTGTTGTTCATGCTGCTGAAGCTCATCCAGGGCTTCATCCCCAACTGGGGCTGGGCCTTGGTGACGTTCGGCTTCCTCCTGCGCCTGGTTCTCTGGCCGCTCAATACCAAGACCACACTCAACATGCTGCGCCAGAAGGACCTAGAGCCGCGCGAGAAAGAGATCAAGGCAAAATATGCCAAATACGCCGGCGACAAGATGAAGCAGATGGAGATGCAGCGCGAGGTGATGGCCTTCCACAAAAAGAACGGCCACAACATGATGGGCGGCTGCCTGCCCATGCTGCTCCAGATGCCAATCTTCATGGCACTGTGGTCTATGCTCCAGAACGTCTTTGAGCTGCGCCACGCCCCATGGATTCTCTGGATCAAAGACCTGTCGGCCTCGGACCCCTTCTTCGTCCTGCCGCTCCTGATGGTGGGGTCAATGGTGGCCCAGCAGGCAATGACGCCACCGATGGGCGACCCAGCGCAGCGAAAGATGATGATGGTAGTGATGCCGATTATGATGGGCTTCTTCTTTGCCTACACCCCGGCTGGTCTGACGGTCTATTACCTGCTCTACAACGTGGTCGGCATGGGCCAGATGTGGTGGCAGAAGCGAAACTACAAGCCACAGCCGGTGGTGATCTGACTCCCTAAAAACCGCACACATTAGAGGTATCGCATGAGGCACACAGTTACGCTTGAGGAAATGCCGGGGCTGGTGGTCAAGTGGTGCGGCATGCTGGGTCTGGACGTGGCGGCCAAGTTCGAGCCGTCCGGCGACGACAGGCTGTTTCCCAACCGCCTGTCCCTGACGGGCAAGGACGCCCCGCTGCTGCTGTCCGGCAAGTCCCAGGCGCTGGATGCGCTGCAGTACCTCCTGCACGAGGCCCAGGGCGAAAGGGACGACGACAGGCTGGTCTATCTGGACGCGCAGGGCACTAGGCTATTCCGCATGAAGGAGCTTGTCGCCATGGCCCAGATGGCCGCCCAGAAGGCCAGGCAGACCGGCGGCTTCGCATTCAGCTCGCTGACACCCAAAGAGCGCCGCTGGATACACCTGACGTTGGACGACGAGCCGGACATAGAGACCCACAGCGAGGGGCTTGGCGCGATCAAGAGCCTGAAGGTCAACCGCAAGTCGTAACCACCGGGATGCGCATGGAGCCAATCTGCGCCCCAGCCACGCCGCCATTTGCCTCCGCGCTGGCTGTTGTGAGGGTGTCCGGTGCCGGTCTTTCCGCGCTGCTGGCGCCGCTGGTGGAGCTTCCACCGCCCAGAACGGCGGCCCTGCGGAGGCTGGAGTGGGGCGGCTACCTAGAGACCGCGCTGGTGCTGTATTTCAGTGCCCCCAACTCCTACACCGGGCAGGACGTGGTGGAGTTCCACCTGCACGGAAACCCGCTGCTGGCAAGGCGGCTGCTGGAGCGGCTGGCCGGCCTTGGCATCCGCCCGGCCAGTCCTGGGGAGTTCACGCAGAGGGCGCTTCTCAACGGCAAAAAGGACCTGCTGGAAGTCGAGGCACTGAATGACCTCTACGCCGCCGCCACGGATGCCCAGATTAGACAGGCCGCGGCCAGGGCCGGCGGACTGCCCGCGTGGCTGAAGGACGCAAAGGCAGAAATAGCGCGGATGGCGGCCGAAATAGAGGCCAGCATAGACTATGGCGAGGAAGACGGCGTCCAGCCTGACCTATGCTCCATTCGGGAAAGAGCGTCCAAGTTGGTCGAAGTGTTCCACGTGGAACAGCGCCGGGCGGCTGCGGCGGGGTGGCTGCGGAACGGAATCAGGGTCGCCATAGTCGGCAGACCCAACGCTGGCAAAAGCACCTTGTTCAACGCCCTGGCCAAGGACGACCGCGCAATAGTCACCGACCTGCCCGGCACCACGCGGGACGTGCTGGACACACTGTGCGAATGGGCCGGTCTGCCACTGCACATCTTCGACACGGCCGGCCTCAGGGACACCCATGACCCCATAGAGGGTCTCGGCGTGGCCCGGGTCGCTGCCGTGCTGGACAGGGCCGACCTGGTTATCCACCTAGTGCCCGTCACGGACACAGCGCCGGATCCCGAAGTCGCCAGGCGACTGGTTCCCTACACAGACAAAGTTATGGAAGTCCGCAACCAGTCGGACCTCTGCGGCACTGGTAACGCGGCCGCCGACGGAATCCGCATATCCGCGCTCAATGGCGACCTGGGCCAGCTCGAATCCGCGCTAAAGGCTAGGTTCCTGGGTGACCAGTCGCCGGATGCCTGCCTTGGTGCGCTGGCCACAGAGCGCCAGCGGGCCCTGCTGGCCGAGACCCTGGGTCAGTTGGAGGCACTCGCCAACCTGCCCCAAGACAGCCCCGCAGAGCTGCCCGCCAGCCTACTCCAGGGCGCCATCGGCCTCCTGGTCCGCCTGACCGGCGAAGACAGAGCCGACCTCACACTGGACGCGATGTTTGCGAACTTCTGTTTGGGGAAGTAGCTGATCGCCAGTTGCCAGTGGCGACTTTTTCATCGGATCGGGGAAACGAACTGGACACCTTGCCCGCCTGGATTTCCCCAAAACGGGCTCCAGAGGGTTGCTGACTAGTCCGAAATTGAGGGAAGCCACGTACTTGACTTCGGACAGTTCCAAAACCTTTGCAAGTTGTGGCAGCCAGATTCCGCTACAATAGCCTTATGGAGGTCAACATGATTCGGATAGACCAAGGAGAATGGTTTTACCCCAACGGTGCCTCCGGTGTCCGTCCAATCCTTGTTAATCCAAACCTTATACAAATGGTGCATCTATCGGGTGATGTGAGGGGGGTCTATGAACTGCAATTCACAGCAACAGGATCACGGGGTTATGGATCGCCCGTTGTATTTGTGTCCAAAGAGGCAGCGATTCGGATTTTTGGCACCCAGATGATCGAAGACCTGACCCCAAAGCCTGTCGAGGCACAGGGAACCACTAAGTAATACCAAATCCTATTGCTAATTTAATTAATTTCTGTTAACGTTTGGCCATGGAGGTGTGCACATGGCCAGACCGAAGCCAGCGGACATGCGGGAG
>Ga0268262_10003872_pt1 | contig 15814 bp, 11 predicted proteins | sample TergutNc150P3_FD_190354 | JGI IMG/M metagenome (GOLD analysis project Ga0268262, IMG submission 190354) | Nasutitermes corniger P3 segment gut microbial community from laboratory colony in Florida, USA - Nc150 P3 (SPAdes) (version 2) | ecosystem: Host-associated > Arthropoda: Insects >... | reverse complement strand
GGCCTTTTAATTGATCTTGCCCAGGGTGTCGATCCGGCCATGCAGGAGGATTTTTATTCGCAGATATTCGCCTCCGCTGTAAACCTTGGCAGAAAATACCATATTGACGAACCTCATTGCCGCCATGTGGCTTCGCTGTGTATGTCTCTGTTTGATGTTTTGCTCCAGGAACACGGCATGAACAGGCGGGAACGGATGCTGCTTGAGATTGCGGCATTGGTTCACGATATTGGAATGTATATCAAAGCTGCGGCCCATAATTTGCACGGTCAGTACATCATTGCCAATTCCGAGATCTTCGGCCTAAGGCGCGAAGAGCTGGACATAATCGGCAATGTTATTCGCTATCACCGCGGAGTACCGCCGTCTCCTACAGACATTGAATACATTGCTTTACAGAGGGAAGAACGTATCCTTGTGCTGAAAATGGTTTCCATGCTCAGGGTTGCGGACGCGCTGGACAGGGGACATTCCCAGCAGGTAAAGCTAAAAGCGATAGAAAAGAAAGGCGAGCTTTTAGTGCTTAACATTGATTCAACTTTGGATCTTTCCATGGAACTTATGGGCCTTAAGGAAAAGAGTGGTTTGTTTCAGGATGTATTCGGATATAAAGTAGTGCTGAATTAATGAGCGATATTTTTTTTAACAGGGAGCTTTCCTGGATCGATTTCAACGAGCGGGTACTGGGCGAAGGGCTTAGAAAAGAGCTGCCTCCGCTTGAGCGTTTCAGGTATCTTTCAATAGTTTCGTCCAATTTCGATGAGTTTTTCATGGTCAGGGTAGCCGCAATAAAACGCTCAGGAGAGGACGCCGATCCTCAAGCCCTTCGCCCGTCTGAGCTGCTTGACAGGATAAATCAGAAAGTCCGTTCAATCGTAAGCCGCCAGAATGACGCGCTGGTGAATGAAGTTTTTCCCGCTCTTGCAAGAGGCGGCTTGACTCTCAGGCGTCCAAAAGAATGGACATCTTCGCAGCGGGATTATCTGGAATCTTTTTTTGCACGGGAAGTTTTTCCTCTTTTAACGCCCCTGCGGGTTGAAGAAAACGAAGACCTGCCTTCTATTGACAACAATTCCCTTTACGCCGGTTTTTTCCTGAAAGCGGAAACTGTCCCGGACGCAAAGCCGCCTGAGGAACACATTTCCATAATTCGTATTCCTAAGACGCCGGAACGGATAATTTTTCTTCCTGGGGAACGTGAAGACCATGGAGATGACGAGATGGGGCAGACCTGTTGGGCCCTGATTGAAGACCTGGTAGAGACCTGGGGGCATTACCTTTACCCGGGCTACAAGGTGACGGAGAGCCTGGTTTTCAAAGTCAATCGCGACGCGGATTTTTCCGTGGACGAGCAAAGGGACGAAGATTTTATAGAAGCGATGGAGGAAGTACTCGAAGGCCGCTTCCGCTCAATGGCTGTATGTATGGTTTATTCGCCGGGGAGCGCGAAAATCCGTGACTATCTGGCTCAAAAGCTTTCCCTGGCGGAAAACGATCTCTTTGAGCTTAAAGGCCCCCTGATTCTGGGAAAGATTTATGATCTAATCCGGGGCTATGATCATCTAAGGGAAAAGCCCTGGAAAATATTTTCGCATCCGGCTTTTTCAGAGGATCAGAGTCTTTGGGATCGTATAAGCCAGGGAGACGTACTTCTGCATCTGCCTTACCAGTCCTTTGATCCGGTGGTGCGCTTTTTCCAGGATGCCGCCACGGATCCCGCTGTAGCGGCTATTAAAACGGCGCTTTACAGAACCTCAGGCGATTCTCCCATTATCAGGGCTTTGGAGCAGGCGAGCCTTGCGGGCAAGCATGTTACAGCGGTTGTGGAACTCAAGGCAAGGTTTGACGAAGGCAGAAATATTTCCTGGGCCAACAGGCTGGAAAAAGCGGGCGTTATCGTGGTTTACGGCCTTGCGCGGCTCAAGATCCACGCGAAAATAACTCTGGTAATGCGTCGCGAGTACAACCGGATAAAACGCTACGTGCATCTTTCTACGGGGAATTACAACGACAAGACCGCAAAGCTCTACGAGGACGTTTCTCTTTTTACCGCAAGGGAAGACATCGCTTTTGACGCGGGACTCCTTTTCAACATGATCACAGGCTATTCGGCGCCTCAGACCATGAGCAGGCTGGTAATCGCTCCCACTGCCTTAAAGCGCAAGCTCCTGGAACTTATAGCGCGTGAGATAAGCTGTTCCAGCGCGGAAGCGCCCGGCAGGATTATGGCCAAGATGAACGCTCTGGCGGATCCTGATATTATCAAAGCCCTTTACGAGGCCTCCCAGGCCGGGGTAAAGGTGCATCTCAATGTAAGGGGAATCTGCACGCTCGTTCCCGGTGTCGAAGGCTTGTCGGAAAATATTCGCGTTGTCAGCATCATAGACCATTATCTTGAACATTCCAGGATTTATTATTTCTCTAACGGAGGAGCGGAAGAGCTTTACCTTGCCAGCGCCGATCTTATGACCCGTAACCTTGAACGCAGGGTGGAACTTATGTTTCCGATTCTATCAGAGGATTTGCGAAGAACAATAATCGCAGGATTTTCTTCTTACTTTAACGATAATACCCATGCCTGGCTTTTGGATTCTTCAGGCGCATGGACCCGCCTTGAGCCGGGCTCCGGTGAAAAACCTTTTCGCGTCCAGGCCTACTTTCACTCCGTGGCGTCAAAGGCCCACGATACAGAACTCCCCGGCTCCGCCAATGGTGAATTCATAGTACGCCGGAGTCCCCCCAGCAAAAATTAGGAAGATCATCACGCTGAGCTCGAAGCTATGATAAAAACATGCGGTTATTCGGTATAGTGTAGGTGTTCGGAAGAACAGTTGCCGGTTGCACTCTCTGCTGGGGCAGAAAACTGACCCCGTGAGCTCGAATAACAACCGGTAACCGCATTTGCTCCTTGGGGGATAGCCCTAATAACGTTATCACCCCGAATAGACGCATGGATAACTATACCGGAGTCCAACCGAACAGTCAAATTATTCAGGAGGCATTTATGCAATTTATCGGAGTAGACCTGCACACCAACAAGTTTACCTGCTGCTACAGGGACGAGAAGCCCGTGCCGGAAGGGAAGAAGGAAACCGCGACATTCGAGCTGTCGCCATACGGCATGGCCCAGTTTTACTCGACTTTGACAGAGGAAACGTATGTGCTGATTGAGGCCACCATAACTACCTTCTGCTTTGCAAGGCTGATACAGCCGATGGTAAAGCAGGTAATCGTGGCAAACACCTATGAGCTCAAGCAGATAAGCCTTGCCCGCAAGAACACGGACAAGGTTGACGCGGACATCCTTTGCCGCATTTTAAAGATGCAGGTGCTTTCCGGCGAGCAAACCATATCGCCGGTCGTCGTCCCGCCGGAAGAGATACAGGAACTGCGCAGCCTGTTCACGACCTACCGCCTTTACAGGAAACAGACAACGCAGGCCAAGAACCGCATACACTCTTTGCTTAAGGAAAAGCTGTATGGTTTTACCCAGGAAGAGATTTTTACCCAAGGGCAGCGAAAAGCGATAAGGGCGCTTGAAAAAGGCAGCGTCATGTCCTTCCAGATAAACCTGCTTTTTGACGGGCTTGAATCTACGGAATCCCAAATTGAATCTTTGCAGGCCAAGATAATGGAGTATGCCGAGCCTTTTATGAAGGAGATACAGATACTGACCAGCATGAAGGGGATCAGCGTGTTCATAGCAATAGCGATAATTGCAGACATAATTAATGTGGACCGGTTTAGGAACTCCAAGGCGTTTACCTCATATTTGCGCTCTGCCCCAAAGGTAGCGAATTCCAATACTTCGGTGAATGTAGGGAGGACCAACAAGAAGGGGCGCAAGCTGTCGTCAAGCCTAATAACCCAGTCGTTAAACCACGTGCTTGATGCCAGTGAAAAATTGGCAAACTGGTACAGTCGGCTGACTGAGTACAAGAAGGCAGGGTTGGTGAGGGGTGGCCTGCGGAGGAAAGTTTTTGCCGAGATCTATCAAATGCTTAAGAAGGGGGAATACCATTATGGGAGGGACGTAGAGAAGCACGAGGCCAAGATGCGCCAGTACAAGAAATTTCTTGAAAAAAGAAAAATTCTTGTAAAAACAGCTTGACTTTTATCATAGACGCGGAGGGCGCAAAGTTGTTGTTAGTAATATTTTCGTTTCCCCCAAAATTCTTAATCCAATATGATATATCTTGAATAACTAAAATATATCGAACAGAAACTCTGCGCCTTTGCGCCTTTGCGTGAGCTGATTATGGAGTAAATTACTAGCGCAGGGATTGAGTCTGTCTTACCTGGCTGTCTTCAAAACCGTTTATCGACTTGATTAGTGAAAGCCAGTAATTAGCTTCGTTTTGGGAAGTGTAGGGACCGACCCTCACCCTGAAAACTGTTTTGCCGTCAACCTCGCGGTTTTCAATAATCGAGATGATTCCCCTTGCTGAAAGGGTGCTTTTAACTGTTTCGGCCCTGGCAATGGTTGAAAACGCACCGGTTTGGACCCAGTAATCATTGTAAACTTTGGTTTGAGTTGATGCGGGCTTAGTCTGTGTTTGTGTTGTTGCAGTAGCGGCGGGAACAACGGCTGCGGCGGCAGGTTTGGGAGCGGTCTGAGCCGGGGTGGATGGGCTGGACGGAGTGGATGGGGTGGAAGCGGCTTTCCCGGCTGGGGGCGTGTCCGGAACAGCCGCGGTACTGGGCTTAGGTACGCTGATTACGGTTTGTGTGGTTTTGCCCGTCCCCGCGTTATTTCCATTGATGTAAAAATCCTCGCCCTGCCGGACTGTCCCCTCTGGGACTTGACGGAGACCGGGGGTGGCATTTACCAGCTCAACCGGATCCAGTGAAGAAGGCTGCGGAGCTGAATCCTGGCTTACAGACGGGCCGGAGGGGGACAAGGGCGCTGGCACGGTGATGCCGGTATCAACAGCTCCGGTAGACTTGGTAACCGCCATGGAAGCCGTAGAAGCGTCTTTTGGAGCAAAAAATAAAATGGCCGCCCCTATGGTTAATGTAAGAAATACCCCAACAGATATTGCTACCGAAAGTAATTTTTTCTTTTCCATGTTACACCCGGGTTATCCCTTCAAAGTTATGCCTTCGATGCATTCATTCGATACATTCAATCAAAAGAATTTCATTGACCCGTTTGTTCAGCTTCTTTTCTGCGGAATCCTTCTTAAAACCGAAACAAACAGAGTTCTTCACTCTGTATATATCGGTTTTTCTTTTGGAAAATTGAGCGTTGAATTTTCTCTGGCTTTTTAGACGCTTTAAGATAGCTGTCCACGGCAGTCGATCCCGTTTTCTGGCCCTAAGAAGCCGGACAAAAAAGGGGGCTTCAACGATAATAACCGCATCCAGCATTTCAAAAGCCGATGAACGATGAAGCAGGGCCGCGTTTATTACGCAGGCCGCTTCTTTCCGCGCGTTGATCCACGCAAGAGTTTCCCGGTTTACGACAGGGTGGATTATTTCCTCCAGGGCCTGTAGTTCTTTCGGCTTGCCAAAAACTTTATTCCCCAGCCGTTTGCGCTCGATAAAGCCGTCTTGACTCAGGATATCATCGCCAAAACGTTCCAAAAGCCGCTCTTTTTCAGTTTCAATGGCCGCATGCCCCAATTTGTCAACATCAAGAACCGGAATGGAACGCCGCTCCAAGATAGACGCCAGATGGTTTTTCCCCGCGCAGTAGCCTCCGGTAAGGCCTATTATTTTTTTGCTATTCATTATTTAGTTCCTATTGATACCCGCAATTAAACCGTAGATAATAAAGCATGGTCCAAGGGACTGATTTATACACAATATTAGTAGCATACGCAAACAAAAACAATTCTCCGTATATAGATATAGCCGGTTTTCTGGACTATTTGGAAAAAGCCGGCAAGAAATTCTCCAATGACTACCCGACCTGGCAAAAGTGGGCTAATGATACGGCAGCAAAATTCTGGGCGGAGGTGCCTTCGATTGTGGAAGGGGGAAAATGCGAGCTTCTTTCTGATCCTGGAGAGGGCCGTATCTATGTAGCATCTTTTTTCCATGAAAAGATCCGTGCGGCATACGCACGCGCTGACCAGGAAACGGAGCTTCCCTTTCCAAACGAGGAGTCCCTCGGGATCATTCTCCCTGAAAAACAGGTTAAGCACCTTAATTCTGACAGCGAGCTCCAATCAATCGTAGCGAATCCCAAGAGCATTGACGCTCCGGTTTTAAAAATTGGTTTTCCAGAAAATTTCGGTTTTGCCATTTTACTGCGTGATATGTTCCCTCGGCAAATCACGGAAATATCGCTTCTTAAAGTCAGGAATTTTATCAACCGGTACGGTAACAAGGAATACGTTTACCATCAGCTTTCTGTGCAGCTTCAGGGTAAAGAAGCGTATTTAAAGGATCAGCTGGAACAAGTTTTGGTTAGGCCATTGGATCAATACAGAATAATTGGAGAGAGCAGGGAGATTCCTTCTCTTTTTTGGACCCATCTATGCGGTCTGATAAAGAGCGATATAAAAAAGAAGAAGGAGAAGCTCTCGACGGATGTTGCGGTATTTCAGTCGGCTCATATTATCGAGGTTGTAAACGGGTATTTCAGATCACTGGCAACGAAACGGCGGGAAGTGGAAACGGCCTTTAAAAACCTTGAAAGCCAGTTGGCTAAACCGCCTTATATATACACCATGGATGAAATACTGAAGTTTACGGGGCCAGGAGGGGGGCTTCTTTTGGGGCTGTATACCTCCGAAGAACTTTCCGAATGGATGAAAAGACAAATAACTGAAAGCGTGAATGATGAGCTTCCGGCTTTGCTTATTTTTAAGATTAAAGCCAGAAACGAGCAGTACTTTTTGCTTAAAGATAGAATGATACCTCTTTGCGCCCGCCTTCTTCATGACGGAAGAATTCTGATTAAAATGGCAATCAGCAAACAGTGGAGCAGATTGATTTCCAATTACGATAGTGATTTGGCAATGACAAATGACGCTGAATTTGAGAGACTCCTTGCGAAGACAGCTGAAAAGCTCTGTCCTGAACTTATGTCTCTGCTCTCTGATCCAAAATTGATTTTGGTATACGAGGAGATGAGTCGTAAGGAGAATGGCATTCCGGCCTCCATGCGAATTATTAATGAAGGGAAAATGCTTCCTTATTCTGCCGTATTTCTTATACGGCGAAGAGCCATGTTACAGGAAACAAGGCTTGCCCTTCCTTTCTGGTATTCCCTGCCCATTATTTCCAGTTTGGTAGGATTTTTTAAAAATCTCTTTAATAAAGACAAGAAAGCGGTCAAGCAGTCTGCCTCAAGCAATGAGCTAATTGTGGAAGAAAAAGATCATGCCGGAAAAATCAGGAATGCCGCGGAGGAACTCGGATTTGATATTGTTCCGCCGGGTTTTACCATTGATAGTTACCTTGATGAACTCGGAGACCGTTGGAGCAGGCTTATTGACAGACAGGCACGAGAAAGTCTGGTAAACGATGTAAAGTTTCTGTCCAAAAACCAACTTCGCCGTCGTATGAAAGTAGAAAAACAATTCGAGCCGACCAGGGAGGTGCTGAACCAGATGGCCTACAATACGGTAATTCACAACCCGGCGCTTTCTTCCATAAGCGCAAGAGATTCCCTGCTCCTTTTTATGGAACTCTACATGGTTAAGCTGCTATTAAGTACCAAATAACAGGCCATTCTACTTTTCCCGAATTTTCTTAAAAGCTTCGGCAAAGGGATTATACATGGAGCCGTCATCATCTTTTCGCGGTTTTGGCGCGGCTGGTCTGTTTGCGGCAGGGGCTTTTGGAGCCTTATTTACGGCTACCTTTGGCATGTCGGCCTTAGGCGAAGCTGCCTTAGGCAGCCCATTCCCGCTTTTCCGGCTAAGGCCGATGCGGCGTCTTTCCCGGTCGAGGCTGATGATGCGGAATTCCAGAACATCTCCCACCTTGATTAAGTCCATCGGGTTTTTAACAAAGTGATCGCTTAGCTCTGAAATGTGCACCAGGGCGCTCTCTTTTATTCCAAGGTCAACGAAAGCGCCAAAATCAACCACGTTCTTTATCTTGCCTGTTACGGTCATCCCCTCTTTCAGGTCTTCGAATGTAATGACATCTTTTTGCATTATCGGTTTTGGGTAACCATCCCTGGGGTCACGGTTGGGTTTTTTTAGCTCTTCAATAATATCCTTGATGGTGGTGTCCCCGATTTGATACTGCTTTTTGATCCTGTCCGCGGCTTCGGCGGAAAGGTTGCCGGTAACAGTAATGGTCTGTATGTCCCTGGCCAGTTTATAATTTTCAGGGTGTACCCAGGTGTTGTCCAGAATCTCCCTGCTTTCGGGAATTTTCAGGAACCCGGCAGCCTGTTCAAAACTTTTGGGGCCCATACCCGGAACTGAAAGTAGTTCTTCCCTGCTTCCGATTTTTCCTTTTTCTTCGCGGTACTGTACTATCTTTTTTGCAAGGGAGCTGTTAATTCCTGAAACGTATCTTAGGAGCGAAGTACTGGCGGTGTTGAGGTTCACTCCCACATTGTTCACTACCGATGAGACCACTTCGTCCAGGGTTTCGGAAAGTTTCTTTTGGTTCACGTCATGCTGATAAAGGCCGACGCCAATTGACTTTGGATCGATTTTCACAAGTTCCGCCAGCGGATCCTGCAGCCGGCGTCCAATGGAGATTGCCCCGCGGATTGTAAGATCGAGCTCGGGGAATTCCTCCCTGGCGATGTCGCTCGCCGAGTACACCGACGCCCCGTCTTCGTCCACCACCGTGTAAAGAACTTCCAGGCTGTTTTCCGCTATAACCGCGGACACGATTTCCTGAACTTCACGGCTTCCGGTTCCGTTTCCCACGGCAATGAGCTGGATGTCGTATTTTTTTACCCCTTCAAGAATGAGTTTCTTCGCCTCTTCCACCCTGTGATTGTGGATGACAACGCTGCCAAGGTACTTCCCCGTATCGTTCAAAAAGGCGCATTTTGTTCCGGTGCGTATGCCGGGATCAATGCCCATTACCCTTGTTCCCTTTATGGGCTGCTGCATAAGCAGGTTTTTAAGATTCTGGCCGAATACGGATATGCCGTGGTCGTCCGCGGCCTCGCTTTGATCTCCCCGCAGCTCCCGAATCACTGCGGGGGAGAGAAGTCTCTTTAGGCCGTCCTCGATGGCCGTTCTGTGATAATCGTTGTGAATGGCGTACTTTTTGCAGAGCATTTCCACAGCGGTATTTTCATCGACATCGAAAGTAACAGAAAGCGCTTCTTCCCTTTCGCCGCGGTTAATTGCGAAAAGGCGGTGCGGTTTTATTTGTGATAAAGGCTCGGTATAGTCCCAGTACATCTGATAGGTAGAAGTCTTTTTTGCCTCTTCATCGCCTTTGCCGCTTTTCCCGGAACCTTTGACAATAATTTTTCCGTCGGCAAGGTAAAAGTTTTTTACCGTACTCCGGTTCCCGCTTTCCTGGCTTACTTCCTCGGCGATAATGTCCATCGCTCCCTGCAAGGCGTCTTCCCTCGTGGCGACTGCCAGTTCCGGGCGCTCTGCGATTCTGGGGTCGCCTTCGGGAACAATGAACTCTACCGCCATGCTCAGCAGGGCGGGGGCTTCCAGGGTCTTCATGGCTTCCGCCAGCGGTCCCAGACCTTTTTCCGCGGCAAGCATTCCCCTTGTTTTTTTCTTTTTTTTGTAAGGGGCGTAAATATCTTCCAGCTCCGCAAGAGAAGCCGCTTTTGTAATGTTTTCGTACAAGGCTGGTGTAAGTTTTCCCTGCTCAAAAATCAGCCGTATGATTTCAATTCGTCTGGTCTCAAGGTTCATCCCGCTCTTGAAAAGATGATCGATGTCCCTGACTTGAACCTCGTCAAGACTGCCTGTTACTTCCTTCCGATACCTGGCGATAAATGGTACGGTGCTTCCGTCGGTAATCAAACCCACGACCGAAGACACCTGCCCCGTCTTGATGTTGAGCCCTTCCGCAATGCGCTTCATTAGCTCTACTTCGTTTGCTTTAAGTTGTTCAATAAATTCTGCGTTCAATTCCATAATAGGGAATAATATACGAAAAGCCTTTTTTTGTAACCACGAGGCGCGGTAGAACTATTGTCAATGGTTTGTTGTTCTTTTGCGCTTCGTGGTTAGTTTCGTGGTAACTAGAAAGAAACCGCCTGCAATTCTTCAACGTCAACGTTTTCTTCGCGATGACCGGAGAAAGCGCCTGTTTCCTCGTTCGGCCCATATTCCCCGGTGAAGAAAGCGGCGTCCGCCAGGTTGTCCGATTCTGAAACAGTCTCGTCGGATTTCTTGAAGTCCGTCCGGTACTCCACATGTTCCGCCACAATGGCCACCTTGTTGTGGCTTTTCCCGTCGCTTCCGGTCCAGCGATCCTGTTTTAGCCGGCCCACTACCCTGACGCCCCGGCCTTTTCGCCCCTGGGTACTGCAAGCAGTGGCCAATTTTCCCCAAGCTTCTATTTCAAAGAAGCCAGTTTCTTTTTCCAAATTGGAATCCTGCCGGTAGAAACGGTTAGACGCAATTGAAAAATTGCATACCTGCGTACCCTTTGGCGTGGACCGTATCAAAGGATCCCGAACCATGTTGCCCTCGATAAGGACACTGTTAAGATTGTTCATATAAGCCTCCGTTGCCCTATTACTGTCCGGAGATGGAGGATGCTTCGAAAAAATCATTATAAAATGACAAATGTCATAATTTTACATATCGGGTTTTCTTTCCCCCTCCGACAGCACGGATGGTCTGTTTGTCAGATAGACTACGCAGGATCCTTACCGCCATGGCCTGAGAGACAGCGAGTGCAGTCTCTACATCCTTTCTGACAATTTCTTCCTGATTATCAAATAAGTAGATTACTTTTTCTTCGTTCACGGTTAAGGGAGGGCTGTTGATATATGTATAGTGGTTATTGTGGCTATTGGAGTTTCTGTTTGGCAGGGTAATCTTAAACGCGTTTCCACTGGTCTGCAATTCCGGCTTTCTCGCGCACTGGGTATAGCTCCGAAAAATCTTTTGGATGCCTATGCCATAGGCTTCTATTAAGTGAAGCCGGTAAAAAACATTGGCAAGATTAATATTTCGGGGCGCCGAAAGACCCAGCATTATATCGTCAAGAGAAATGCCTTTTAAAAGGCCGCCGACAGAAACAAACTCGATACGGTCTTCAAAAATACTTATTAAAGTGCTGCTGGAGAAGGCATAATCCCGATGGACCAGCGCGTTAAGCAAGGCCTCCCGCAGGGCTTCTTCCGGGTAGTCCCGCCTGTCCTCCCTGTAAAGGCCTTTAACCTCCCCATGGTTGTGGTTGTTCATATCCAGAAAGGTATATACCTCTTCCAGTTGCTTAAGCAGGGAACCGGAAAATTCCCGCCGATCTTTGAACACTTCTTTTTCTATTCCCTCAAATACAGCCAGTTTAATTGTGTGTACAGATTGCTCGGACAGCAAAAACCCCAAATTGGTGTATACGCCGTCAGTGGTTTGCAAATGGAGTGTCTTCTGCTGATTCGGGCCAAAAGAGATATTCCTCATTTTAAAGAACTGTTCTGTCGCAGCAAAGGTTAGCTCCTGGTTAAGCGACCGCATTTCCTCATACTTTTCTCCATCTGTTTCTTTTATCATGTTGAGTATGGCTGTTTCGCTTGCCGGAACCGACGACGCTCCCTGACGGACGTAGACGCCTTCCGGACGGATGCCCTTGCCGGCCAGATAATAGGGACAGGCGGTTCCCTTTTGGACAGTTATTGCTATTATGGCGGCTTTTCCTTTTTTCTCCGTCTTGTAGTCTACAAACAAAGTAACATCAGGCTTGATGGAAGAACGAACCGCGTTGGTAATTTGAAGCAGGGTATCGTCCGGGTTTTTAACGCCGGCAATGGATTTGTCATCATTTATACCGATGTAAAGCGTTCCTCCCGCGGTATTGGCGAAAGCAACGATAGTTTTTTTGATTTCCTCGGTGTATTCCCTCTTGAATTCGGTGGTGAGATTTTCCCCTGCTTCTATACGGTTTATGTCTATTGCCATTTCTTTCTCCTACTTGCTAATCATTCTAATCACAATCTAATCATTCTAATCATGATTCTAATCATTCTAATCATCTTTGTCAACAGATACTTCGCTTCCCAACACAAGCAAAGCCTGCTATAATCTAACCATGAACAAAAAACGCCGTTTTTGCGGTTTTCTCCTTTTCCTTATTGGTCTTGCTTTAAATTTTTTCCCTGCCCATGTTTCTGCCCAGGAAGGAAAGGGAAAAGCATGGATCATTCCCATTCAGGGGGATATTGAGCCCTCGCTGACTGCCTTTGTGCGGCGGGAAGCCCGCAAGGCGCTTGCCCAGGGCGCGGACTGCCTGATTTTTGAGATTGATACCTTCGGCGGCCGGGTTGATTCTGCCCTGCAAATTACGTCTTTTATAATGTCTGTAAAAAACGCCCGCACAATTGCCTGGGTAAACAACAGTGAAAACTCCATGGGGGTAAGCTGGTCGGCAGGGGCGCTTATAGCCTTTTCCTGCCAGAATATTTTTATGGCCCCGGGGACTTCCATGGGAGCAGCCGCTCCGGTAGTAGAAGGAGCCGGAGGCGAAATGCAGGGCGCGGGGGAAAAGTCAGTGGCGGCAGTCCGCTCGCAAATGACGGCTCTTGCGGAAAGAAACGGATATCCGGTGGGGCTTGCCCTGGCTATGGTAGATTACGATGTGGAACTCTGGGATGTTACTGTTGACGGCCAGACCAGGGCTCTTACTTTGGGGGAACTGGAGCGCCTTGAAAAAGAACGCGCGTCAAGCATAGAGCGCGTTGGGATCATTTCGCCAGTGGGGAAGCTTCTTTCCTTATCAGCAGGGGAGGCCCTGCGTTACGGACTTGCATCCGGCCTTGTTGAAAACAGGGAAAATCTTCTTTCGGCAATTGGTTTCAGGGGAGATATCGTCGAATCAAGTCCCAGCGCTGCTGACTTCATAATATCTTTTCTTACGTCGGCCCCGGTGCAGGCCATACTGATTCTTTTGGCCCTTGTCATGATCTTTTTAGAGATCCAGTCGCCTGGTTTTGGCATTCCCGGGATTACGGCAGTTATCTCGTTTCTTGTGGTTTTCGGTACCAGCGCCCTATTGGGCAGGGTCGGCTCTCTGGAGATTATTCTTTTACTGGCAGGCCTGGCGCTTTTGGCAGTGGAACTCTTTGTAATTCCCGGTTTCGGAATAGTGGGTATTTCAGGCTTTATTTGTATTGGCTTTTCCCTGGTGCTGTCCATGCAGGATTTCGTGATTCCGCGTTTTGACTGGGAGTGGGCGCTTTTTGGCCGAAACGCCCTTGTGGTTTTTATCGGCCTTCTTGCGGCAATTACAGGAATAGCGATAATTGCCCTTCTTGGCCCGCGCTTAAAGATGTTTGACAGGATCATGCTCAAGGCGCAAATTACCGGAACAGCCGGCGGGCCGGATCCTGATTCACCGGCAGGCAAGGAGCTTATCCCCATGGAGGACGAGGAAAACCTGGCCGCTTTGGTTGGGAAAATCGGCGTTGCCGATTCGATCCTGCGGCCTGCGGGGAAGGCAGTGATCAATGATAAAGTTTATAGTGTTGAAGCTGACAATGAATTTGTTGATGCCGGCAGGGGAATTATAGTAACCCGTGTCCGGGGCAACAGAATAATTGTAAGAAGAGTTTAATCAAAAGATTTTAATCTAAAAGGAGTGTGAGATTTATGCCGTATTTTATCGCTGTAGTTCTTATCGGTTTATTTGCCCTGGGATTTTTGATCCTGTTTTTCCGTTTCTTCGGGCTCTGGTTCAGGGCGCTTTTGTCAGGCGCCCACGTGGGTATGGGTCGTTTAATCGGAATGTGGCTCCGGCATGTGAACGCCGGAATTATCGTTGATTCCAGAATCATGCTTTCCAAAGCGGGGATCGATATTTCTTCCGATATGCTGGAAACCCACTATTTGGCCAGGGGGGACGTGATTAAAGTAAGCCGCGCCATGGTTGCGGCTAACAAGGCCAACATCCCCTTGCCTTTCCAGCGGGCGGCGGCTATTGATCTGGCAGGCCGGGACGTTTTGGAAGCGGTGCGAACCAGTGTCAATCCCAAGGTAATTGACTGCCCGGATCCGACCAAGGGGAGGCATACCATCGACGCGGTGGCCAAGGACGGCATTCAGATCTGCGTAAAAGCAAGGGTAACTGTGCGCTCCAATATTGAGCGGCTTGTCGGCGGCGCAACCGAGGAAACCATTATCGCCCGTGTCGGCGAAGGGATCGTTACCACCATCGGATCTTCCGAGAGCTATAAAGCGGTACAGGAAAATCCCGACAACATTTCAAAGACAGTCATGGACAAGGGGCTGGACGCCGGAACCGCCTTTGAAATTCTTTCCATCGACATTGCCGATGTTGATGTCGGGCAGAACATTGGGGCCAAGCTCCAGGCTGAACAGGCCGAGGCTGACAAGCGCCGCTTCCAGGCGGAGGCGGAAAAACGCCGTGCCGCGGCCCAGGCCCAGGAGCAGGAAATGCTCGCGCTTATTCAGGAGAACCGCGCCAAGGTAGTTCTTGCGGAAGCGCAAATTCCCCTTGCCATCGCCGAGGCCTTCAAAAACGGGCACCTGGGGGTGATGGACTACTACCGGCTAAAGAACATCCAGGCTGATACTGATATGCGCTCTTCCATAGGAGGCGTTCCAAAGGGAAACAATGGGTGATTCCCTTTTCAATATAATCATTGTCCTCATTCCGTTGGCGATATTTATAGGCCGCATAGTTTTGCAGGCTCAGGCCAAACGTAAACCGGAGCCCCCCAAAAAACAGCCGCCCCTACCTGTTCATTTTGAGGATTATGAGGATGAAGATAATAGGCAGTTTGCGCCCTCGGCTGTTTCAAAGCAGGTAATAAGTAACAAAGACAGAGCGGACACTTACAATCCGCCTCCCTTGGTGGATATCGCCCCAAAACCGCTGCCCGTGGTAAAAGCAAAAACTCCCTCCGCTGAGCCGGTACAGGGCTTTTTGAATTTGAATCACCTGTCTCTCATGAAGCAGGCGGTGGTGATGGCGGAGATTTTGGGGCCTCCCAAGAGTTTACAATGAAAAAAATTTTTATTTTTTTCTTGCATTCTATTGTTAGAGTGTTATAATTGTAATGGGAGTTTGATTGTTTTATCCGTCAATTTTTTGGCTTGATGGAATAAATTGTTTCGGTATGGGGGGGCCTATGGAAAATCCGCCTAAAATATCGAGGCCGATACTTTAAGCCTGAATGCTTTTAGTTATCGGCAGCGTTTATGTACTAAAAAATTTAAAGATTTTGCTAAGCATGCCTAAAAAGGTGTGGTAAGTGCAATGCCAATTGTAGATTTGGCAAAGTAGCAAAAAGGCCGGAGCTAGTCCGGCCCTTTTTTATTTCTGCCGCCGTGCTACATTTACTTGGGCCACGCCGTGTAACTTTTTAACAAAAGCGCCCTCAACGTTTCGGTCGTTGATACTGGGCGCCTCTTTTTTGCCAATTACCAGTTGTTGTTGTATCCGCCGCCGCCTGAACCACGTTCCCTGCGGGGCTTGTCAATTGCTTCGTTTACCCGAAGCTGGCGGCCTTCAAGTTCACGTCCGTTTGTGCCTGTTATGGCGGCGGCGGCTTCATCATCAGTACTCATTTCGATGAATCCGAAGCCCTTGGAATTGCCAGTTTCACGATCAAAAATGATCTTGGCTGATGTTACGCTGCCAAACCCGGAGAACAGGTTGCGGAGGCCGTCTTCAGTGGTATTGTAGGAAAGGTTACCTACATACAGTTTCTTAGCCATTGAAAAAA
>Ga0268262_10003870_pt1 | contig 15819 bp, 15 predicted proteins | sample TergutNc150P3_FD_190354 | JGI IMG/M metagenome (GOLD analysis project Ga0268262, IMG submission 190354) | Nasutitermes corniger P3 segment gut microbial community from laboratory colony in Florida, USA - Nc150 P3 (SPAdes) (version 2) | ecosystem: Host-associated > Arthropoda: Insects >... | reverse complement strand
CACCTCTGTTTGGCTCTCTCCAGCGAATAAAACCTTGTTGTTTTGGCAAAGCGCAAGCCCGCTAATCACGCTATGAACCCTATTTCTCAACTTTTTTAGCATTTCACAAGCTTCATTTTCGCTTTTCGGCTTGCCCAAAACCTCATTTTCGCAAAAAACAAGGGTATCGCCCCCAAGCACAAAGTCTTTTTGGAATTTTTCAGATACATTCAAAGCCTTTCTTTTGGCAAGTTCCAATGGAATGTTTTTAAAGGGGATATTTTCTGCATTTTCTTCGCAACTGGGTACTTCCACGCGAAACTTAACTCCCAGCAGTTCCAGAATTTGTGCCCTTCTTGGACTTTTGCTAGCTAGGACTAATGGCACCTTACAGAGAATCCAAGTATTGTGGATAAACTTCTATTGAATAATTATTTTTTACCTCTGAAAGCCATTTTTTTTCCTTTTTCACCTGTTTTTCTGCCAGCATTATGCTTTGTATTCTGGGCAGAGCCTTGGGAAAAGGCAAAAAAGAAGCAGAGTCTATACGGAACATTTCCTTGTTATTTTCGTAAAATTCCTGCATTTCTTTGTCGGATTCTGTGTCCATAGCATCGTACATTGTTATTTTGAGCCTGTCCACCAAAATTTTTTTCTCTGCGTCTTTTATCAGCTTTTGAGTGGTAGGGTCTTTTTGCAAGCCTCGCTTCAAAGCCTCTCTGTACATAACCTCAAAATCCACCCAAGATTCTATGCGGCGAACCCACTCCTCTCTTGAAACGGTATCTTTTGCAGTTTTAGTTTCTTTAAGCTCTTGTAAATACAAGCGTGAATTTCCAACCTCTGCCACAACAAGAGAGGATTTTTTCCAAAATTCCCAAGATTCCAAGAATTCCGTATCGCACGAAAATAGAAGCGTACAAAGCGCAGCGATGAGCGTTAAGTTTGCTTTTTGTTTAATAGAAGCCATTTTTTGAAAATATAGTAAAAAATTCTACCTTTTTCGCTATGCCCCAAATACAACTTTTGCCAGACTCAGTTATAAATCAAATAGCTGCGGGCGAAGTTATTGAAAGGCCGGCCTCTGCGGTAAAGGAATTGGTGGAAAATAGCTTGGATGCCGGAGCAACCAAAATAAAAATCTCTGTGAAAAAGGGGGGCAAGGATTTAATCCAAATTTCTGATAATGGCTTTGGAATAGAGCCAGAGGACATAGATAAAAGCGTTATGCGCCACGCCACCTCAAAGCTCAGAGACGTTGACGATTTGCTCAGATTATGCACAAACGGGTTTAGGGGTGAGGCTCTAAGCTCAATAGCCTCTATATCTAAATTGACTATAGAGAGCATGGCTAAGGGTGAGGGGTCTAGCGGCATTCGCGCGGAGTTTGAGGGCAGCGTTTTAAAATCAAAAGAAGAAGCAGCCTTGCCTTTTGGCACAACAATTACCGTTAAAGATTTATTTTTCAACGCTCCGGTGCGCGCGGAGTTTTTAAAAAACGATTCCGTTGAAAATTCAAGGATTTTAGACTGCATAACAAGGCTTGCCATTGCAAACGAAAATGTGCATTTTGAATACAGGGCAGATAGCCGCTTGCTATTCAGTACGGCAGCGGGGAGTTTGCAGTCTAGGATCTCGGATTGCTTGGGAGCCTCAGTTGCCCGCTCTTTGCTAGAAATTGAGTGGGAAGAGCAGGGTATCAAGGTTAGAGGCTTTGTGAATGCCCCAGAGGATTTGCAGAGCAACAAAAGAAATATCCCTTATATTTACTTGCAAAAACGCCCAATTTACAATGCCTTGATATCCAAAGCCATTAACCAAGCATACTCTCCTTATGGCGATTTTTCACCCATAGCCGTTATTTTTTTGGAAATGCCTCAAGAAACTTTTGATGTGAATGTTCACCCTGCAAAGAGGGAAGTTCGCTTTTCAAGAGACAATGCGGTTTTTTTGGCTGTTAGCCACGCGGTGCACAACGCTTTGCAAAACGCCATTTCTTACCCCTCCATTTCAATAACAAATACCCTCAGAGAACACGCTCCAGCTTATGTGGCAAGCCCAGCAAGCGAGCCGCAATTAGTGGTTGATGAAAAACAGGTTGCAAAAGAACTCTTCCCCGATTCTCGCGTAATTCCGGTAACCACGAGTTCCCCCGGTACAGACCTTGCAGATAAGGCTCCTCTCAATTCTCCCGATTGCTTGCAAATAGGCAAATCTTACATTATTTGCGAACATGGCAATAGCATGCTGATAATAGATCAGCACAGGGCGCACAAGCTGATACTTTACGAGCGCGCTCTCGCCGCTTTTCAAAATAACGAGAACTTGGATAGCCAGGAACTTTTATTTCCAGAAAATGTTGAAATTTCATCTTACTTGTTGCCTATACTGGAGGCTCAAAAAAACGAATTAAAAAAACTCGGTTTTAATATAGAACCCTTTGGAGGGGGCACTTGGCGGTTGCGGAGCATTCCTGCTCATTTGAAAATAAGCGCGGCAGCTTCAGCTATAATTGTTTTTTTGCAAAATGCCTGCGATAGCAAAGAAAGCGATATGTTCAAAAAAAATGCCCTTTCTTATGCAAATAGTTCTGCAATTCCAAGCGGGGTAGAGCTTTCGGTGCAAGAGATGAAAACTATCGTTTCTGATTTGCTGTTTTTGCAAAATCCTTATGAAACGCCTAGGGGCGAGGCTGTTTTTATGAAAATGCCCTTAGATGATATAAGGAAAAAGTTTTAGGATAAATTTTTACTAATTTGCAAAAGTGCGCTCAAAATTATCCGCTATTTTCATATTTCTTTTATTATCTGCTTGTTCAGACGACAACACCAATCCTACATATCCTTTTGAGAGAACAGTTTCAGCTGTATCCATTGCCAAAAAGTGCAAAGATTGTTATATAATGCGATGGCAGCATCCCATTGAAAAAAAAGATTTGCAAACTTATTATATATGGCTAGATACCACAGTGGTGAACGATTCTGTTCAAAACGTATCGCAAGCACAAATAAGCGAGGCTTCTGCAAGCGTTGCCTACAGTGGCAAAGGAGAGGGCGACTCTTTGAATTTAACCAACTTGGTGGGAAAATTTTTGGAGAGAGACAGTTTGCATATTGCAATTTGGGCAAAATATGCAGGCAACGAAAAGGGTGCTGTTCAGCATACATACGTTCATTTTGGAGATGATGTTCCCCCGTCTATAGTGTATTTTAGCGATTCTGCGGCATCAAAATCTATATGGATAAATTGGGTTCGCCCCACTGACCAGCAGGAATTTTATTTTCCAGAAGAGATAAGCGGGCCCATAGCTGGCTACGATATTAGTGTGGAAGCAATGGACAGAAATGAAAATATAAGGAATGCACATATTGAAGCAAGCATCTCTGAACAACCAATAAATTATTCAGACTTAAAACGTTTTTACAAATTCAAAAAAGAAGGGCGCAAAGTTGTATTGGAGATGGACAATAACCAAAATCAGAATTTTTTAAGGTTTGTGCTCTTAGATGGAAAAGGCTTTGCAAGCGATGATATTCAGGCAAACAGCTGGAAAATGGAAATTTCTGACCTAAAGCCGGAGCAGCACTATAAAGTGATAATAGTAGCTTACGATAGTGCTGGAAATCAGTCCAAGCCCGAAAACAGAATTGTGTCAACAACCGATACAATTCCTCCGCTCATAGCGAATAAATTTTGGTTTTATATGGATTCTGGAGATGGATTGCCTCGGCTTGATTCAAACAGGCTTATTTTATTTTGGCCTCGTAGCGTTGACCCTCTTACAAGCCCAACACAAATACAATTGGGTTCCAGTCTCTACATTCCGCCAAATTATCGCCCTGGCATAGATTATAAAGAAGTGAGAAAATATTTGATTGAGCAAAAAAATGGCGAAAACTGGGAGCCCATTGTCAGAGATTTTGTTGTGCTGGAAGACTACTATAAAGCTCGCTATAGATTGGAAAATAATTCCATGAAATTGGATACAGCGAATGGAGGGTTCATAAGCGACACCCTGCGCTGGGTTTTGCCAGGAGACACAATTACCTTGCGAATAAGGGCAGTTGATAATTCGGGATATTATTCAAAAGCTTGGATAGAAACCATTGTCGTTTCAAAAGGAGAACTTTGGAGATACAAATGCCCGCAAAATTTTGTTCCGGTTAAAATGGATTCAGCTGTTTTTTGCATGGAAAAATTGCAGCATATTTCAGAGGGTAAATTTGAAAGAAATGTTCTCTACGAAAAAGCAAAAAAAGAATGCGAAGATTTGAGTTTTAGATTATGTACTGAGCTGGAATGGAATGCTGCTTGCACAGCTGGCGGTTCAAGATATGGGGTTATAGAGGAGAGAAATTTTAGCCCAGATAAATTTTTGTATGGATATTGCGGAGTTGGCACCGGAGATTCCGTTTCTGCAAACAGCATTGTAAAACGCAACAAAATTTGCGCAAGCAGAAATGGAGTTAGGGATTTGCCAGGGCAGTTGCAAGAATGGGTTACAAGCAAAGGAGATTCCGGCGAAGTTCCCCTGCTAAAAGGGAGCAGCTATGCAATTTTTGAGGGAGCTTCAAGGGTTGAACTTGCCCAGTGCAAAAATAGATTTACCCCAACCCGCATAAGGCCAAAATACACAACCGACACAGTTTACCTGTACAGGAGCGGTTCCCGCATAGATACTTTGCTAAAGCGAGATACCTTGCGTACGCTTCACGATATTTTGCCTCCAAGCAAATTTGAAGGCAAAATTTTGTTCTATTCGCTTGCCGATTCCGCCGGAAATTCCCTTGGCACCGACTACGTTGATTTGGAAGACTATAACAAAAGAGGCGGCGATAAATATTTGGATGTTATTTGGCAGGGTTTGAAGTACGAAGGTCCAATAGAAAGGCGGCAAGCTCTGATTTTAGGAAAAGAGAGCATAGACGCCTCAAAATTCTTTTTAGACCCAACAGTGGGATTTAGATGCTGCACAGATATTAAGCCTTGAATTTCTCCACAACTCCTCTCAAACTATTTGCGGTTTCTGCCAAATCGCTTGCCGAGGCGTTTACCTGCGAGGCATCTTGGTTGGATTCTTCTGCTACCTTGCGTGCAACTATCATATTTTCTTTTATGTTGTCGGTTCCCCTCACAGCTTCGCCTGCATTTGCGGCAATATCGCGGCTGCCTTTGGCTATTTCGCCTATGGCAGAAGCCACTCGTTTTGCACCTGTGCTTGCCTGAGTTACATTGCTCGCTATTTCGTTTGTGCCTCTGGCTACCTCGCCAATGGCAGAAGCCACTCGTTTTGCGCCAATGTTTGCCTGTGCCACATTGTTTGCTATTTCGTTGCTCACCTTGGTTTGCTGCTCAACGTGGCCTGCTATTGACTCAACGCTTTGGTTTATTTTAGTGATAGTGCTGCTCACCTCACGTATAACTTCCACTGCCGCGATGGTTTCGCTCTGAACACCCTCTATGCGGTTAGCTATATCGTCTGCGCTTTGGGCGCTTTGATTTGCTAATTCTTTTATTTCACTAGCAACTACGGCAAAACCCTTGCCAGCTTCGCCGGCACCAGCTGCTTGAATGGTGGCGTTTAGAGCTAAAAGATTGGTTTTGTTTGCGATTTTTTTGATGACATTGGTGACCAACCCAATTTCTTTGGCGGCTAGGCCAAGTTTATTCATCGCACTTGTTGCTCCATCGGATTTTACGGTTGCATCTTCTGCAATGCCTCGTGCCTCGCCTGCATAGTTGGATATTTGGTTTATGCTCGCGCTCATTTCTTCAATTGCAGAGGCTATTGTGTTCATATTTACAGACATTTGCTCTGCTGCGCCTGCCACTTCGCTTGCGTTGAGGCTTGCCTGCTTGGCTCCGCCTGCCATCGCGTTGATATTTACGGCCATTTGCTCCGTGGTACTGGCTACTTCGCTTGCATTAACGCTCGCTTCTTCGGCTCCGCTTGCCATTGCTCTTATATTTTCTGCCATTTGCTCGGCGGTAGTTGCGGCACTGCTAACGTGATTAACAGTTTCTTTGGAAATATCCGATAGCCTGTCGGAAACAGAGGAAAGTTTATCCGCCGCCGCCGCTAAGTTGGTCACCGTTACTTTTGTTTCTTTAATTGGGTGCTGAATGGTATCCATTAATTTATTGAAATAACGCACCAAAGTGCCTATTTCGCCTCCGGCTTTAGTTTCTATTCTTTTGGTTAAATCTCCTTCACCTTCGGAAATATTCTTGATGGCGTTGGTCACCCTGACAATAGGCTTGCTGATTGACCTAGCCATAAACGCCGCTACTATTATTACCGCCACAAGCATAGCAGCACCTACGTAAATAGCAATTTCTATCATTTTGTACACCGGTGCCATGACGGTCTTGGTTGCGATTGCAACCGCAAAACTCCAAGGAGTGGTGGAAGAGCCAACTTTTATCGGGGAGAAGAAAAATGTGAGATCAGAGCCTATTGCTGGGGTAAACATCACAAAGGAATATGGATTCCCTTCTTTGAGAGCTTTCATATAATCATCAAGGTATGGACCAAGCATGTCTTTTTCCGTTTCCTGTACTTTGTTGCCTATGCGGCTGGGGTCAAAATGGGCTGTAACAGTACCATCGTTGCTGAACACCGCAGTGAGGGCATCGCCTAAGGGTTTGTGGGTTTGTGAGATTTTCTGAATTTCGTCAAGACCAATATCAACGCCTATAATGCCTATAATATTACCCTTCTTTGAGCGTATTGGTGCGGCGATAGAGGTCATCAAAACTTTTTTTCCGTCTACTGTATAGAAATAGGGGTCAAAAAGCTTGGTGCGTCCAAAATTTTTGATAGATACATAGTAATCGTTATCTTCTGGCTTGTCTAGAGTTTCCACTTTTGTGCCAGTTGGCGTTTTAAACCAATAAGGGGCAAAACGCCCGTCTTTGCGAGAGGATCCTGGTGTGCCAATATATTGCGAATCATCTCCTTCCAAAACATTGGGATCCCAGCTGCAATAGGCAGCCAAAATGCCCGAATTATCCTTTACCATAGACTCAAGCTCGGCATTGAAAAAACGTCGTCTCTCGTCTTGTGGCAAATTTTCATAGCGTTCCATTGTATGTTCTAAAGTTTCCACAGTGAACCAATAAGGCTCAAAAAACGTCTCTACCGCCGAAGCAGCGGCCTCGGAATCGCCTTTAGCATATAGCATTGATACTTTGCCAATGCTATCCCGTGCATCAAGCAGTATTACGACACCTACCGTACCAGCGGAAAGCAAGCTCAGAGCTACCATTATCAGAGTGAACTTAAATCTTAAACTTATGGTTTTCATGCCAAACTCCTTAAAACAAGATAGATATATAAATATAACTTTTTTTAACAAAATAGTGACAAAATTTTGATGTAATAGTGAAAAAAACGACTTATGCCAAAAAATTCTATATTATAGCCATGAGATTTACTCTTTTAGCCCTTTTTTCGCTGTGTTTCATTGCCTGCATAGACGAATATACCGATTCTATTGAAATTAGCAAAGACGGAAGCGCGCAATTCTCTGCGAGCATTTACCCCTGCGAGCTGGACTCCAATTTTATAGAAAATGTAAGAGCAAATTACGATTCCATTCCTGGGCTTAAATTTGATTCCGCTTGGTTTTCTCAAAGGGACTCCCTTTATTCATTGAATTTCAAATTATCTTTTGAAAACTTGCTCTCTTGGCAGGGAAATAAAAAATTTGAAAAAGACTTAATTGGCTATATTTCACTTAAAAAAATAGATACGATAAAAAACGCCTATTCTTTTGAGCGCATAATAAACCCAACCGCAGAAAGCGAAGATGGCTCGGTTGTTCCCGAAGAAAGCCTTTCTCCCTTTGCCATAGAGCAAATAGTTAAAAACGATTCCGCTTTTTGGGAATATACCTTGATTTTGCCACAAGGGGGGATGCTCATAAACAGCGAGCCTATAGACGCAATTTCCATTAACCCAAACACCCCAGGCGTTATTCACTGGAAATTCCAAGCGAGTGATGCAATTTCAAAGAGAATTCTTTTAAAAGCGGATTTTTCCCTGCCTGCGCAACAGACAATTAGCAGGGAATCCTTAATTGGAATAGCCGTAGGTTGCATTGTTATGTTGCTTGCAATAATTTTATTATTCCGCAAGCTAAAAAAACTGAGCATAACTCTTAAAGAGTTAAAGAACACAGAGAAAAATTTAACCGGAGAATAAGATGCGCAAAATTTTGGAAAGGCTTTTGGAAAAAGGCTTTAAAGTGACTTTTAGCGAAGAGGCTGGTGTTCCAGTGATTTGCATTTACAAAAACGAAGAACTGACCTACACCTGCAAGCTCGGAATAGGCCGTTTCAAAGAAGACGTTGAAGACACGCTTAATGCAGCGTTAATGGAATTATGCAAATAGACACCGAGCATTTTGATACCTGCGTTGCTACGCTTGGATATGCACTTGAAAAACTAAAAAAAACGCCAGAGAGCGAAAATAAATTAGAATACAATATGGCAAGGTCGTCTTGCATAAAGGAATTCGAAATTATTTTGGAACAAGGCGGAAAGCTTTTAAGAAAGGCGTTAAAGCCATATTTTTCAAATTCTGCCGCAGTTGATAAGCTGAACTTCAAGGACCTTTTTAGACATTCTGTTTTGCACGGATTGATGAGTTTGGAAGAGAGCGAAAGATGGCTTGAATACAGAGATAGCAGAAACACAACTGCCCATGATTATGGAGCAGATTTCGCAGAAAGAGTTTTGATTTTTTTGCCTGCTTTTGTTGGTGATGCTAAAAATCTATCTAAAATACTAAAGGCAGCAAAATGATATTGCGAGAAAAAGACAGGCAAACGTTGATAGGTATATTTTCTTCCGTAGATTATCCAATGGATATTTTGGCTTATGGCAGCAGGGTCAACGGCGATGCTCATAGCGGTAGCGATTTGGATTTAGCTGTTCGCGGAAAAAACTCGCAAAGCCTTCCCGCTGATGTTTTCTCAAATCTGTTTAAAAAAATACAGGACAGCAACATTCCTATTCTGGTGGATATTAAGGATTTTTACTCCTTGCCGAGCAAATTTCGCGAGAATATTGAAAGTAAATGCGAAGTTTTTTATACCAATGTCTGAACCAGAATTTGCAGAATTAACAGGATTTACAGAATGAGTCACCATTATTGGCTTTAATTTCAGCCTTTCCCACTGCATATTGCACATTTATTTTCAGGGCAGACCCTGCCCCTCCTAAGTTAAAACGAATTTTCCACAATTTCTCCCGTAATTTGTATATTCTAAAACAGAAATTTAATGTACTTTGGTGGAGAAAATTCATTATGAGAAAACTATTCTCAAAACTAGCATTGGCGGCAATCTTTGGAATTGCCATGACATTCACATTTTCTTGCTCTGGCGATGACGGAGACGAGGGCGGTGGAGGTGGCGGCGGCGGTAGCGGTAGCTGTTCGCTTGAAACCCTTGACGGCGTTTGGGAGGCTGGGGGCGGCAAAACGACTGTTAGCGGCAGCACAGGTGTTATTACTACTTTGCCCCCAGACAATAATGGTGTATGGAAAGTCGGCGACCAAGTGTGGCGAAATTTAACAAGTACTGGTAATTTAACTTGGTCTGGACAAGAAAATGTAATTACGGAATGGGTTGATGTTCAACTCACTATGAGCGCAGACGGAAAAAAATTAACAATCTTTTATCCTGATGATGGTGAAACTATTACTATGTCAAGGAAGTGCAATAACCAAAGCGGCGGCGGCAGTAGCAGTTCCGTAAAGGGCGGTTCATCTCCGTCTGGTGGCAGTAGCACATTTAAAGATACGCGAGACGGCACAACCTACAAAACCGTAAAAATAGACAAGCAAACTTGGATGGCAGAAAACTTGAAATTCAATGCCACTGGTAGCAAATGTTATGGCGAGGGCGGCGAAGCCCCTTCTGGTTATGACGATAACGGTCACCCCATTTATACAACATTATCAAATGCTGAGATACAAGACAACTGCAACAACTATGGCAGGTTGTACAATTTTGAAACGGCTATGTCTGCTTGTCCCAAAGGCTGGCATTTGCCAAGCGATGACGAATGGGAAACGCTGATAAACTACGTTGATAGCAAAAACGGGTTGTGTACTAGTGGTGACTATGAATTTAGTTGTGCAGACAAATATTTAAAGTCAAAGAGTGGCTGGAATGATTACGAAGACTGGTGGACTGGCGAAATAAAATCAGGCAACGGCGAGGATAAGTATGGTTTTTCGGCTCTGCCGGGCGGCAAAGGCAAATACGGAATAGACTACGGTTATGTTTATTATCACGGTGGCGATAGCGGCTTTTGGTTTAGTGCTAGCGGTTACCACATATCAATGGATGGAGCTGATGGTTGGGGCTCCGGCACCACCGAAGGCTACATTAGTGTCCGTTGCGTAAAAGACAATTAAGGCGTAGCAAAATCATTTCACATTTAGGGCAGGCAAACCCTGCCCCTAAAAATCGTATCATTATGTTTTTAACATATCGGGTTTAAATCGGGGGAATCGGGGTTCAGACAAAAAGACTTTTACCAAATTAAATTCAAACCAAATTCTCTGTACTGTTTCATTAAATTATCTTTGCTTATAAGCACAAAATTATTAGATATGGCTTGCCAAATTAACATTCTGTCAAAAGGATCTTTGTGATTTTCTTTTTTGGGAAGTTTATGAAAAGTAATTGAAACTCGTTCATCTAATTCTATTATTTTGAAACCCATTTTTTTGGACAATTCGGGAAAATCATTTATATCTAAATCACGGAATGAAAAATTCTTCTTCTGTTATTTTTCCGTTACCAAATTCTTTAAAATGAGCCTTGCCCTCTAAGAGGCCGATTTTTCTACTAGGAACTTTGCTTTCTTTAAACGGCATCAACATAGCCACAGGTTTATTTGCTTTTCTGTATGATATTCCTATTTTTTCGCCCTTTTGTACAAAGGGTAATATTTTTTTGAAATCCGCTGTAAATTCTGAAACTGTGTAGGTTCTCATATAATTGAATATAGAAAATAGCGAAATGCAATCCTGTTAATCCTAAAATCGGGTGCACCTTAGGTTCAGACAGAATTCACTCATCAAATGGCTTATCAAAACCCAATCTTGCCTGAAAATGCACCTGTTCGGGGTGTTCCTCATTGACGCCAAAAATCACAACGTGGTGGCGGGAATTTGGGAAACGCATTAAAGCGACATTTGCATTGTACTCAACCTGATGCATATAATTAAGCTGAATGGAGCGAATTCTCCGTTCCTTTAATTCGTCCATGCTCACGGTATCTAAAACCCAATCTGAATACCTGCAATTATTCACGTGGTAATTCAAATCTATATCACTATATCTAACAGCTTTTACCAATTCTGTTTTGGGCATTCCTGTTGGTTCCAGCAAGTCTATGGTTTCTGGCAAGGCGCTTAATTCCGGCGAAAGTTTAAAGCGATAAGGACCCTCCGAAAAAGGTATTGCCTTTCCGTCATTCAAATCTATCAAAAGCCAAGAGGAGGTTGCCTGCATAATGGAATTTCCCTGCGAATCGCGAACATCGTAATCGCCCCAAGCGACCTTCTCTGGATTAAAACCCTTTAGCCACGTGCTTACTAAAATTTCCTCTCCCCAAAGCGGCAAATGAGAAATTCTCAGCTTTATTCTGGAAATAACCATGGTATATTTGTCTTTTTTAATCATGGACAAGTAGTCAATGCCCTGTTCCCTTAAATAAATAAGCGCAGTCTCTTGAAAAAACTCAAAGAGCCTGGAAACGCGCAAATACGCGTTTGCATCGCAGTCAAAAAAACCTATTTTGAATTTTTGCGGAACAATAAGCATAGAACCATCCTTTTATTTTGAAAGTAAAACCTTGTTCATTGCAGAAACAAATGCCGCAGGGTCTGGCAAAACTGAGCCTTCGGCGAGCAAAGCCTGCCCGTATAGCACCGCAGGGTAAGAACCCAAATCCTCGCCGTCTTGTGCCTTTTTGAGCAGGTTTTTGCAAATTTCGTGTTCTGGATTAATTTCTAAAATGCGTTTTGTTTTTGGCACTTCCATGCCTTGCAAAGACATAATCTTTTCCATGTGGGCGCCCAAACCGCCCGCCGCCCTAACCAGCATACAAGGGCTGTCTTTTAGGCGGCTTGTCACACGCACTTCGCTAACCTCTTCGCTCAAAACTTTTTGCAAGGTTTCGCAGAGTTTTTCATAGTTTTTTTTGCTCTCATTTTCTGCATTTTCCTCTTCCTTGCTCTTTTCAAATTCCAAATCCCCAAGAGCCGTGTCGTGGAATTTTTTGTCTTTGAATTCCTTGAGGCTTTGCATCATAAATTCGTCAACGGCATCTGTCAAAAGCAGAACCTCGTAGCCTTTTGCCTTGCAAGCCTCCAAGTGAGGGCTGCCCTGCACAGCGGGGAGAGATTCACCAATTATGTAATAGATTTCTTTTTGGCTATCCGGCATTCTGGCAACATATTCCTCTAGCCCAACAAATTCTTTTTCGCCTGTTTTGGTGCTTTTGAACCGGAGCAAGCTTTTCAATTCGTCTAAAAATTCCCAGTTCATGTAAAAGCCTTCTTTCAAAACGGCTCCCATTTCTGTCCAGAATTTTGCGTAGTCCTCTTTGCGGTCGTTTGCCACGCTCTGCAAGGCATCCAGTATTTTTTTGATGGCGTGTTTTTTCAAATTGGCAATTATTTTGTTGCTCTGCAAAATTTCGCGGCTAACATTCAGCGGCAAATCTTCGGTATCTATAACGCCGCGGGCAAAGCGGAGCCAAGTTGGCAAAAGCTCTTTGCAGTCGTCCATTATGAATACCCTCTTAACATAGAGCTTTAGCCCGTGGCTATGGTCGGAGGCATAACGCACCCCAAAAGGCGCTCTGGAAGGTATGTAGAGCAGGCTCCAGTATTCCTGCGTACCCTCAACGTGGTTGTGGCTCCAGGCAAGAGGCTCGCCACCCTCGTGAGAAACCAGCTCGTAAAATTCCTTGTACTGCTTTTCTTCTATTGTTTTTGCGCTTTGCCTCCAAAGGGCGGGTTTTTCGTTCAATCGCTCAATATTTTCCTTTTTCTCGTTGTCAAAGGAGTGTATGTATATGGGGTGGGTCACAAATTCGCTGTATTTGCGAACTACGCTCTTAATTTGCCATTCTTGGGCAAAATTTTTGCAGTCGTCATCGTCTTTTAGGTAAATGGTGATTTTTGTCCCGTTTTTCTCTTTTGGGAGCTCGTTCACTGAAAATTCGCCTGTACCCTCAGATACCCACTGGTAGCCTTGCTCTTCTCCGGCTTTTTTGGAGTGCACCTCCACTTTTGAAGCCACCATGAACGCGCTGTAAAAACCCACTCCGAACTGCCCTATTAAGTTCACATCTCTTTTTTCATCGCCTGTGACGCTCTGCATAAAGCTCTTTGTGCCGGAACGAGCTATTGTGCCAAGGTTTTGGATTAAATCTTCCTTGTTCATGCCAATTCCGTTGTCTTCTATGGTTAAAATCTTGGTTTCGTCATTTGCGGATATATCTATGCGCAGTTCTGTGCCTGCGGGTAAAAGTTCTGGATTTGCAATGGATAAGAACCTCAATTTATCTAAAGCATCTGCTGCATTAGATACCAATTCGCGCAAAAATATTTCTTTATTGCTGTATAAGGAATGTATCATCAAATGCAGCAACTCACGAACTTCAGTCTGGAATTCCATTTTTTCCATATTTCTCCTCTATAAAAAAATTATTTTTTTGGTAATGTAGAAAATTCCTATAGTAAACGTTGATTAATTTTCTTTGGGACAAGGGATATGGGATAAGGGAGTATGAGTTGATAAATATTTAGGGACTTATATACTTTCGTCACCCAGTCCATCACCCAATATAATAATGTACCTATAATATACTATAATATAGATTAATATAGATACATCGATCAAAAAAATCTGAAAAAAGTCTAAAGCTTTTTATGCAATGAACCGATGTATGATATACCCAACCACAGTGTAGAGGAACTTATGCGACCTATGCTTGTGGCTACATTTATGAAATCGTTTCCAGATGAGGAAGCTGCATGGGCATTGTTTGAGATTTTGAGATGGGGAGTTTTTCTTGACGATGAACAAAAATGGGTAATCATTCCTCGCTGTCCCATCTGCGGTTCCACCCGCAACCACCCGTGGAACACAAGCAGGAAAAAGGGATATTATAAATGCCGCCAATGCGGAAAACTGTTCAGCGTGAAAACAAGATCCGTTTTTGAGGGAACGCATTACCCATTGCATAAATGGCTGTGGGCGTGGTATTTCCAAATCATCCATCGGAAAGGGATACCGAGCACAACACTTAGCTTGTATCTTGGCTTATCCCAGCCTGCAACCTGGGATTTGATGCAAAAGTCGCGTCACATTTTTGGCATACACAAGAACGGCTACGTTTTTAATAAAAGGGTGATTGAGGGGGATGAGGAATATGTCGGGGGCGCGGAAGGACCAAAGCACGCCAAAAAGAAGCTTCACGGTGACTGGAAGACGGGCAAGGAGGTCGTGTTCGGGCTGAGGGAGCGGGGCGGGTACACCATAACAACGCACGTCCCAGATTCTGAGAAGGAAACTTTGCAGGGTATCATAAAAAAGCGGGTGCCACCAGGCGCCCACTTATACACCGATTGCTACAGTTCGTACAAAGGGGTGTCCAAGCTGGGCTGTACGCACAAGTGCGTCAATCACTCAATCGGGCAGTTCGTCAAAGATGGTGTCATCTATACAAATAGCATAGAGTCGGTCTGGGCTTTGCATAAAAGAGCATTCTACGGCACTTACCATAAGACTCCGAGGAAGTATCTTCAGCTATACTTGAACGAATTCGACTTCCGCTTGAACGCGGGCAACCTCAAAAACCCAACGATGTATGCGATTGAAAAGCTCGTTGAGAATTGCTGGCTTCCCTGCCCGAAGGATGGTATACCGGACAAGGAGAAACCCACTTATAAACTCCCTTCTATGAGCGTGGCACAGGATAAACCGTCCGCATATGAAAAACTGATAGAAAATCCCACTCCTACCGTGGGCAATGCAACTCCGTTGAAAGCACCCGCCGTGTCTCCCAAGCGACAACAGCTAGTTCAGCAGAACCCACCACAGCAACCACCACCCGCCGAACCGAACGAAACAACCACGCCGGAGCAGATAGCTGATTACAAGACAAAAATAGACAAGATATTTGCCAAACAGCATTTCGGGAAGCTCGTAGCCCCCGAGATTAGAAACTCCATAAGAAAGGCACTCAAAGAGCAGCTGCCGGACTTGGACTACAAAAATATGGAATTCATAAAGGAATTTGAGGAAGCCAACGCGCAGGTAACAAAGGTTGCAAGCAGAATAGCAGGTGAATTTGAGGGCATCTTGAAAGAATACAAAGCCGCCGTTCAAGGGATTGCTGGGGTTGAAGTGGAATCCATTCTGACTGAGGAATAAGTTAACAAGGCATAGGATTACAAATTGGCTTTGAGGTTCGCCCTAACTTGTTCTAGCGTCTCAAGTTGATATGGTGTCCAGACACCTGATTCATATATCTTTGGGAATCCCCTAGTTTGTTGAACGCCACATTTTCTAATTCGGCATCAGTGAAGTAGCGGAGCATTGCCATGCTGTCAAGTTTTGTATAGCTATTCTCCATTATCGCAGCTTCCCGCTTTATCGCCTTCTTCGAGAATGTCAATAGCTTCCAGCACGGCATTTTGAAAGTCCTTATCGGTCGTTTCTAGTTTTGCCGTAAAATCACGCAATAAGTTTAGTTTATTAATTGCCATAAAAGGTAGTTTATAAAGATGACCTGTTGCTTAT
>Ga0268262_10003869_pt1 | contig 15823 bp, 13 predicted proteins | sample TergutNc150P3_FD_190354 | JGI IMG/M metagenome (GOLD analysis project Ga0268262, IMG submission 190354) | Nasutitermes corniger P3 segment gut microbial community from laboratory colony in Florida, USA - Nc150 P3 (SPAdes) (version 2) | ecosystem: Host-associated > Arthropoda: Insects >... | reverse complement strand
GGTAGCTTTTATTCCTACTTTTAAGGAATATTTACTGGGAAAAGACAAGGAGAAAACACGGGAATTTCTTTCCTGTATTTTCACTTTTTTAACATTTTTTGTGACTTTAATGGTTATGGTTGGAATTCTGGTTTCACCCTGGCTTATCCGTTTCTTTGGTTTGGAAGAATTTGATGAAACCGTCTTTCTAACAAGAATTATGTTTCCTTTTCTTGCTTTTATGTCTTTGGCGGCTTTGTTTCAGGGAGTGTTGAACAGCTTCCATGTTTTTACCCCTTCCGGGTTTGCGCCCATTCTATTGAACATTGTTACAATTCTTTGCGCTTACGGGCTTAGTCCTTTTACTCAAAATCCGGCACGAGCAATGGCCGCAGGCGTTATTATCGGCGGTTTTTTAAGCGCCGCGATTCAGTTTCCTTTTGTATTAAAACAGGGACAGAGCTTCGCTTTTACCGGTTTGAAAAGAGCCGTAAATAATCCGGGTACGCGAAAGGTTCTCCGGCTTATAAGCCCAACTATAATCGGGATGGCGGCATATCAGCTTAACGATCTGGTTTCTACGGTTCTTGCCGGAAGGGCGGGCGAGGGCGTTGTTTCAAGCCTTCAATATTCGCTTAGGCTTCAGGAACTGATACTCGGCGTTTTCGCGGTTTCGATAGGGACAGTCCTGCTTCCGAATCTTGCCGAATACGCTAAAACATCGCAATGGGACATTTTTAACAAGCGGCTTGTGTCGGCAATGATCATTATCGCTATGATCACTATCCCGATTACTGTTTTTTCGCTTATGGAAGGGCAGAGCTTGATACGCCTTCTATTTCAAAACCGCAGTTTCGATGAAACCTCTGTTGGGCTTACATTATCGGCCTTCACTTTCCACATGCCCGGTTTGTTTTTTATCGCCCTTAACCGTATTTTAGCTCCCGCGTTTTACGCCCAGAGCGATACCAAATCCCCCACTTGGGCGGGAATTATTTCTTTTGCGGCTAATATCTGCCTTGCGGCTGTTCTTGTCGGACCGTTGCGAGGCGCAGGGATAGCTTTGGCTCTGTCCTTAGCCAGCGCTGTCAATACGATTTTGCTTCTTGTCTTTCTTAAAAAAAATCCCAATATTGCCCTGGGTCCGGCTTTTGGTTCCGCTCTTGTCTATGTAATAAAATTATTGGTTATTTCAGGATTGGCGATTATTCCTGTATATTTTTTATCTCCGTTTATAACGGCTTTTTTCGCAAATAAAGGACGGATTATTTCTTACGGCATACCATTGATGATTAACTCTCTTGTCTATATTTTGCTTGGAGTTATTTTACTTGCCGTTGTAAGAGACAAATATTTTATTGCTGCGGTTAATATGATTAAGAAAAAGGAAAAGGGCAAGGATGAGGACAGAACATAAAAAAAACCGCAGTCTTCCCGTCGTTGTTCTTGCGGGACGTCCCAATGTGGGAAAATCAACTCTCTTCAACCGCCTTCTGCGTAAACGCAGGGCGATTACAGACCCGACGCCCGGTGTTACCCGTGATCCTGTGGAAGCCGAATGTTTAATCGCAGGTAAACCTATTAGGTTGATAGACACAGGCGGTTTTAAACTAGCCGATTGCGAAGGCATAGACAAACTTGTAGTAAAAAAAACTCTTGAAACAATTAAGAAGGCTGATCTTATTGTTCTGCTTCTTGACGCTATGGATATAACAAGCGAAGACGAAGAATTTATTGAAGTTTTGCGTCCGTACCGAGAAAAACTTGTTGCGGCTGTCAACAAGACCGAAGGCGGCAGAGGACAAGCCGACGCGTGGAATGTTTTAAAGTTTGGATTTGACAAGGTGCTTATGATTTCCGCCGAACACGGCGACAATATCGGCGAACTTGAACAGGAAATAATCAGGCGGCTTGATTTTTCAAAGGTTGATTATTCTCCCGAGGAACAAAGCTCAAGCGCAAGCTCCAATATACGCATCGCACTGATGGGAAAACCGAATACGGGCAAATCAACTCTTTCCAATCGGCTGACATCAACTAATTCTTCTATTGTAAGCGATATCCCCGGTACTACAAGAGATACGGTCGAGGGCGATTTCCGCTGGAAAGGGCGGGATTTTGTTATTCTTGATACAGCGGGCATACGCCGTAAATCTAAAGTTACGGAAAATATTGAATACTATTCGGTTAACCGCGCAATTAAATCGATTGACGAGGCGGATATCGTTATCCTTATGATCGACGCCGCGGAAGGGCTTACCGATCAGGACAAGAAAATAGCGGCCCTTGCCCATGATAAGGGCAGAGGGATCATCATGGCGCTTAATAAATGGGATACCATGCCCCAAGGCAAAAATACGTTTAAGGACATATCAAGCAGGATTCATTTTATGTTCGGTCAGATGGAATACGCGCCAATTGTCCCTGTCAGCGCAAAAGACGGAAACGGCGTTGATAAACTTTTAAGCACGGTTATAAAAATGTACGATCAACTTAATCTTAATATAGGAACCGCCCGTCTTAATCAGGCGCTTGAGCAGTGGCTGACGGAGCACCCTCCGCCAATCGGCCCGCATACCCGCTTTAAGTTAAAATACGCCGTGCAAAAATCCGCAAACCCTGTGCATTTTATCATTTTTGCATCCCGCCCGAACGCGGTAAGCGACGCTTATGTTTCTTATTTGCGTAACAGGATACGCAAGGACCTGGGTTTTTCTCTTGTTCCTGTTCTGGTCGAGATAAAAGAATCTTAATAATTTTTTTATTTTCCCCCCAAGATGAATCGCTCTTGTACATGGACGTACAAGAGCGTGGGGAATATGTTTTTACCGATGATGATTTAAAATTGTTTTTTGGTGTACGACACTGTTGCATTAAATTATTAATCTGGAGGATATACTCCAGTTCCTTTACAAGTTGCGCAAGAGATTTTTCCTTTTCCACCACAACGTACGCATGAAGTCTTTGTTTCTACTGTTCCTCTTGAAGAAGTGTTAGTACCACTACGTACTTTTTTGTCGCCATTACAAACGGGACAAACTATATGTCCGTCTCCTCCGCATTTATTGCACTTATTGGTTCTTTGATTACTCATATTGCGCTACCTCAATGTCCATATACGACCTGTATATACGTAAGTTCCTGCCTTTTTGTTTTGGCTTTCCCAAAAATTAACTAAATCGATGCCGAAGTTACTTAATAAATTATTTTCGTCAACATTAGCCGGAAGTGTTATGTTGGTAATCTTAGAATATTTATAACCATCAATTTTAGTAATCATATTTTCTCTACTTGCTCCTCCACCGAATACAATAGAATTATATTTTAGTGTCATGTCATGATAACACCATCTAAAATTAAATCCAGTTTCCAGAGTTTCAAAAATGTAAGAATTATTTACATTTCCAAGCTTATCAGCATAACCTGGAGAAGGACCACCAAATGCATAAGCAAACCCACTGGTTGGCGTAGAATCTGCAAATTGTCCCCCTACATACCTATCTTTCATAGTCCTTGCCGCTAATGATGGCGGGATAACTACTGTTTCAAGAGGGGAGTTTCTACTAAAACAAGAAGTTGATAGAAAAGAAACTCCATTCGATATGGTAAGACTTTTAATATTGTTACAATAAAATGCCCAAGGAAGGACTGTTTTCAAAGATGGCGGAAGAGTTAATTCTTCAATTTGATTAAACGCAAAAGCAAAATCTCCAATTTGAGTAACGCTTCTGCCAAGATTTACCGACTTCAAGCCACAGCCGACAAATGCCGCAACGCCAATGGTTGTTACCGAATTTGGAATTGTTATAGCACCCATTGATTTACAGTTGTAAAAAGCGTATTCTCCAATAGTCTGCACTGAATTTGGTATGGTTATTGACGATAAAGAAGCACATTCATAAAAAACACGGTCTTGGATAGAGGTAAGCGAATTGGGTAGCGTTACTGATACCAACGATGTTTGTGCGTAAAAAGCCTTACTGCCAATAGTTGTAACAGTATTGGGAATTATTACACTTATTAACTGCGTACCTTTTGGTTCCCATTTTGAATTTGAAGGACTACCGCCTAAAAATGCTTCTGGCGAAATTTCCGTTACTTTTACGCCTTCAATTCTTTCTGGAATAACTACCTGTTGCCTTGTTCCCTTATACCTTGTGATAGTAATCCCCCCTTGTGCGTTCTGCCTAATATCGAAATCATTTCCAGAATTTGGCGCAGGATTGGGATCAAGTATAATAGCACGATAAAAATTGTTCTTGTTTCCAGTCGAATTAAATTTTACTTTGTCTTTTGTTTCATATATTGTACCGCTCGAATCACGTACAGCCACCGTAAATTCCTTGTCTTTGGCATTTTCTATCCAAATATCTATTTCATTTTCAGCTTTTGCCGTGAATTGAGTTGTCTCACCATTGAGTAGTACTGTTCCCGCAAAGGCTGAATATAGTTTGATATAACCTCTTGCTGTTTCTGCTGTCTTTGCTGCTTCTTGTTGCCTTTGATTTTCTTCAGCTAATTTTATTTTATCCCTCCTTTCCTGCTCCGCAAGTATTAGTGGGTCTGCAAGTCTTTTTTTTGCCTCTTCGGCTTCTTTAGATTTTGGAAAGTCCTTGATTAATGCATTGTAAATCATAATTACTAAATCAAATTGTTTTTCTGAATTTGACGTTGGTCCATTTCTTGACAAAATTTTCCATGTTTCAAATTGTTGATCTCCTAATTTCAACGCATCTTTTGCTGAAGGTTTAGCTGAAACTGTTTGAATTCCAATCAGCAAAAACATAAATAATGCCAAAACGCTTGTAATGGTTCTTTTGTTCATCTTAAAACTCCTTCTTGTGTTGATTTATATAAAAAAGCAGGTGTCTCCACATACGTGGAAATCCTGCGTTCTTCCAATAAATGAAAAAATGGTGTTTTCATTTTGACAGACCTATCCCATGAAAAAAGGTGTAGAGGGGGATATTGTTTTTTTCTTCCTTAAGTAGAGAGAGAGAGAGAGAGAGATTTAGAATTCACGTTGGGAAATGGTTGTAAAATAGCGGTTTCTACCATAGTTAGATAATACCGCAGATTTTAAGATAATTCAATAGGGGAGAAAATGCCCTTTTTGCCGTTTTTTTGATATTTATTGCTTAATTTAGCATTGTATGTTATTTTTAAACATGGATAATAAGGAATTAATTGAAATAACAAGGCATCTTGAGAAAATAATAGCTTTGCTTGAAGTTATTTCAAAGCCTCAGCCGTTTGTACATAGAATAATAAACGGTATAGCAACTGGTGCTGGTATTCTTGGAATTCTTGGGGCAATTGAAGTTATTAGGACATGGATGATTGGAGGTTAATTATGGAATGGAAAATCATTTTTACTATTTCAATGTTTATAATTTCAGGCACGTTGTTTTTTATCTCTCATAAATATTTAAGAAATAAATAATTTTTACTCATATTTTCTTCCTTTAAATAGAGAGTCAGAATTCGCCTTGAAATTAGGAGTTGGAGAGTCTTCCCATTGGGTAATGGCGTGCTTTTCGCTCATTTTTAGAAAAAAGTATGGATTGAAAGATTGAAAAAGCTGGGGAAATCGGCATTAAAAGGAGGAAATGCCCTACTTGCGAATAAGGTGATTAGGAGCGTTCTAAGATGTATGCCTATATAAATACTTGAGGGGTGGCGGTGAAAAAATGGCCGCCTCCGCGCGGTCATTTTTTCAGCCGACAGGACCCCAAGTAAGTTCTTTAGGCATACATCGTATTAACTCATAACTACCTAAATATAATGTGCGTCTTTTGTTTAACGCCTCTTGTTTCTAGTTTCTATTTCTGTAATGCTATAACAATGAAGGCTTATCTTGATATCGTGCAGAAAATCCTTGAAAACGGGTTTCGTAAGACAAACCGCACCGGTATTGACGCTCTAACCATAGCCGGGGCCATGTTTGAGCACGATATGGCGGAAGGTTTCCCGCTTTTAACCACTAAAAAAATTCCTTTCCGCCTTGTCGCTTCGGAATTGGAATTCTTTGTCCGAGGTATAACCGACAAGGAATGGCTAAAAGAGCAGAACAACCACATTTGGGACGAATGGTGCAGTCCGGACGTGGTTCCTTATGCCACCGATGAACAATCGAAAGCTAAGATGATGGCCGAGCGTGAATTGGGCCCCATTTATGGCTGGCAGTGGCGTAATTTCGGCGCGAAGTACACGGCATTTAATAATCCTCCTGAGGGACATGGCTTGGATCAATTTATGCGCGTAATTCAAACCTTAAAAACCGATCCCGATAACAGGCGCATGATTGTAAGCGCGTGGAATCCAATCGACCTTCCGCGTATGGCGCTTCCTCCCTGTCATTACGCATTTCAGGTTACGGTAATCAACGGCAAATTAAATCTTCTCTGGAACCAACGCTCGGTGGATGTAGCGCTTGGGCTTCCGTTTAATATCGCAAGTTATGGTCTGCTTTTGCACTTGCTTGCGAAAGAGGCGGGTTTCGCCGAAGGCAGGCTTATAGGCTTTTTGGGTGACGTTCATATTTATGTGAATCATGTTGATGCGATACGCGGGCAATGCGGCCGTTCTCCGAAAACTTTGCCGCAGGTTAAGACGGCTAACTTTTCTTCTATTTTTGATTGGCATTACGGCGATACGGTTGTTGAAGGATACGATCCTCACCCTGTGATAAAATTTGAAATAGCGGTGTAGTCATGCAGGAGATAATTATTATTGCCGCTATGGCTGAAAATAGAGTTATCGGGAAAGATAATGTCATGCCGTGGTCAATCAAGGAAGAGATGGCGCATTTTACGAAATTGACGAAGGGGTCGCCGTGCATAATGGGCAGAAAGACATGGGAGTCCTTGAAGAAAAAGCCGCTTCCGGAGCGGTTAAATATTGTTGTTTCTAAAACAATGACCGTTGGCGATTTGCCCGATACACAGGCTATTAAAATCTTCCCTTCCTTACCCGCCGCCATTGAACACTGTTCCGGTTACGAAAAAGTCTTTATCTGCGGCGGAGAGTCGATTTACAGGCAGGCGCTTGAGTTTGCGGATAAAATAGAGCTGTCTGTAATTCACAATAAGTACGACGGCGATACATTTTTTCCTGAAATTGACGGCTCTTGCTGGGCAGAAACCGCCAAAGAAGATTTTGACGAATTCTCGTTTATCACTTACAATAGAAAGAAATAGAGTTAACGGGAGAAAATATGAAAGGTCCGATTTTAGTTGTGCTTGCAGCAGGTATGGGAAGCCGTTACGGCGGCCTTAAACAAATGGATGTTATAGGAAAAAACGGCGAGGTATTGCTTGACTATTCGGTATACGATGCCGTTAAATCCGGCTTTGAAAAAATAGTTTTTATAATCCGCCGGGACATAGAAAAAGATTTCAGGGAGATTGTGCTAGCCCGGATGGGTTCAAAGGTAAAATATGAATTGGCTTTTCAGGAGCCGGATAGTTTAATACCGCCCGGTATTTTCAGCGCCGCCAAAGAAGCCGGAAGAACCAAGCCCTGGGGAACAGGCCACGCCCTGCTTTGCGCCGCCGAAAAAATAGACGCGCCGTTTACCGTGCTTAACGCCGATGATTTCTACGGAAGGGAAGCGTTTGCCGTTATGTGCAAGCACCTAAATTCCTCGAATGAGGCCGCTATAGTGCCGTACCGTCTTGAAAAGACTCTCAGCCCTCAGGGAACGGTAACACGCGGCGTCTGTAAAGTTGAAGGCGGCTGCCTTTCCTGCGTTGAGGAACTTACCGCCATTGAAAAAAAAGACGGACGGATCATTAACACCGCCCCCGACGGCGCTGTCCGTGAGCTTCTTCCCGAAACTCCGGTCTCAATGAATTTCTGGGGCTTTCAGCCGGATATACTCCCCGAATTCAAAAAGTATTTTGATGATTTCCTTAAAGAGTTTGCTGCTGACGTGAAAGGACAGATAAAAAGCGAATGTTTTATCCCCAAAGCGGCGGATTATTTTATAAATCAGGGGATCATAAAAATTCGGGCGTTAGACGCAAGTTCGGACTGGTTTGGAGTAACTTATAAGGAAGATAAAGAAGCGGCGATTAGGAAAATTGAGGAGTTAACCGCAAAGGGTGTGTATCCGGCGAAATTGTGGTAAAAAAAAAGGCCGCCAGTTTCCTGACAGCCTTCCATAAAACTTTCCTTCGCAGTTTCCTAATAATCCATTCCGCCCATACCACCCATTCCGCCGGGGGGCATAGCGGGAGCTTCCTTCTTCTCGGGGATGTCCGTTATGGCGCACTCGGTTGTGAGGAGCAGGCTGGCTATGGACGCCGCGTTTTGAAGCGCAGAGCGGGTTACTTTCGCGGGGTCTATGATACCGGCTTTCACCATATCAACCCATTCCATCTTGGCGGCGTCAAAACCGACGCCCTTTTTCTCGTTCTTCGCTTTTTCGGCGATGACCGCTCCGTCAAGACCGGCGTTTTCGGCGATCTGGCGGATTGGCTCTTCAAGAGCGCGTTTAACGATTTTGAAACCGACCTTCTCGTCGTCAGAAAGACCGGCGGTGTCCGCCTTGTCAAGCGCAAGCGCGGCCTGGATTAACGCAATTTCGCCGCCGGGGACGATGCCTTCTTCGATTGCGGCGCGGGTTGCGGAAAGAGCGTCTTCAACGCGGTGTTTCTTTTCTTTCAACTCAACTTCGGTTGCGGCTCCTACATTAACTACCGCGACGCCGCCTGCCAGTTTCGCAAGCCGTTCCTGCAATTTTTCGCGGTCGTAGTCGCTTGTGGTATCTTCAATCTGCGCTTTGATCTGCGCGATTCTGTCCTGAATGTCTTTCTGCTTGCCTGCTCCGTTGATAATCGTGGTATTGTCCTTGTCGATTTTAACGGTCTTGGCTTTGCCGAGCTGAGCAATATCGGTGTTCTCAAGTTTAAGGCCGATTTCTTCTGATATAACTTCGCCGCCCGTAAGAATGGCGATGTCTTCCAGCATGGCTTTTCTGCGGTCGCCGAAACCGGGGGCTTTTACCACGCAGGTACGCAAGGTTCCGCGCAGGCTGTTTACAACCAGTGTTGAAAGGGCTTCGCCGTCGCAGTCTTCGGCGATGATGAGAAGGGGCTTGCCGCTCTGGGCGACTTTTTCCAGCAGCGGGAGAATGTCCTTCATGCTTGAAACTTTTTTGTCGTGGATAAGAACAAACACGTCTTCGTAGACGCATGTCATCGTGTCGCGGTCTGTAACAAAATAGGCCGAGATATATCCGCGGTCAAACTGCATACCTTCGACAAATTCGATTGAAGTATCCATTGTTTTGGATTCTTCAACGGTGATGACTCCGTCTTTTCCGACTTTTTCCATAGCGTCGGCAATTGTCTTGCCGATTTCGCTGTCGTTGTTGGCGGAAACCGACGCGACATGGGAGATTTCTTCCTTGTCTTTGATTTCTTTGGAGTTTTTCTTGATTTCCTCAACGGCGATTTCAACCGCTTTGTCGATACCGCGTTTTAACTCAAGGGGAGTCATACCGGCGGCGACAGATTTAAGGCCTTCTTTAACCAGTGAATAGGCGAGTACCGTCGCGGTTGTTGTTCCGTCTCCGGCTACGTCGTTTGTCTTGGTGGCGACTTCTTTTAATAACTGCGCTCCCATATTTTCATAGGGGTCTGCAAGTTCCACCTCTTTCGCTACGGAAACCCCGTCTTTGGTTACTGTGGGCGCGCCGAATTTCTTGTCTAAAAGGACATTCCGCCCTTTTGGACCGAGTGTTACCTTGACGGCCTTTGAAATCTGCTCAACCCCGGCAAGCAGCTTGCGCCGGGCATCTTCGTTGAACAATAACTGTTTTGCCATACTTTTCTCCTCTTCTTAATTACCGAAAATACGGTAGTTTTTGTTGATTTTTGCTCCGTGGGGGGAGCGTAAGAGCCGCATTTGGCTCATACAGTAAGTTATCAAATTATCGGGAAATCGGCAATAGGGTAGTATTTAAGGACAGGCTCGGCTTTTGGGACAGATATGGGCTATTTCCCCAAATTTAACCGAATTTTAACAATTACTTCATTCCCCTTTAACAAAGAGAGAATACTTTCTAATTAATTAAACTATTAGGAGAGGATTATGAAAATTAAACTTATCGCTGTTTTAATGGGACTTATCGTCCTGACAGGCGCTTTTGCGAACGGAAATCAGGATGCGGCGGGCAGAACTGCGGCGCCTTACACAATCGAGGTTGGCGGCTCCACTTCGGTAACGCCTTTAATGGAACTGTTTGCGGCTGAGTATCAAAAGACAAAAACCAACATAAAGGTAAATATCAACGGAACAGGTTCCGGCGACGGAATTAAGAACGCCGGGACAGTTTACCAGATTGGTATGTCCAGCCGTGAGCTTACGCCGGCGGAGCAGGGACATGGGCTTAAAGAGACAATAGTCGCTATCGACGGTATCGCCGTTATTATGAACAAAACCAGTCCTGTGACAAACCTTACCATTGCCCAGATAAAGGATATCTACACGGGAGCCATTACCGACTGGAGCCAGATTACCAACAACGCAAAGCGCGGGAAAATCGCCGTTATCAGCCGGGAAGAAGGATCGGGGACAAGAGGCGCTTTTGAAGAACTTGTAGGTTTTCAGGGCAAACTTCTTGCGGGAGCCAACGAGTCCACAAGCACGGGCGCTATCAAAGCGAGTGTTGCGCAAAATCCGGAAGCCATCGGTTATATCTCACTTGGCTCTGTGGATAATACGGTAAAGGCAATTTCGGTTAACGGCGTTGCCGCTACAAATGACAATGTCAAGAAAGGCACATACAAAATAGCGCGCCCTTTTATCGTTCTTACCGGGAAAAACGCGCGTCCCGAAAGCACAGCCTTTATTGAGTGGATGCTCAGTCCCGCAGGACAGGCGATTGTTTCAAAAAGCTGGATTTCAGTGAAGTAGAGAAATGAATCGAAAACTTACGGATATTTTCTTTAAATATCTGTTTAGTATAGTAGCCCTCTTTTCCGTATTGGCATTGGGGGCTATTTTGCTTTTTGTTTTCACTCAAGGAACAATGCCGTTCTTTACCTCTACTTCTTCGGGTATCCGTCTGGTAGCGCAGAGGATCGATGAAATCACGGTTAACGGCAAAACTTATATCGACCATTCAACATTTATTGATATTCCGAAAAACACAGAGCATATTTCAATCCGTTTCCCGTCTGAGGAAGAAATTGAGACACTTGATATTAACGTAGACGAACATGAAAAAGACCCGCAAAAAAAATTGACGTTTTCGTATAACGGCGAAGTTAAAATAACATACCCGGAAAATTATGTGTATACGGTAAGCTGGCCTGCCGCTATTGCCGCTCTTGAAAAAAGAATACACGTAATAATTCCCGAGCCGCCGTACAGTTTCGGAAAATTCCTTACAGGCCTTGAATGGCATCCGAGCAGGGACAAGGTTTTCGGTATCTTCCCAATGATTGCGGGAACCATAGTTGCAAGTTTGGGAGCGATTATTTTAGGCGTGCCAATCGCCCTGTTATGCGCACTCTTTATGGCGGAGTTTCTGGGTCTTAAAACAGCGTCCATAGTGCGTGCCGGAGTTGAGCTTCTTGCCGGGATTCCCTCCGTAGTGTACGGGTTTTTCGGTCTTATGGTGATAGTTCCCCTTGTTAAAAACGCTTTCAAAGTGTCGTCCGGTAACACCCTTCTTTCCGCCGTTATCGTACTGGCGCTTATGATACTGCCGACGGTTATAACCATCGCCGAAACTTCGCTTAGAGCCGTGCCGTCTTCGGTGCGAGAGGCAAGCCTTTCTCTCGGAGCGAGCAAGATGCAGACGGCATGGAAAGTTGTTCTGCCCCATGCCAATTCGGGAGTGATAGCGGGAGTCATACTTGGGATTTCGCGCGCTGTCGGCGAAACAATGGCGGTTATCCTTGTGGCGGGAAATTCGCCTCAGCTTACGATTAATCCGCTTGACAGTATAAGAACGCTCACGTCTACAATCGCAATGGAAATGGGTTATGCGTCGGGCAGGCACAGCGAGATGCTTTTTTCAATCGGCGTAACTTTGTTTTCGATCATACTTATCCTTAACAGCCTGATTTTATGGTACCGCCGTAGAATGGAGGTGGAACTGTGATAAAAATTAAAAAACGCAAGATAATAGACGGATTGCTCTACGGCATAATGGCGGTGGCTATGGCTGCTGTTCTTGCGGTTTTATTGTTTATTATTGTCTATATATTCAAATCTCAAGCAGGCTATTTTAGTTTTTCATTTTTATTCAGCAAAGAAGACGGTATTCTTCCCATGATTGTAACCACTCTTTATGTGGTGCTTGTTTCGATAGTTGCAGCCCTTCCTGTCGGGATCGCCACCGCTATTTTTCTGAACGAATACTCCGGCAACTCGTCTTTTATAAGAATTCTCCGCCTTGCGATTGAAACCCTTGCGGGGATTCCTTCTATTATATACGGGCTTTTCGGACTTCTTATGTTCTGCAGAATGTTAAATTTCGGACAGTCCATAATAGCGGGCGCTTTCACATTAAGCATAATGATACTGCCTGTTATTATCCGTACAACCGAGGAATCGCTTAAATCAATTCCCGATACTTTCCGGGAAGGCTCTCTGGCGTTAGGAGCAACCAAGTTTCAGACAATTGTTCATGTGGTGCTTCCTTCCGCGCTTCCCGGAATTGTAACATCCGTAATTCTTGCGATAGGCAGGGTGGTCGGAGAATCAGCGCCCGTACTGCTTACGGTCGGTCTTACCAAAAATATGCCTCGTACAATTTTTGAATCAGGCAGAACGCTTACAATTCATCTTTATTACCTTACAAATGAGGCGGTGCGCCCGGAAGATTTCGGTATCGCTTTTGCGACCGCCTTCATGCTTGTAATTCTTGTTGTAATAATAAATACGGCGACAAAAATTATGACCGCAAACTTTAGAAAAAAACTTGGAGATATACAATGAGCGGCAACAAAATAGAAGTAAACAGCCTTGATCTTTTTTACGGCGATTTTAAGGCTTTGATAAATATCAATTTCTCGCTCGCAAAACAGGATGTGGCGGCGCTTATAGGTCCTTCGGGCTGCGGGAAATCTACGTTTATCAGGATATTGAACCGCATGAACGATTTAATTCCTTCATGCAGAATAACAGGCGAGGTCTTGCTGGACGGTAAGGATATTTACGGTACGATGGACGTTACGGAACTGCGAAGCAGGGTAGGTATGGTGTTTCAAAAACCTAACCCTTTTAACATGAGCGTGTTTGACAATGTCGCATACGGAAAGCGGATGCAGGGATTAAAAAACAAAGGACGCATTGCGGACATTGTGGAAATCTCGCTTCGTAAAGCCGCTCTTTGGGACGAGGTAAAGGACAGACTGAAAAAACCCGCTCAAGCGCTTTCCGGCGGACAACAGCAAAGGCTTTGTATAGCAAGAACTATAGCTATGGAGCCTGAAATTATTTTGATGGACGAGCCGACAAGCGCCCTTGATCCAATAGCAACGGGGCGTATTGAGGAACTTATCGGAGAGCTAAAGAAAGATTACAGTATTATAATTGTCACACACGCTATGCATCAGGCTTCCAGGGTAAGCAATAAAACAGCGTTTTTCCTTTTGGGAGAGTTAATCGAATATAATAATACAAGAGAGGTTTTTACGAACCCAAAAGATAAAAGAACGGAAGATTATATTTCAGGCAGATTTGGTTGAGGTAAATATGAGTACAAGAAATATTTTTTCGGAAGAATTAAGCCGTTTGCGCCACGATATTTTGTCGATGGCGGCAAGAGTGGAAGGAAATCTCGGCAAGGCTCTCTCGGCGTTAAGAACACGCAATGCGGAGCTTGCGAATGAAGTGCGCGCCGACGATTCGGCTGTGGACGCCCTGCAATTGCAGATCGAGGACGATGCTGCGATTGTTATCGCGACTCAGCAGCCTGTGGCGCGTGATTTGCGCGAGCTTGTTTCGGTTTTTAAGCTGACAAGCAATATTGAAAGGGTAGGGGATCACGCCGTGCATCTGGCTCGAGCGGCGAAGAAACTGGCGAAAATGGGAGATTCTTCTTTTCATGCGCAGGAACACCTTGAGAAAATGGCCGAGACAGGGCAGATAATGCTTCGCGCGGCAATTTCCGCTTTTATGGCGAAGGACGCTCAGGCGGCGAGGGAAGCGGCGGCAATGGATATTAAAATCGACGCCGAGCATAAAATCCTTACAGAAGATATACTTAAAGTGATGAAAAAGAAATCGGAGCTTGTAAAAGAAGCCCTTCAGATACTTCATACATCTAACCAGCTTGAAAGGCTTGGTGATCATATTACAAATATATGCGAAGCTGTTATTTACATGATAGAAGGCAAGCATGAGGAGTTAAATGAGTAAAGCGGTAATTCTGATAGTAGAAGATGATCCTGAAATTCAGGAATTATTGTCTCTTTCATTATCCAAAGAAGGCTGGAAACTCATTCAGGTAAAAACAGGGGAGGAAGGTTTAAAAATACTAAAATCAAAAAAAGTAAACTGCGTTCTTTTGGATATTATGCTTCCCGGAACAGACGGTCTTAATATTCTTAAAAAAATAAAAGACATTGAACTATGCCGCAATATTCCCGTTATTATGACCACCGCAAAAGGCGAGGAAGCTGATATCGTCGCCGGTCTTGAGCTTGGTGCGGACGACTATGTCGTAAAGCCCTACAGCCCCAAGGTGTTAATCGCTAGAATACGGGCGGGATTGCGCCGTCAGGAAGAGAGCGGAGTTAAAAAAAATGACACTGTATGGCAGCAGGGAGAAATCAAGCTTGACGCCGCACGCCATCTTGTTTTTTGCGGCGACAAACAGCTTGACCTTTTCGCCACCGAGTTCGCTCTGCTTAAACATTTTTTGTCAAATCCGGAAATTGTTTTTTCGCGTAACCAGATTATCGAGGCGATAAGAGGGCCCGATTATCCCGTTACCGACCGCTCGGTGGATGTGCAGATACTTGGCTTGCGCAAAAAGCTTGGGAAAGCCGGAGATATGATCGAAACCATACGAGGTGTCGGTTACCGCCTTAGAATACAGGAGTAAAACGAACCATGACAATATTTAAAAGAAGCCTGCTTACACTGGGAGCGGCGGCGCTTGTTTTTTCGATAGTTCTTGTTTTTACTTCCCTGGCTTTTATGAATTCATTGTATTACGAAATAAATATGCAGGGCCTTAAAAAAGCCGCAAAAACGCTTATGAACGCAATCGGGAAGGAGCGCATAACAGAATATTTTTTATATAACGATGATAATAACGATTTTCCCGTAAGTGAGTCTGGCGATTACCGCCTTACCTTGATTGCTTCTTCCGGGGTTGTGTTGTGGGATTCTCAGGTAAAAGACGGAATGGTGAACCATATTGATCGTAAAGAAATAGCGGCGGCCCTGGAAGGAAGGGAAGAGAGCGCGCGGCGTGACTCAATCAGTACCGGCATAAAACGGATTTATTTTGCCATGCCGGTATTTGACGGCAATAAAGTTATCGGCGTGTTCAGGCTTTCCGCCTCTGTTCCTGAGTTTGGAATGCGTATTTCTTCCATTATATTCCCATTTATTACTTTTTCTTTTATTATGGCTATTGCTGTTTTTTGGGCAGTATACGCAATATCCCGCTCTCTTTCTTCTTCAATCGGAAGGCTTGTGGATATTACTCAGGCGGGAGCGCTGTTATTGTCCGGTCCCGAAGCGGGAGAACCTGTTTCGCCTGAATTTGTCAGTTTGGAAAAGGCGATAAGGGCTATGACATCCGAGCTTCATTTCCGCCTTGAACAGGCAAAGGCTGAAGGCGCAAGGCTGGAAGCGATTCTTAACGGAA
>Ga0268262_10003868_pt1 | contig 15828 bp, 13 predicted proteins | sample TergutNc150P3_FD_190354 | JGI IMG/M metagenome (GOLD analysis project Ga0268262, IMG submission 190354) | Nasutitermes corniger P3 segment gut microbial community from laboratory colony in Florida, USA - Nc150 P3 (SPAdes) (version 2) | ecosystem: Host-associated > Arthropoda: Insects >... | reverse complement strand
TTCATCATTTTTTCCCATAATTACCTTATAAACTATCTTGAAAAAAGAACCAATCGGGTATATACTCATGCTCATTAAGGAGTTGCTCTATGAAAAAAAAGATTTTTTTGGCTTTTCTGGCATTAATCATATTCTCATTTATAGGTGTTTCCTGTAAATCCACCCCCAAAGAGGAGCCTAATCAACAGCAGCAGGAAGAACAACAGCAACAACAGCCTAACCCCGAAGACGTAACAGTGGTCATGTCTCGTGTTCGTGTGGAAAAAGCAAGAAAAAGCGCCATTGATTTTGAAGCCCCTTCATATTTTCCAAGTGAATGGGAGAATGCAGAGGATCAATATTCAACGGTCAAGAAAATGCCGATTTCAACTTCAGACGAAAATAAAGCGGCCGCGGACGCGTTAAACAAAGTGGCAGACAGATACGGCGAGCTTTTTGACATGACAATCCCGCTTTACGCTCAGGCAAGAGAAGATGAAATTCTCTCTATAAGAGAAGAATTGGTAAAATCCGGTTTTTCAAAAATGTTTCCAAAATACGTAGAAAAAGCGGATAAGCTTGCCCTTACGGCAAAAGACCAGTACGAAGCCAAAGATTACTATACGGCAAGAGAAACCGTAGCAGAAGCGTTAGACGAATATGAAACTCTGCTTTTGGGGGCAAAGATTCTTTTAGTAAGACAAGAAATTATCGATCGCGGTTTTACCAAGTATGATCCGGAAAATTTTGAAAAAGCAGATGAAATTTCCCAGACAGCAGTGGTTTTATACGACGCCGGAGACAAGAAAGGCGCGGTTGAAAACGCTGAAGAAACGCTGCTTCGCTTTAATATTGTTTTAACAAACGGCTGGATGGCCTATGCCGCTGAGCGCCGGGCTTCCGCTTCTTCCGAAAGAGAAAAGGCTCTGTCAAATAAAGTTAATATTGCTGTCAGGGACGGTTTCCGCGATGCTGATACAATATTCAGCAATGCAGAAGACAACTATAAAAACGAAATGTATTCTGTTTCAGCAATACAGCATATAGAAGCGGAAGCGCTTTTTGTTATCGCCGGGCAACAGACCGAAGAAAAACGCCAATTAGCCAGGGAAGTAATAAGACAAGCCGAAGAAAAAATTGAAGAAAGCACAGAAACGGCCGTTGAGGCTGAAAAAATAATTGAAGGAGGTTCCAGATGAACCGTAAAATTACTTTTATACTGTTAATTTCTCTTATTCTCACAAGTCAGGCAATCTTTGCACAACAGGAAGTTCCTGAATTGGATCTGACAATGCTTAGTTTTTACTCTGTTCCGTACTTTGCATTAACCGTCGGCGAGGAAACAACCATTCCAGAAGGTATCCGCAACAATGAGTTTTTCCTTGAAAGTTTACGGATGACAAAGCTGGCCCATGATACTTATGAGATCGGCGACTATGACGCTTCCACCGGTTTTGCTCAGGAAGCAATCCGTTTCGCTCATCTTTCAGATGAATTTGTTTCTGTTCAATTAATAGCGGAAGCAAAACGTCTTCTTGATTTGGCGGATAAAAACAACATAGCCAATAAGTACCCGGTTGATTATAAAGAGGGAAAATTTTATTACGAAAGCAGCGTGGAATTCCATTCTGACGAAGACTGGAACGAAGCAATTTCTTCGGCAGTAAAATCTATAAATATTTTTACGGCGCTCAATACAGGTAAAAGCGTAGCTGTCGGCTCTACCGGATCTAAGGGATTGCCAAAGCAGTATACTGTCAGAACATGGGTAAAAGAAAGAGACTGCCTTTGGAATATTTCAGGTTACTCATGGGTTTACGGAGATCCTACAAAGTGGAGACTTCTCTACGATGCCAATAAATCCAAAATGCCCGACCCGAATAATCCTAACCTGATTGAACCGGGTATGGTGCTGGATATTCCAAGCATAAAGAATGAAGCCCGCGAAGGCATGTGGCGTCCTTAAAAATTCCAACACAATAAGCGGCGTAAAAAACGCCGCTTATTTTTTATCTGACCGCTTACAGCAACAATTGATCAGACGCGGTATAAGGATAACGCGGTTCCAATCAGCGCATGAATGTATGGTTCTTTTCCAATGCCCTGGAATACCTCATTAACATCAATCAGGGCAACGTCAACATATTCGTCATCATCCAAAGATTGTTTTCCATTGCCTGAAAGATTTTCGGCGAGAAAAAAATGCATTTTATTCGTCATAATCGCCGGATTGGGATTAAATTCTCCAAGCTTAATAATTTTTTCAGGCTTGTATCCTGTCTCTTCCCGTAATTCCCTGACAGCGGCTTCTTCGGGATTTTCTCCGAGTTCAAAAACACCGCCGGGAAATTCAAGACTTAAGCTTTTCGAACCATGCCGCCATTGCCACACCATAACAAATTTTTTCCCATTCGGACCGTCAATAACAGGTATAACCATAACCCAGTCCCTTGTGTCAAGAACGGTAAATGTATGAAGTCTGTCGTCCCCGCTGCTTGCGCCGTTATCACCGTCTTCCGGCGGACTGCAATAAGATTCCCAAACAGAGAATACATTACAATCTAAAACCTTTTTTCTCCCTGTTTCGTTCCAAACCAGTTGTTTTTCTTTCATACTTAATATTGACATATTCAGAGTTAGAAGACAATATTATATATGAGCCTTGCAAATAAAATTACATTCTCCCGGATTATCCTTGCGCCTGTGTTTTTTATCATCTTTTTATTACCCGGTAAAGAGATATGGACAGTTCCGGTACTTTGGTTCATTTTCATTGTTTCCGAATTATCCGATATGCTCGACGGCATAGCGGCCCGAAAACAAAACGAAGTAAGCGACATCGGCAAACTTTTCGACCCTTTTGCAGACACCTTCATGCAGCTCACCTGTTTCTTCTGCTTTGTAGTCGACGGCATTTTCCCCCCCGTTCTCTTTTTGCTGGTTATCTACCGCGAGTTCAGCATCCTTTTTATTCGTAATTTGATGTTAAAAAAGGGCATAACCCTTGGAGCTCGCATGAGCGGGAAAATTAAAACCGTCTTTTACATCTTTGCGGGAGGCGCCGCCCTGCTCACCGACAGCCTTCAACGTCTTGCCGTTTTTGAAAACCTCTTTCCAACATTAAAAACCGCGACTCTTATCATCTTTATAATTTCAGTCGTTATTTCCATTGTATCCTTCATTGACTATCTGATAATTTTTAAAAATAATAAATGAATGTAAAAGAGCTATTATCAAAAATTGATTCGGATTGCGCCGCGGAAATTTTTTCCGGCCTTTACGGTTCATCTGAAATTGAATCCGCCCGCAGGCGTTACAAATCCTTAATAATAGAAATGTCAAAAAGCGGCCCGGATAACTTTTCAGAAACCGAAAACCTACATATATTCAGCGCTCCGGGAAGAACCGAGTTAGTGGGCAATCATACCGATCATAACAGAGGGAAAGTTTTAGCCGCCTCTGTTCATTTGGACAATGTCGCCGTTGTGCAGAAACGAAGCGACAATACCGTCTTTTTCCGTTCAAGCAATTTTCCTGACGTAAAAGTAAAACTAACAGACAAATCCGGCGCGCCGGATTTACAGCCAAAACCGGAAGAACAAGGAACAACCGAAACGCTTGTCAGGGGAATTGCCGCCGCTTTCGGAGCCGCCGGAGGCGCAGTCGGTGGATTTTCAGCTAACGCGGTATCTAACGTATTACCCGGCTCGGGACTTTCGTCATCGGCGGCGCTGGAAATGCTTTTGTGCCGCATTTTCGACTCTCTGTACGGCGAAGGAAAACGCTCTCCTCTGGAAATCGCGCAAATAGGCAAGTTTGTTGAAAACGCCTACTTTGGAAAACCATGCGGGCTAATGGATCAAATAGCCTGCGCTGTTGGCGGCACGGCTGCCATAGATTTTACGGACGAAACCCACCCTGAAATAAAGAAAGTCACGCTTGATCTTGCCGCCGCAGGTTACGCTCTTTGCGTAGTGAACACTGGCGGCAGCCACGCCAACCTTACCGCGGATTACGCGTCAATTCCTGCGGAGATGAAGGCAACGGCGGCATTCTTCGGCAAATCCGTACTTGGCGAGTTGGATAAAGAAACTGTCTTGTGCCGCGCCGCCGAAGTACGCAAGGCGCTTGGAGACCGCGCTTTATTGCGTGCCATTCATTTCTTTGATGAAAATAAGCGGGTCGAAGCCATGACCGCCGCTCTTTTAGAAATGGGAAATGCTGTTACAAACACGGCGAAACAGCAAGCGCTATTATCTTATCTGGACTTGGTAAATGAATCAGGGGATTCCTCTTGGGAACTTTTACAAAACGTGTACTCACCTTCACACCCGGAAGCTCAAGGTGTAGGCGTTGCTTTGGCGCTTACCAAAAATTTTTTCCGCAAGCAAAAACTGCGAGGCGCTTGCAGAGTTCATGGCGGCGGGTTTGCGGGGACTATTCAGGCTTATGTTCCTTTGGATGTGATGAGCGATTATTGTTCGTATATCGAGAATGTTTTTGACGCTGGGGCGGTTACGGAATTGCGAATAAGGGATGTGGGCGCGGTGAAATTGGGGTTGTGAGTGAAGAAAATAAATGATACTAAATTTTTTCCTCATCATTATTAATTTCCGGAAAAAGAATTTTTACGTAATCCCGTCGCCCATATAAAATTCGGTCAACATAAACCGTTTCGTCTTGATATCGGTAAAAAGCTAAGTAATTCCCGCAAACTAAAAAACGATAATCAGTATCAAAAGGAAGTTTTGAAGACAACGGCGTACCGATACCCGGCATATCAATTAATTTTTTGATGTTTTGGATAATCCGAGAAACGACATTAACAGCAGCGATTGGGTTTTCTAACTTTTCGGCTATATACTCTTTTATTTCTACAAGGTCTTTTCTTGCTTCAGGGGAAATTAATAGTTTGTTCATTAGACACCCAAAACTGCTTCAACATTCTCTATTGTTTCCCATCCATGCTCCTCTCCGGCTTTCCTGCCTTTAGCGAGTTCAGCCATCAGTTTTAAGCTTGCATTTGTTTTTTCATAATCTTCCATATCAAGAAGCACATATTTTCCCCTCCCATTTTTGGTTAGAAAAACCGGATTCCCAACCTTTATATCTCGAAGAACTTCCGTGTAATTCCGTAAATCAGATACAGGCTTAATACTTGGCATATTTGTCTCCTTTTTCTTGCTGGTGTAATTATAGCTAAATTTTACGATAAATTCAACAGCAATTTTATGTGTTAGTTTTTTAGATATATAAAAAAGAAATTTGTGAATATGTGATAAAAAGGAAAACAAATTGACATGACAGTGGCACGACAATTATCATGATTTTCTTTTGATTTTTTTTAGAAAATCATCTCTTATATTATCAATTTTATCTTTTACATTATCAGTGTATTTTGCAAGAATGTCAGAAGCATCATCATATTCAATATTGTCAGGCATGAAAAGTTGATAAACTTCTATTTTTAAAATATTTGCTAAATTAGCTAATCTATCTGCGCTAATAAATGTTTTTCCATTTTCAATTTGACTTATAGTATTTATTGAGACATTCATCTTATCAGCCAGTATACTTTGAGTCCATTTATTCATTTTTTTTCGGTAAAAAGCCACTTTTTTACCGAAATTCTTTTGTAATTCCTGTTGGGTTATTTTATACATGCTTAACTAATATTTTCATGGAAACATCATAATTTGACAAACTAGTATAATTTGTATATTGTATAAGTTAAACTTGTATTAATATTTGGAGAATTTTTTGTCTTCCGAACAGCAAATTTTTGACTTTGAACCAATAAAAGGCTTCCCATATATACACTGGAAAGGCAAACAGCCCTACAAATCAACCCAATACTTCCCTGCCCAATGTAAAGAATGTATAGGAGAGGAACAGGACGGATGGATTAACAGACTTTACTGGGGAGATAACCTGCAAGTAATGAGCCATCTTATGAAGGAATTTAGAGGGAAAATCGACCTTATCTATATTGACCCGCCATTCGATTCAAAAGCAGATTACAAAAAAAAGATAGAATTGCGTGGGAAAAAGGTAGAAAGTGATTTTTCAACTTTTGAAGACAAGCAATATGAAGATATTTGGTCAAATGATGAATATTTGCAGTTTATGTATGAACGGCTTATTTTGATGAAGGAGTTATTATCTGATAAGGGGAGTATTTATATACATTGTGATTGGCATAAAAGCCATCATTTAAGAATGTTAATGGATGAGGTTTTTGGTTTTGAAAACTTTATTAATGAAATTGTTTGGTGGTATCCAAGTGGCAGTGATCCTTCAAAATGTTTTAATAGAAAGCACGATATTATATATTGGTATGTAAAAAACAGATCAAATTATAATTTCAATTTTGACGCTGTTTCAATTCCATATACTCAAGAACAATTAGATAGATTTAAAGAAACTGATCCTGATGGGAAGAAATTTTATTGGAATAAAAATCCCAGAGGTGAAACTGTAAAAACATATATGAAAAGTGGAATTGGAGAATATGATGTCTGGAACATAGGTATTGATGCAATATTAATACGTAACCTTAATTATCCAACAAGTAAACCGCCAAAATTATTAGAACGTATCATAAAAGCCTCGTCTAATCCTGGCGATATTGTTTTCGACTGCTTCATGGGTTCCGGTACAACTCAGGCTGTCGCCATGAAACTTGGTCGTCGCTATATCGGTGCAGATATCAATCTCTGCGCAATTCAGACAACTATGAAACGATTATCCAAATTAAAAAAAGAAATTGACACCTCTTTGGAAATAGACGTAAAAAGGCACACTAGTTTCAAAATTTTCAATGTCAACAATTACGATTTCTTCAATAATCCTGTACAGGCAAAAGAATTGCTTATAGAAGCGCTTGGAATACAAAAACATGATTCAAATTCATGTTATGACGGTACAAAAGATGGGCGTATGGTTAAAATCATGCCTATAAATCGTATTGCAAGTAAAGCGGATATTTCTGCTTTTACGGTAAATTTGCCTTATTCAACATTTGAAAAAAGAAAAGATAATAATCCACATGAACCTGTAGAAAAATTCTTACTTGTTTGTATGGGACATGAGCCAGGATTAAAAGCAGAGTTAGAAAAACAGCTTGCCAATTATAAAATTGATGTTGATATTCGGGATATTTTAAGAGACGAAGCGATACTTGAGTTGAAACGTGAAGCGGAAGCAGATGTACAGCGTGTTGGTAGTAAACTTGTTATCAAAAAGTTTTACCCTATGAACCTTATGCAGAAGCTTAATTTGGAACATACATCAGTTAGTGATTGGAAAGAACTGGTGGATTCTGTTTTGATTGATTTTAACTATGATCAAGTGGAAGCTCAATGGCAGGTTTTTGATATTCCCGACAAGAATGGATTTGTAAAAGGTGAATACGAGATACCAAAAGACGCAGGAAGAATAAAAGTTAAAATTACCGATCTTATTTCTGAGTCGTATGAAACGGAACTGGAATAAAATGGCAAAAAAGACCGTAAAAACTTTTAGCGAAGAATTTTCTTTCTATGAACAGTTATGGGGATTTTATCAGGACGCAAGAGGTAAAATACGCTCCAGATACAGAGCCCTGACAAAAGCATTTCTTGATTACAATGATAGAAAAGAAAGACCGGAAGCGTATCTGCGTCCGCCTCAATTTGAAGCGCTTGAAATGTATGTATTCATTAAAGAATTCATGGATAATAAACAAGTTATAGAAATATTTGATTTATGGAAAAATAAAAAAGATGATTTTTCGGAACGTTCATATTACGCAAAAGACAGGTTAGGGCTTTTTGACGAACAAGTAGAAGAACAGACAAATATTCTGTTTCAACAAATGGAAAAATATCGGCAGGGTTATCCCAACTACATTTATGCACTGACAATGGGACTGGGGAAAAGCAAGTTAATGGCAACCTGTATTTTTTATGAGTTCCTATTGGCAAACAAGTATCCAACAGATAAACGATATTGCCACAATGCATTAATTTTCGCACCCGATAAAACAGTTCTGCAAACTTTGGCAAGTGAAATAACTACTTTTGACAAAACAGCGGTAATACCGCCTGAGTATGCTAATGTACTGGATGCAAATATTAAAATTCACTTTTTGGAAGATACAAGTACTTCGCTTAATACAATAGACAATTCAATTTTTAATATCATAATTACGAATAACCAAAAAATTATCGTCAAACAATCCCATAAAGAAAAAACTCCGATACAAACCTTATTTGGACCAAATATAGCTTCTTCGAGCAATGATGATGAAAATATTGTTGGAGATGAAAAATTATTGCCGCCAAATGAACGGTTTCAAAAATTATGCCGATTACCTCAGATTGGTATCTATGTAGATGAAGCGCATCACCTTTTTGGGTCAAAGTTATTAGATGATTTGCAAAGCGAAAAAACTACCAGTTTCCGTACTACTATCAATTTGCTTGCAGGACGATTGAAAAAACATGGAACTCAAGTTGTTGCTTGTTATAACTATACAGGAACGCCGTATGTTGAAAGACAAGTTTTGCCTGAAGTTGTTTACGCATGCGGACTTAAACAAGCTATTAATAAAGAATACCTGAAAGAAGTGGATATCAAGGGGTTTGATAATGTAAAGGATATAGAGTTTTTGCGGGCTATTATTAACGGATACACTGATAGCGAGAATAGAAAAATCCCAGGGTTTTTAGATATATATAAGAATCAAACCTTTGAAGGGTTGTTGCCAAAATTGGCAATTTTTACTTCTACTATAGATGAGATTAGAACAGTTGTAAAACCTGCACTGGAAAATTTACTGATGGAAAAAGAGATAGATTTATCAAAGATATTGGTTAATGTGGGTGATGGTAATCCTGATTTAACAGGCAATGATGAAATACGGCATTTTAATAATTTGGACATATCAGGTACGGAAGGTTCGTTGAAACAATTTATCCTGCTGTGCGGCAAAGGAAAAGAAGGTTGGAATTGCCGTTCATTATTTGGAGTCGCTTTATTCCGCAGTTCCTTTTCACCGGTTTTTGTTTTACAGAGTACAATGCGTTGTTTAAGGCAGATAAAAATAGACAATGAAGTGCCCAAGCAGGAAACGGCTGTCGTTTATTTGTCAAAAGAAAATTATGATATTCTGGACGCTGAATTGAACAAGAACTTTAATATGAGTATTAAAGACCTTTCCAATAATGGCAAAAAAAGTAAAGAGAAAATTGAAGTGAGAATGATAAAACCGCTTCGAAAAATTAAAATAAAAGAAAAACTTGATAATTATAACATTAAAGAAAATGACATTGTAAACCCCATTGATTTTAAGATTGATTTTATTGAGGTAAAAAAATACCAGCAAATCGTTATCGAAAAAACAAAGCTTGCAAAACAAATAAAAGACAAAAAAACAATCGTCACGGGCATTGCGGATAATTTTATTTATAGTGAATATACCATGGTTGCGGAAATAGCCAGATATTTCCCAGAAGCAGGAGCGTTAAAAATTGATGATATTTTAGAAAATTCAAAAACTGGAAAGTCAAAAATACTGGAAAAAGTGAATCAATACAACGAAATATTATATGATAGGATTATTCCTGAAATATTTAATGCTTTTTATGAAATAACGAGTTCATCATCTGAAATTGAACATGAAATAATTCTTTTGAAAGAACCTACAGGAGAAAATAAATTCTATGAATTTTACGCCAGTCCGTTATTGGTTGCCAATATAGAAGAGAAAAAATATTCGGATTATTTAAATAAATCTTTCCACGCATCACATTATTGTTTTGATTCTTTTCCTGAATTTGAATGTTTTTTACAGTTCCTTTTAAGTAAAAAAGTAGAAAAAGTGTACTTTACCGGAATGTTTACTGACAAGAATAAGACAGAGTTTTCTATTGGGTATACTGATCCTGAAACAGACCGATACAGGAGCTATTATCCTGACTTTTGGGTGGAAATGAAGGACGGTTCTTACCAAATTATCGAAGTTAAAGGCGATGACAAGCTAAATAACAGTGTGGTTCAGGCAAAAAAAGAAGCGGCTCTTGCACTAACAGCAAACAGTGAAATAATATACCGAATGATTGCAGGAAGCATGGTAAAAAGCCCCGATATTGTTGATCCAAATTATGATAAAAGAAATAAACAATTCCAATATCCTGAAACAGAAAACGGCTTTGGATTGGGATTGGCGGCTGATTCCGGGGATGTCAAGAAAGAGGGAAATTAACGAAAAGGGACACAGTTACTTTCTTTGCATGATAATATCAATTTCGCCTCTTTTTAATGAAGAATTGCCCATAATATCAGTTTGAGTTCTTTTATCAACATTTGCCAGCTTTTTACGCATTTTATGATTAGGAAAATTTCGTTTTAGTATATCAATTGTTGTTTCTAATGTAAATTGCCGTATGTCAGTTCTTACATAGATTGTCGATTTTTCTTTCATTAAATACGAGCAATTTTTAAAAACGCTGTTTAAAAGGTTAGCATATTCATCTTTATTATTGAAACGATCTTTGTACTTTTCTCTTAAACATAAAGGATTTCCGGCTCCGCCAAGCATCCAATATCTAAGCCATTGATCAGAATAATAATCTGTAACAGAACAATAAGGCGGTGAAGTAAAAAGTAATGAAAATTTGTTTTGATTTGTTTCCTTCAAATTTATTAACTTTTTTGTACTATCTCCAAGTATAGTCTTTGTTTCTAATTCTGTTTGCGGTAAACCTTTTTCATATCTCCATTCAATCTTGTTTTTTAGGAATTCATAGGAATTCAAATCAGGCGGAGTTTCCATGTTATTTTTTTTCCACCAATTTATTGAATAATTCATACCCATAGCTTTAGTCATCTTCATTTGATTAGAAAGACTTTGTCCGATCTTACCATGTAGGTAAACCAGAATAATTGACATTAATGTTGCGTCTATTTTTTTGGTTTTCCATTGGAGATTTTTTCTGGCAGATAGTAAAAATTTTAAGACATCATCACAAAAACACAACCTATAAAACAAAGGCATTTTTTCCATGGTTTTTTCATAATTATTTCTTTTTTGATTTATAATTTTTAATCTCTCTAATACCTGTTCTTTAGATGCCGGATAAATTTTTGTTTTCCCATATAACCATCCAACAGGATTTATTTCAATTCCCACACCTTTACGCCCCGTTACACTACCGGCGAAAATACTTGAAAATCTTCCAGCAAAAGGATCAATAATAAATTCTCCTTTTTTTGAATATTCTTCAATTGTATCAAAAGCAAACTCAAGCGGGAACATGGCATAATATGGCCCTAATCTTGCCCAACGGGATTCTGCGGTTGATCGAGTATGAAGAATATCATTAATTGTACTCATGAAGCATCTCCAGAGCTGGCATTTGTTTCTCTAATTTCACGGGCAATTTCTTCAAAAAGGCGTTTTCCTAAATTTAAAGGTATGGATGCTTCTGCATGGGCAGAAATCAATGGTGATATTGAATTTGGATAACGGTTGGAAACAAGGCGATCAAGCAAATGAAGAACATCACCTAATCTGGGAAACTGATCTGGATTTGCAGTCTTAATGTCTTTCTGGGCATCGTTATAGTATGCGACTACCGGTACTAATTTTTGCCCGGAAGCTGTTTTATAAAAGAATTTACGTCCAAAGTATGTATCAAGACCATAAGGTTTTGAACTTTCAGAATATATAATGTTCTTTTTTATATATGCATCATCTAATAAAAAGGCGGATTGACAAGGGAAAATATCGGTTGTTCCTTCTTTTGATGTATCAATATCAATAAAATGATTAAAAAATGTTCCTGATTTTTCAAGTCCAAGAATAATCATATCTTGATGGTTCTTTTCTTTTTGTAAGTTATTTATGCGATACAGTTCTTTCTCTATAACTTTTGTTAACCATGAAGATGTACTGAATACTGCCAATGGTCCATCAGAGAATAAGGCTATCCTTCTTAAAATTGATAAATTATCTGATAATTCAAACCATCTAAGGATATTTACAAGCCATAGTTTCTCTAGAGTAGACATTATTTGTCCAAAAAGTTCACCGTTAGTTCCTGTAGGGTTCATTAATTCGTGTAACCGCAAGGCGTCAGTTGAAAAAAGTTTTTCATTTGTATAAGAGCATAAATATTCTCCATATCCATATTGAAGTTCATAATTATCGTCTATTGGATTTCGTGGGAGGTGAGAATCTTTAGCTTCCAGTTTCTTTTTTAGTAAATATTCATAAGTTTCTAATAATGTTTCACCATCATTGAATATCCTAGTAGTCTTTAATTCTTCATAAATCATTCGGCGCAAAGAACTTTTTGCATCTTTTTCCGAGTCTATAACGATGTTACAACCTGGGAATAAACTTTCTTGAGAAGAAGCTTTTTCTGTCTCTCTAAATGCTTTTGGATCGATAAAATCACTCTTTTCGTATTGAGCCACTTTCTGCAAGTCTATAAGTACAGATGCAATTGTTACTACTCCATACTCAGCGCCGGGGTATCCTTTTTCAGGTTGCCCTTCAAGATGACTTCCATCTATTGCCAATACATAATCAGGTTGATTAACTATTGTCTGAGATAATTCATTTATGGAGATAATGTCCTTTTTAATTATTTCAGCATTTGGTATAGATGGTTGTACATGCATACGTTTCTGGAGAGCTTGTATTTTTTCGCTTGATAATATTCGCCGTAATGGTTCATAACTGGCGAATTCACCTTCAAAAGCCATAATTAATCTCCAATGTCAAGTAATCTCAAATTTGTCAACTTGTACAGGAATAACAAAAGGATTACTTAAAGTTTTTATACGCAGAAAACCTTTATCCTGAGCGCGTCTTATTGAAGGTTCAAAATCCTTAAAATCATAATATTTACAAAGCTCTTTTGTTTCATCAGTATTATTCAAATGAGATATAAACCAATTTGCCGTATTTCGTAAAATGTTCTTTTGAATACTACTGACTTCTTGAGTTGCATATACCATACCAATACGATATTTGCTTCCTTCTTTTGCAGTCCTTACCCAAATATCTTTTAAATTTAATTCCGAACCGCTTGGCAATAAGTTATGTGCTTCTTCAAGATAAACAAGCAAATGAGGTATATCTTGTTTCCCTTGAATAAACTGTCTTTGTTGTCCTTTGAATATTTGTGTTATTATTCTTCTTGCAGAAGATTCATTTAGTTCAGGATCACCTGTAGACTGGTCGATAATGACTAACTTTCCTGCAAGAAGATGTTCATAAATATCTACGGAATAATCTTCTTTCGTATCTGCGCTGTGTTGTTCTACAGCCTTGCCAATTTTTCTCGTTCCGTTGGGGTATTGGAAAATACCTATTATTTTCTTTAGATCTTCATCAGCCCAATTGTCACCAGAACCATCTGGTCTACTTACATAAGCTTGCTCAAAAGCTTTGTATCCGCTAGTATTATCTCTGATAAATTTATCTAGGGCTTCAAAAGCATTTGATAATTGATCTAAAGTTGGATTCTCGTTAGAGAATACCTTTGCCGCTGATTGATATTCAGCAGCGTTATCGCTTCCGCTGTTTTGCATAGCGTTTAATAAATCCTTATTAAACAAACCTTTAGTACTTCGTTTTATGTTTGATGGCGCTTTAAACCCGGCACGGGCTAAAACCGCACGATAAGCCAAAACTCGCCGACTGTATCGCGTTGTTGCACTTCTGTCGTTTTCATCAGGTTTTTCAAAAACCACTTGTAAAAAGTTTTTTATATATGTTGTTACATCTTCAGATAGTAATGAATCAATAATTTCTTTACCTATTTGTAGATTTTCATCTAAATAGAAATTTAATAACATCAATATTCTGTCTTCATCATTTGGATGTTTTGTTATTCCATAAGTAACAACTTCTTTGTCCTTGGTTGTACCATTTATCAGTTTCCAAACGTTCTTTAATGCTCCCTTGTCTTGAACATTTTCATTGGCATATTCGCCATTAGGATCAAATATTATTTGACCTATTCTAAGCGATTTATTGTTGCTAGCTTGTTTTCTTAATTCAAATACAGATTTAGCAATAATTTTAGTCGTATTTGATTTACCTGTTCTGGTCATTCCAAAAAGAGCAGATTTTTGATCTAATAAATCACTTGGAGATATATTAACTACCACATCATCAATTTGCTGGAATTTCCTATTGGTAGAAGCATAACGAACACATCCAAGTTTTACAGTTGATGATATATTAAAGGTTTCTTCTTGTTCTCTGAGTGTAGAAGCAGATCTATAATTTACTATTTGTTCCAGTGCCTCAGAATGCGGTTTATAAACTTTTAATCCTCGATTAGGATAGTAGTTAGATATATCACTGCCAAATGTAAGAGTTAAGGGAGCATCAGGCGTAATCGTATTTTCTTCAAGAAAGAAAGTTCCAATAATTCTACATTCAACACCGGCATATCCCAAAAGGACTCTGGTTTTTGCATCCATAGCTCCGTCACTGTCCCAATGTTGAGAAATTTCTCCACTTACCCTCTGAGAGGTCTCAACACGAATTCTTTCTGCTTCTTGATCTTGGGGTAACGAAGTACTATCCATAACACGCAAGAGAATAAAAGAAGCGTCTTCATGCTTAAAATCAATATTATCCAACTCAGTTGGGTCTATTCTTGTAGCAATTAAAAATCCAAGACTTGGTATACCCCCAACTTTCTTTCTTTGACTGTCATGAATGATAATACGGGCAGTTTCATAATTAATAGAAAAAAGCTCCCCAACATAAGCATTTTGTTGAATAAGACTTTGAAACAAGGTTTTTGCTTCTTCTTTTTTATTTTTTGTCTTAATGTTTGATAGACCTTCTTCAATCCCCATAGTTCCTCCCTTTCCCTAATTATAGCCTTTTAAGCCAGAACCGGGAATCGAACCCGGGACCTGCGCATTACGAGTGCGCCGCTCTGCCAACTGAGCCATCCTGGCGTATTTCTCACAACTATTCTCGTACTACCGCGCACTCGTAATGCTTCGTAGGTTACTACTTGGTAACACGCATTACGAGCGAATTGGTAGCCGCTTGCGCGGCATTTGGAGGCTCTGCCAACTGAGCCATCCTGGCTAAATAATAGCAAAATTATAACAATTATCCCCGTATCTATTCAACAAGCCACCCCCGCTTGCCCTTGCCAATACTTACATTCTCCGCCTTAATAGGGTATAATGTATAAGTCAACAAAAAATAGGGGGCGTTAAATATGATTATTTTAACATTGAATTGCGGATCTTCATCCGCGAAATATCAGGTGTTCAACTGGGAAACCAGAGATATCCTGGCGGTGGGCATTGTCGAAAAAGTTACCATAGGCGGGTCTTTTATTACACACCACGCGAAGGGCAAGGACGAAGTTACCTTTGAAAAAGACTGTCCCACGCACACGGACGCGATTGAGCTTATTATCAAAACGCTTACAGACAAGGAGACGGGCGTTATCAACGATATGTCGGTTATCAAAGCCGTTGGGCACCGCGTTCTGCACGGCGGGATGAAATTTACAAAGAGCGTAATCGTCGATGACGCGGCAATGGCGGCCTTTAACGAAGTTAAGGATTTGGGGCCTCTTCACAATCCCGCGAATATTATGGGCATCGAGGCGGCGCAGAAGGTTATGCCGCATGTTCCGCATTGCGCGATTATGGACACGGCGTGGCATCAAACCATGCCGCCTGAGTCATTTATGTACGCGGTGCCAAAAGAATGGTACGAAAAATATCAGGTGCGCCGTTATGGTTTTCACGGGACAAGTTTCCTTTATACCGCAAAACGCGCGGCCGTGTTATTGGGGCAGGATCCCTTCAAAA
>Ga0268262_10003867_pt1 | contig 15837 bp, 14 predicted proteins | sample TergutNc150P3_FD_190354 | JGI IMG/M metagenome (GOLD analysis project Ga0268262, IMG submission 190354) | Nasutitermes corniger P3 segment gut microbial community from laboratory colony in Florida, USA - Nc150 P3 (SPAdes) (version 2) | ecosystem: Host-associated > Arthropoda: Insects >... | reverse complement strand
ATCCATAAACCTGTCGAAAACGGGTTTTCCCGCAGGTAGCAAAACGGGAATCAAAGCGGAGAAAGGAGCGCGGTTGACGATAAGCTCCCAGAAGCGGGCGAAGTTTTTCATTTTGTCCAGTTCGGCAGCGGAGAGTACGCCTGTTTCAATTACTTCGTAGGGAGGAGCAACGGAGTACTTCATTTTGTACGCTTCATTGTGGCGCAAGATAGGAGTTCCGGGAAGACATTTTAGAATGCCAAGCTGAATTTCAAAAAGCCCGCTTGGTGTTTTATCTTCGTCTTGTTTCGATAAGACCTGCCAGAGCCGATCGAAACCGCTTTTGAAAGAGGCAAGGCCCTCGCCCGGAAGCCCTGCAATAAGATCGATGTGAAGAATTGCATTGGTTTTATCTCTGAGGAATTCCAAGGTCTTAAGCTCTTCATCAATGTTCCCTGACATTTGAAGCAATGCCCTGGTCTGCGTGTTGAAGGTTTGGATTCCTAGTTCCAAGCGCAGGGTTCCGGCAGGAAAACGGCAAAGCAGTTCCTTTAGCGATTCGGGAAAGCGGGAAGGAACCATTTCGAAATGGACGCAAAATGGTTTCTCGTTTATCCGGTCAAGAAAAAACTCGATTATCCTCCGAGCCCGATCAATGTTCAGGTTAAAGGTACGATCCAAAAACTTAAAAGTTTTGCAGCCTTTTGTAATAAGGGTCTCCATGTCCGCTAGGAAAGGCTCCAGCGGAAACTCGCGCACCTTCTGCGCCGCCGACAGGTTTCTTGAAGAGCCCAAACAGAATTCGCAGTTAAAAGGGCAGCCCCTGGATGCTTCAACGTAAATTAGTTTTCGTTCCATGTCTTCATCGGTATAAAGCCGATAAGGGGAAGAAATTTCATTTACATTAACAATAGCGTCGCCTTGACCAATAAAAATTGTTTTATCGGTTTTTGCTTCTCTTACCGTTTGGCCTTCGCCTATCAGTTCAAAGCAAAGGGAGCGAAAACTTTCCTCGCCTTCGCCCCGGATAACATAATCGGCGTAACGGAAAATCTCCGCGTCCTCCGGCAGCCAGGAAACTTCGGGGCCGCCGAGAACAACGAAGGGCTTTTGCGATTCACTTTTCCATTCCGCTTCCAAAGCTTTGAGCAGTTCCAGAGTCGCCAGATGATTCCATATTGAAACAGAAAAGCCAATAAGCTGCGGATGTTCCGTGATGATGGGGGAGGTTTTTTCTTTTAAAGGCTGCCTTAGGGCAAATTCCAGAATCTTGCAGTTGGTTTCAAGGCTTCCCAGATTCGCTTTTAAAAGCCGTAAGGCCAGTGAAGGATGAATCCACTTAGCGTTGATTGCAACAAGAACAATTGCGCTCATGGTGAGGGAGCGAACATATTCCTGGTACCGGTTTGCCATTCCTCAAAGGCTTCCATAACTAGACGTTCCGCATCCTGCCAGTTGTATGCTCTTGGGCCGTCCAGTTTCTTGTTGGTAGAATTGGAAAAAATAATTGTGTTGCAGCCCTGATCTCTCAGACGGACAATGTTGGCAGGGGAATCATCGATGTATATATGTGCGTTTACGGCACCCTTGTCAGCCATAAAGCAAAGATCCCAGTAGGGAATATCCCAGGAATCCAGCCAATCAACAGTCTGGGTTATTGTCGCTTTGTGGGAGTATTTAAGAAAAAGCCTGTGTGTGATGATGCGAATTCTAATGTGCCTGTTTGAAAGTTTTCGCAGAATGGCAGGCGCGTCTTTGATGGGCTCCATGTCACGGAAAAGGTTACGCTGGGTTACGGCGAAACGGTGAAGCCTGTCATAACCGCCGAATTCATCAAGACCCCATTCTTCAAAGCCAAAGCTCACATCGGTTGTAAGAGCCTCAATGGGTTTATCCAGCCAGATAGCGGCGATCCTTCGCATCGCGCCGTAAAAGTCCCCCACCACCCCGTCAAGGTCTACGCCAAAAATGAAACTGCTTTCATCCATTAATACAACAACCTTGATATAAGTATCACCATGCTTTTTTCTTTAACAGGATAGGCATACGGGTTTTCCAAAATTTGCTCTTCACCGATTTTCAGAATGTCATCAGGCGACAGAAGGCCCGTATCTACCGCGCGAACCCATTTTTTACCGGCCATTGGTTCGCATACCTTGAATGTTAAGGCTTTTTCGCTTCCGTTGAACATGATGAAAAAATCGTTGTCATCCCTGTCGGCAAGGATATCAGCGTGAGAACCGTCCATTCTAAAAGCAAGACAAGGGCCGATCTTGTCCCAGTTGGGCGTGTCTCCGTTTTCGTTAAACCAGCTTATGTCGGGAATAGCGTTGTACTTTCCGTCCCGGCCCGTAAAAAACTCGGGGCGCATAAAACCGTGATGGCGGCGGCGGAAAGCGATTATTTCTTTTACAAAGCGGTAAAGAGCGTAATTCTTTTCGTAAAAAGACCAGTCATACCAGGATATTTCATTGTCCTGGCAGTAAGCATTGTTGTTTCCCATTTGGGTGCGGCCAATCTCGTCTCCTCCCAATATCATGGGTGTTCCGAGGGAAACCATCATGCTTGCGATAAAATTTTTCATCTGCTTAAAACGACGGGCTTCGATTTTTTCATTCTCAGTGCGGCCCTCAACGCCGTTATTGGCGCTGTTGTTGTTGTCCCCACCGTCACGGTTGTTTTCGCCGTTTTCTTCGTTGTGTTTTCGTTCGTACGAAACCAGATCCTTTAGCGTGAAACCGTCATGGCTTGTAATAAAATTCACCGAATGGAAAGGCTTGCGACCGTCTCGTAAATATAAGTCGGAGCTTCCTGAAAGCCTCGTTGCAAGGTGCCTGGTTAGTTTTGAATCACCGCGCCAGTACCGGCGCATGTCGTCACGGAAGCGGTCGTTCCATTCCGCCCAGCGGCCTCCGGGGAACCAGCCCACCTGGTATGCCCCGCCCGCGTCCCAGGCTTCCGCGATTATTTTGGTGCTGCTCAAAACGGGGTCTTCGGCGATGCGCTGCAAAACCGGAGGGTTTTCCATCAAATTGCCACGCTCGTCCCGGCCAAGGATCGAACCAAGGTCGAAACGGAAGCCGTCAATATGCATTTCCATTACCCAGTAGCGGAGGCAGTCCATAATAAAAGTGCGGACTACAGGATGATTACAGTTTACAGTGTTTCCGCAGCCTGAATAATTTTGGTAGTACCTTTTGTTTTCGTTCAGCATGTAATAAATGGTATTGTCCAGGCCCCGGAAAGAAATTGTAGGCCCCCATTCGTTACCTTCCGCGGTGTGGTTAAAGACAATATCCAGAATTACTTCGATCCCGGCTTTGTGGAGTTCCCTTACCATCTCCTTGAATTCCCGTACCTGGCCTCCGAGGCTGCGATCATGGGCATAGGAACCTTTTGGAGCAAAAAAGGCCACGGTAGAATAACCCCAATAATTTACCAGTTTCTTTCCTGTCTGTGGATTTGTTGAATTAAGTTCATTCTCGTTGAATTCCTGAATGGGAAGGAATTCCAGGCTGGTAATACCAAGGTCTTTAAAGTAGGGAATTTTTTCGATCACACCCTTGTAGGTTCCGGGCGCGGAAACGCCGGAATTTGGATTGCCGGTAAGGCCTTTTACGTGGGTTTCGTAAAGGACACTGAAACGCAGTGGGTAGTTAAGGGGAAGATCGCCCTGCCAATCAAAATTATCATCAATCGTTATACACCTTGGCTGGGTAAACATATCATCGATGTAAGAATAGGAAAGATCTTTGGATGCTGCGTAGGGATCATAACCTACACAGGCCTTTAGGTCCCAGTTGGTGAGATCCGTCATGGCCTTGGCGTACGGATCGAAGAGAGTTTTGTGGGGATTAAAGCGGAACCCCTTTTCGGGAACATAGGGCCCGTCGGCGCGGTACAGGTAGCAGGTATGTTCTTTAAGGCCTGGGATAAAACAGTGCCAGATGTCACCGGTGTGGTTTTTCTTGTTGTCCAGCTTAATTTCTGTGTAGAGACTTCCCGGTTCCGACGATTGAAAAATGATCAACGTAACCGAAGTGGCATGTCGCGAAAACACAGCGAAATTAACTCCCCTGTCCATCACCGTTGAGCCCAGGGGCAGGGCTTTGCCGCTTTCTACGGTGAAGTTACCGGAGGCCATAAGATAAGTATATCAGCATTGGATGGAAATAGCAATTCGTCGTGGGGATAAATCAAAGTTTAATCCCTTGTGATATTTCCATGTTTTTTGTATCTTCCTTGTAATGGATAACATCCGCAACTTTTGCATAATCGCCCACATTGATCACGGAAAGTCAACGCTGGCAGACAGGCTTATTCAAAAAGGCCGCCTTGTAGATGACAGGGATTTTCAGAACCAGATTCTGGACAACATGGATATTGAAAGAGAGCGCGGCATCACCATCAAAAGTCAAGCGGTTTGCATTCCGTACACCGCCCTTGACGGAATCGAATACAAACTTAATCTTGTGGATACCCCCGGCCATGTGGACTTTAGTTACGAAGTTTCAAGGGCGATAAATTCCTGCGAAGGGGCACTGCTCCTTGTTGACGCTACACAGGGCGTCCAGGCCCAAACCCTTTCAAATATGTATCTGGCTTTGGAACATGACTTATCGATCATTCCGGTAATAAACAAAATTGATATGCAGGCGGCGGACATTCCCGAAACAAAAGCGCAGATAGACAAGGATCTGGGCCTTGATTCTTCCGAAGCCGTTCTTGTTTCCGCAAAAACAGGCATGGGTGTGGATGAACTTTTTGAGGCCATTGTAAAGCGCCTGCCTTCGCCTTCTGGCAGCGTTGAAGCGCCGCTCAGGGCTCTCATTTTCGACTGCCATTACGATCCCTACAGGGGCGTTGTGATTCACCTGCGTCTGTTTGACGGGGCGATTAAAAAAGGGATGATGATCCGTTTTATGTCCAACGGCGCGGAGTACGAGGTAGAGACCGTTGGGGTTTTTAAGCTGGCTCTTGTAGAGACAGAGGAGCTGTCAGCAGGTGAGGTTGGGTACTTCATAGGCGGAATAAAAACAGTTAGCGATGTACGGGTAGGCGATACGGTTACCAGTGCTATTTCTCCGTGCGACAAACCTCTGCCTGGTTTTCGCGAAGTTAAGCCTGTCGTCTTTTCCTCGATATACCCGGTTGACTCCAACGACTACGAAGAGCTAAAGGCGAGCATCGACAAGCTGAAGCTAAACGACGCTTCCCTGGTTTACGAAAAGGATTCGTCAGCGGCTTTGGGTTTCGGCTTCCGCTGCGGCTTTTTGGGGCTGCTGCACCTAGAGGTGATCCAGGAAAGGCTGGAAAGGGAATTCGATCAATCGGTGATCTTCACTGCCCCTTCGGTTAAATACAAAGTCCGCCTCCGCTCCGGCGAGGAAATAATGGTGGACAATCCCATCGACTACCCTGAGGAAGGCCTTATCGAAAGCGCCGAAGAGCCTTACATCAGAGCCGCAATTATCACCCCCGCGACTTTTCTTGGAAACGTCATGAGCCTTTGTATGGAAAAACGCGGCGTTCAAACCAACATGACCTATCTGGACGAAAAACGAGTGGAGCTTGTTTACGATATGCCGCTTTCGGAAGTGCTCTTTGATTTTTACGACCGCCTTAAAAGTACAAGCAGGGGCTATGCTTCTTTTGATTACGACATAACAGGCTATAAACCCACAGAGCTGGTTAAACTGGACATCCTGTTAAACGGCAAAGCAGTTGACGCACTCTCCCAGCTCGTGTTTAAGAACAACGCCTATGACCGCGCCAGAATCGTCTGCGAACGGCTTGTGGACGAAATACCCAGGCAGCAGTTCAAGATTCCGATTCAGGGAGCAATCGGCAGTCAGATTATAGCAAGGGAAACGGTAAACCCGCTGCGCAAGGACGTTCTTGCCAAGTGTTATGGCGGCGACATCACCCGCAAGCGGAAGCTTCTTGAAAAGCAGAAAGAAGGGAAAAAACGTATGCGCATGGTAGGGGATGTGGAACTCCCACAGAGCGCGTTTCTTGCGGTGCTGAAGACGAAAGAGCAGTGAACGAGAAGGATAGAGCAGAAAGAGAAGAATAAGTGGAAAACCGTATTGTGCGAAATCAATAATCTTAATATATAAAGTATAAATAAAATTTAAGTCATGGAGCCAATATGCGTAATTTAGTTACCATTCAAAAAGTTAAAGAAATCAACGATATCGCGGATTCGGACTTTCTTGAACTTGCCCGTGTTATGGGCTGGCAATGCGTTGTCAAGAAAGGGGAGTTCAGGGCGGGAGAGCTGGGCGTATATTTTGAAGTGGACAGTTTTCTGCCTGTCCAGGAGCGTTATGAATTTTTGCGCAATTCATCGTATCGCGACAATGTAGACAACGGCAAAGGTTTTCGCATAAGAACCGTTAAAATGCGCGGGCAGCTTTCCCAGGGTTTGCTTCTGCCGCTTGCGCAGTTCCCTGAATTAAAAGGTATGGGCGAGGGCAACGATGTTACGGAAAAATTGGGCGTAAAAAAATGGTATATTCCGGAAACATCGACACCGGGCGGGACTATCATCGGAGAGCGGCCGAACGGAATTCCGGCTTCCGATGAAATTCGTATTCAATCCGCTTTGGAATTGCTGGATCAGTTGAAAGGGAAGCCCTACTACATCACCACAAAAATGGACGGAACGTCGGGAATTGTGTATTTCATTGACGGAAAAATAGGTTGCTGTAGCAGGAACATGGAGATTAAAGACGAGGAAGGCGCGCTTTATTGGCTGCCGGTTTATAAGTACGGCCTAAAAGAAAAATTGGCAAAGTACGGAAAAAACATTGTCATTACCGGGGAAATATGCGGTCCTGGAATACAAAAAAATAAACTGCGGCTGCCAGCAATTGAGTGGTATGTGTTTGATGTAAAGGATTGGGATGCTGGTAGATATTTTCCTCATGAAAAAGCCCTTGATATTTGCGCGGAGCTTGGGCTTGACTTTGTCCCCCTGGAAGAACGCGGAGACTCTTTTGCCTATACGCTTGAAGAATTACTGGAAAAGGCAAAGGGGAGATATCCCAGTACTCTTGATAAAGAAGGCATTGTGGTGCGCGATCTCATGTCCCCCAAAACTGTTTCATTCAAGGTGCTGAATAACGATGCATTGCTGAAAGAAAAAGAATAGAAGACATGCTTTTCCCTATTTACTCTGTGTTATTTGTTCCAGATGCGCCTGAAAGTGCCTCAGTACCGGAGGCTCCCAGATAATCCTGTAACCCTTCACTTTGTCCGCCCGCTTTTTTATTTCGACTAACGCCTCGGCGATAAGGTCGAAATGGGCCTGGGTGTAAACGCGGCGTGGCACCGCAAGGCGGGTGAACTCGAAGGTCGATTTAAGCTGCTTGCCTGTGTCCGGATCGTTACCAAGCATGTACGAGCCGATGTCGCACGAGCGGACTCCCGCTTCCTTGTAAAGCTCCACCGCCAGCGCCTGAGCCGGAAATTCGTTGTACGGAATGTGGGGGAACATAGATCTTGCGTCAACAAAAACGCCGTGGCCTCCGGCAGGTGCCTGGTAGATGATTTTCGCGTCGTCCAGCAGGCTTGCCAGATATTCCACCTGACCGATTCTGTATTCAAGAAAATCTTCGTTTATGCCCTCGTAAAGGCCGATGGCAAGTGCTTCAAGGTCGCGGCCTGATAGTCCGCCGTAGGAAATAAAACCTTCAAAGCTAATCGTCCTTTCCTTGCAGCCCTGAAAAAGCGTAGCGTCTTCCTTAACGCCTATAAGGCCGCCCATGTTGATTATGGCGTCCTTTTTTGCCGAAAAGGCAAACAAATCGCCGTAACTGAAAACCTCGCGGACAATTTCCTTTATGCTCTTGTTGGCATAGCCTTCTTCGCGGCGTTTTATGAAGTAAGCGTTCTCAGCGAAACGCGCCGCGTCAATGCAGAGTTTTATTCCGTACTTTTTGCAGACCTCCGACGTTTCCCTTATATTTGCAATCGAGACAGGCTGCCCTCCCGCAGAATTGTTTGTAATGGTCATAATCACTACGCCAATGTTTTTGGCGCCGTGTTCATTTATAAGCTCTTGCAGTTTTTTAACATCCATGTTGCCTTTGAACGGAATTCTTACAGTGGGGTCTTCGGCTTCTTTTATGTTGCAGTCAATCGCACGGCCTCCCGCCAGCTCAACGTGAGCGCGTGTCGTATCAAAATGCATATTCGAGATTGAGTATTTTCCCTTTTCAAGCAATAAGCCGTAAATAACCTTTTCCGCAGCCCTTCCCTGATGAACAGGCTGAATGTACTTATAGCCGAAAATATCCTGCCCTGCCGCTACGAGCTTGAAGTAGCTCCTGCCGCCAGCGTAAGCCTCATCGCCAACCATAACGCCGGCCCACTGCTCCTGGCTCATCGCGTTTGTGCCAGAATCGGTCAAGAGGTCAATGTATACGTCATCGCTGCGCAGGTTAAAAAGGTTGTACTTGGCCTCTTTGATTTTCGCGGAGCGTTCCTCTTGCGAAAGCATTTTGATAGTCTCGACCATCTTGATTCTGAACGGCTCAGGTTTATATTTAATTGCCATAAATATCTCCTAATATAATATAACAAATGTTTCCTATAAAAAGTATAAATCCGTTTAGCGGGCTTGCAAGAGGGTTTGCCAATATTACTCTTTTATGATAGATTTTCTCTATGACACAATCCGAACTTGATAAACTTGAAGAAACCTTGGTTCAGGGAATCAGGGATTTTATGAAAAAGAACGGCTTTAGCCGCGCCCATTTGGGCTTGTCAGGCGGCATAGATTCCGCTCTTGTCGCATATCTCGCCGTGCAGGCTGCCGGTGCGGAGAACGTTACCGGCATCAGCATGCCTTCCCGTTTTTCGTCCCAAGGCTCAAAAGACGACGCGGCGAAGCTTGCGGCGAACCTTCGCTGCCGTTACGAGACCATTCCTATAGAAGGAATTTACTCCACCTACCTTACCGCCCTGGAAAAGGTTTTTGAAAACCGCCCCTTTGACGTTACGGAAGAAAACCTGCAGGCAAGAATACGCGGTACGCTGCTCATGTCTTATTCAAATAAATTCAATTCCGTGCTTCTGGCCACAGGCAACAAAAGCGAAGCCTCTATGGGCTACTGTACCCTTTACGGGGACACCTGCGGTGCGCTTGCGCCTATCGGGAATCTCTTTAAAACCGATGTTTACGCGCTCTCTAATCGAATTAACGCGAGGGCCACGGCGGCAGGAAACGCCCTTATCATTCCGCAGGCGATTATCGACAAGAGCCCATCGGCGGAACTGCGTCCAGGCCAAAAAGATGAGGATAGCCTCCCGCCCTACGATACCCTTGACGCGATCCTAAGACTGTACCTTTGCGAAAACCTTTCGCCCGCTGAAATCGCCAGCAAAGGCTGGGACAGCGAGCTGGTTAATCGCATCATCAATACCACGAATAGGATGGAGTTCAAGCGCATTCAGTGTCCACCTTCCCTAACGATTTAACAATTTGTAAAGAGTTACAAATATGAAGAACCGGGTAGGAATAGGTATTGTCCTATTATTGGTTTTCTGCCTTTTGACAGCATGTATAACGCCTAAACAGCAAGAAGCGCAAAGAGTGGACCCCAGTACGCAAAACACAAAATTGACAGGCGGGACAACATTCACAGCTAACAGCGGCGGGAACAAGCCCCTGAACGGTTCGCCTTACGGCTACGAAATATGGACACAGGGCGGGACTAATAACAAACTCATCTGGTTCGGGCCAGATCAGGGGGGTGGTGCGGCTTTCAGGGCCGAGTGGAACAACCCTAACGATTTTTTGGGCCGCGTGGGTTTTTACTGGTGTAACGGCGGAAAATACACCGAATACAAGAATATGTATGCGGATTTTAACTACACAAGGTCGGGACGCAATACTGCCGGTAATTATTCTTATATAGGGATTTACGGTTGGGCAAGAAACCCAGATGCCGCAAAAGAGGAAGACAAATTAATAGAGTATTATATTGTGGAAGATTGGTTTGGCAATCAATGGCAAGAAGACACCTCCCCCATCACTACTAGCACAACAAGCGGCTCCGTTTTAGGCAGTTTTACAATGGATGGCGCAGTTTATAATGTTGTTAGAAACGTTAGAATCCAAAAACCTTCGATAGATGGAACCAAAACATTCGTTCAATATTTCAGCATACGCCAAACGCCCCGCCAAAGCGGAACAATTTCCATTACCGAACATTTCAAGCAATGGGAGCGCATGGGTTTGCAACTCGGCAATATGTATGAGGCAAAGTTTCTTGTTGAAGCTGGCGGCGGCACAGGATGGCTGGAATTTTCATATCTTAAATTTACGATGGAAGACAGCTTGAGGAAAGAATAATAAGTAGAGAACAGAGAGGCTTGGGGAGCCTTAGAGTAAATGTTCATAGAATATACACCTCTTTGATTTTTTGAGTAAATTTTACACGTATTATATTGTCAACCAATCTGAAAGACAATTAAAGATAAAGAAAGATATTGATTTACTAAAAGTGGAAGTAGGCGGTATCGAAAATAACCAAACCAGCGGTCAAAAGTATCTCGGTAATTTCTCTGGGATAGGGAGTAATAAAAATATTTTTGGCAATTCCCTCTTGAATAATCTCAGTTAAAATAGGACTAAGTCTAAGGACATATTCGGATAGAATTTTCTGATGAAGTAATACGTTGGCTGGTTTATGGATAATCGACAAAACATTTTTCTTTACTGGTTTTTTCGGTTTTTGCGACAAAATCACCGATAACAATTTTTCCTCAATGCCTAGCTGTGAATCGGTGACAATAGCTTGCGCTTTTTCCAACCCGGCATCAATCTGACGTTTGACAATTCCATCCAAAACATCTTCTTTTGATTTGAAATAATAATAAAATGTTCCTTTGGCAATTTGTACCGCTTCAAGAATATCGTTTACTGTCGCTGTTTCATAGCCTTTTGCGATAAAAAGTTTTTCCGCAGTATCAAGAATTTCGATTTTCCGGCTCTTTAACTGTTCTCATACCTAAATATCATTATATCGCTTTTTGGAGTATATTGGAATCCTGCTCAAATGCTTTATCAAAGAATACAAAAGTTCTTACAATGGAGGCAAGAATGACTAATAAAAACTTTATTATCGGCGCTATTTCCGGAGATATTATTGGCTCTGTTTTTGAATGGCATAACGTGAAGTCATTGGATTTTAATTTGTTCTGTCCAAAAAGCAGATTTACAGATGACAGCGTTCTAACATTGGCCACAATGTTTGCGCTGATAAACGATACTGATTACACACAAGCTTATCACAGTTTTGGCAGAAAATTCCCCAATGCGCGTTAGCCCAGTTGGATGGTTTTATAACAGCATTGACGATACGTTGCTTGAGGCAAAAAAAAGCGCTGAAGTTACCCACGATCACCCCGAAGGAATTAAAGGAGCGCAGGCTACAGCGGCGGCGATTTTTTTGTCAAGAACCGGAAAAAGCAAGGATGACATAAAAACCTTTATAATTGACAGATTTGGGTATAATTTAAACAGAAGGATAGATGACATTAGGCCTGGTTATGAATTTGATGTCAGTTGCCAGGGCTCTGTTCCTGAGGCTATTATTGCTTTCTTAGAAAGCACTGATTATGAAAATGCCATAAGATTGGCGATTTCCATAGGAGGCGATAGCGATACCATTGCCTGCATTACAGGAGGTATCGCGGAGGCGTTTTACAGGAATATTCCGGAAGAAATAACTGACAATGTTTTAAATATTTTGCCCGGAGAATTAGTCAGAATAATTGAAGAGTTTTCGATTAAATGTGGTATATAATCCTGAAAAATGATTAAAAATGTTCATTTTCCTTTTTGATAATTTGATATACTTACATTAAGGAGTGTATCATGCTTTACACACAGGGAAAAACGGATTGTAAGCCAAGCGAGGTTGGCTATGATGAACAACGGCTTGACGTGCTGAACCGCCACCTGCAGCGCGTCATTGATGACGGCGAAATACAATGCGCTACCTACTGTGTATCCCGCAAGGGTAAAGTTTTCGCGCATGGCGCAATTGGCAAAAAGTCATTCCGTAAGGATGACAATACCCCGGTTCAACCGGATTCTATCCGATACATAGCCTCAATTACAAAAGTATTTACCGCCGTGGCAATAATGAAACTGGTCGAAGACGGCATTACACGGCTGGACGTACCGGTTGGAGAAATTCTCCCGCAGTTCAACACGCCGCCGTATAACGGCGTTACGCTGTTTCAGCTCTTAACGCACACCTCGGGAATGCACAGTGACGACGGATGTTTTGAAAACAAATACCAGTCCAGTTACTGGAAAATGATTGAGGATGCGTACAAGCTTTGCGACCCCGACAAGAAAAATGAATTTGACTGGTTGGCCGCGGCCTTAGGCCCAATAGGCAACGGCTTTCGCGTTAAGCCGGACACGGAGTGGGCTTATTGCAGTTTTGGTTTTGCTGTTCTTGGCGCGGTTATCGAAAAACTGACGGGTATTCACGCTCATAAATATATCGAAGACAGTATCTGTATACCATTGAAGATGAAGGACACGATATTTGACATAACAGCCGAAATGGCAAAACGCTATATCGTTTCAGACGAGAGAATGGAAAAAGATATTAACAATATGATAAACGGTATCGCCTATGAAGAAGACGGTCCGTGGGGAAAATTTAAAATTCCATCAACTGCAGGCGGTTTGAATTCAACAGTTTACGACCTTAGCCGTTTTGGGAATATGATGCTTTCAGGCGGTACGTTAAACGGCGTGCGCATCCTTGGCAGAAAGGCAGTGGAAAAAATGACAACGGTTGCCAGCGCCCTTCCAAACTATTGCTGGAACGCAAAGGAAAAAGAACGGTACTACGGTGTAGGCTTTGATATGCGAAACGGCCCCGCTTTTACATTTTCTCAGGGTACTTTCATGCACGAAGGTTCGGGAGCGTGTTCATTGTATATTGATCCTAAAGAAGAACTTGTCGCGGCGTGGATTGCCCCGTTTGCAAAAGAAGGCTGGTTTTCACGGGCGCTTTTTAACGTACAAAACATTATTTGGTCGGGTTTGATATAGGGAAACGTAATTGAATATATTAAAACAAAAACTCGATGTATGCAAAGCGATAGCGTTTGCTACCATTAAAGAGTATATCGTCTATCGCTCGCACATGATGGTGTCAATTTTTGTAGGCCCCGTTTACTTCATCGTACAGTACTTCATTTGGACTGCCGTCTACGATGGTGGCGGGACATTGAAAGGAATTGAGTACTTACAGATGATCCGTTATTTCGGTGTATTAACTCTGATCGGTTACATCACTTGGGATTCAGCTGACTGGAATTTAACCATGCTAATACGCACCGGCAAATTTTTAACATTCGCGCTGAGACCTATCCATCACCCTTTTTTTGCGCTTTCTCAAAAAATCGGACACCGCGCACTTGGAATTCTTCTTGAAGCTTTGCCCTGCGCTGTAATATTTACCCTGCTTTTCAAAATTGATATGAGGCCGGCTAACATACCCTGGACTGTCCTTTCGATAGCGCTTGCCTATTTTATTTTCTTTTACGTGAGTTATATCATCGGTATAGCGTCATTCTGGATTGTTGAATCTCAGGGAATACGGGCGTTTTACAACCTGCTTTCAGGAGTTTTTTCCGGTTCGTTTATACCTCTTGTTTTCTTCCCAAAGCCATTGCAGGTAATTCAATTTTTTCTGCCTTTCCAGTACACGTCGTATGTTCCGGCAATGGTATTTATCGGGAAATATACATTAGGCGGCGTTCAACTTTCTATCCCGGCGATAGTAGGTATACAGGCTTTAGCGCTTTTGTGCTTATTCCTTGTCTGTGAATTATTGTACAATTCGGCGATGAAACGGTTTACGGCAGTAGGGGCTTAATTAGAGGTTGTTTATAAATATATGTTCATTTGAAAAAAACTTGAATCAATAGGCTTAACATTGGAATCAGTTGTAAAACTGGATTGTTTTGCAATGCCAATGAAAAATAAGCCTATTACTACTGAACAAGCATTAAGGCGATTGGCAGTATTAGGCTTTTCAATTGACGATTTACCAATAAAAAAGGCATTTCATTATATGAATAATTGTTAGTCGGATAAAAACACTGTTCCTGATAAATTTGATAAAGTACACGACTCAAGTGTATTCAATGAAATGATGTTAGCTGGCTGGATAAAGTATTTTACAGGAGAGGATAGGTTGGCAAATATTCTTGATATAAAGTATAAATAAAAAGGAGAAAGTACGTTATGATAAAAGTTGGTATTTATGGGGCTTCAGGCTATATGGGAAGCGAGGCCTTGAGAATATTATTAAAGCATCCGGAAGTTTCTGTTGAATGGGCTACCAGCAGAAGCAGTACCCCAATAGGGTATTATCATAAAAATTTCTTTGGCAGGGGTATCAAATTTGTTTTACCTTCGGAAGTTACGCCTTGTGATGTGGTTTTTTTTGCTCTTCCAACAGGAGTAACTACAGAAGTCTGTCAATCATTTTTGAATGAAGGCAGTAAAATTATAGATTTTGGGGCTGATTTTAGGCTTAATGATAAATCTGATTGGGAAAGGATTTATCAAAAGAACCATGCAAATTGGAAATTATCCCAAGAGGCGGTTTATGGGATTTGCGAACTTCACAGAGATGATATAGCAAAGGCAAATATCATAGCAAATCCAGGCTGTTACTCATCGTCTTCAATACTAGCTCTTGCGCCTTTAGTATCTGAAAAAATTATTGATCTTGATAAAATTATTGTAGATGGTCTGTCCGGAACTGTTGGAGCGGGAGACGATTTGGATTTGGCCTTACATCACCCAGAAATAGATAACAACATTTTGCCATATAATGTTGTAGATCATAGACATTCGTATGAAATAGAACAGGAGTTATCATTACTTGCCAAAAATAAAGTAACAATTAATTTTTCTTCATGTTATGTTCCAATATCAAGAGGGATTTTAACCATAAATCATTGTTTTCCCGTTAAATCATTAAATCGTCAAAATCTTTTGGATTTGTATAAAGATTTTTATAAAGACGAATATTTCATTAAAATTATAGACATTCCAAAAGACAAAAACGCTTCATGGAATTATTTGCCCTATCCGTGGGTCGCTGCGGTATCAGCGACAAATTTTTGCCATATAGGACTCGATATTGATGAAAAAAGGAATCGGATTGTAGTTTACAGTGTTCTTGACAGTGTTGGGAAAGGCGGAGCTTTGGTTGGCGTACAAAATATGAATATTATGTTTAATATTGAAGAAAAGATGGGATTGGATTTTTATGGAATCCATCCATATTAAGCAAAACTTGACAAAATGCTTTTTTTAGTATAAATAATCAATAAAGGAGTTCATTTATGCCAAATTTAATCAAAAACATAAAAAACACAATGGTCAAAAAAGGAATATCCGAGGAAATAATCACTCAATCAACCGGAAAGAATTTTGGCACTTATCAACCAAATGGATACATTACTTTCTAAAGAACAATGCCTATCAATTATGGAAGAGCAAGGTTGTTGTACGACTGGTAAACCTGCAAAAGCATATAGCGATTTTGGAAAAACATTGTGAATTCATTTTAAAAATAATATAGTAAAAAAATGATATATAAAATTAAAGCAATAATTATAGACGATTATGACGAAATAATAAATTTATGGAAAAATACTGACGGTGTAGGCTTAAGTGAAAAGGATGATTTAAATTATATAGTGTCTGTCTATAAAGTCATTGTTTGCAATATAGCACCGGTCATTACGCGAAGGTTATACCCAATAACACTCCAGAATATCTTTTGTCCATAATGTGCA
>Ga0268262_10003866_pt1 | contig 15838 bp, 30 predicted proteins | sample TergutNc150P3_FD_190354 | JGI IMG/M metagenome (GOLD analysis project Ga0268262, IMG submission 190354) | Nasutitermes corniger P3 segment gut microbial community from laboratory colony in Florida, USA - Nc150 P3 (SPAdes) (version 2) | ecosystem: Host-associated > Arthropoda: Insects >... | reverse complement strand
TTTACCGAATTAAAAAATTTAGTTGAGAAACATAATGTCCCTGTAGATGGATTCAGTAATCCGCGAGCAAAAAACGCACAAAACATTGACTTTGAAGAATTAGAATTTAAATTTTCTGCCAAACAGCTTATACCTGGCACAATTTATCGAACACAATGTTTTTTTGATTTTAAGAGTGGGGATAGAGTATTTATTAGAAAATATCGAAAGGTTGCCGATAGTACTGTTGCCCTGAAAGTAGATAAAATATATGATTTTTATCAAGGACAGCCTATTGATATACTTTTTGAATATAAAACGAATGAACTTCATGCTATAGAAATCATAAAGCGTTCTTTATAGAAGAATGTGATATGGGAATATTTGATATAACTAATAAAAAAACATGGGAATATGCTTCTCAAACCGAAAGAATGACATGGAAAGGCGATGTTTTTACCGATATTGACACTGGCAAACCAATTTCAGAATTAGCAATGATGAACTTTATGGTGGAATCAGACATAAAAATAATGGGAAGTACCACTGTGGAAAAGAAACATAAGTACGGTGATAAAAAAATCATCACCTATATTATGGATAACCTTGCCGGTGGGGTGGACCCTGACAAAATATTAACTGATGTAATAAAAGACATCAACAATGCCGGAATATTCGACATATTCAACTTTGATTTTTGGGAATTTGCCGGAGATAAGCCGTTTTTATGGAATGGTAAAAAACTGGTCAAGAAAGACAATAATCCATTTACGGAGAAAGATACGGTCGATTTGGTACCTGTGATTTTCAAATTTCTGGAGAGAAAAGGGGATATAATACCACATGATGAAAAAATAAAAGCGATAAAAAATCTGCTTAATCGCATGGAAAACCCGGAGTATTATGCCCAGCAGTATGAACAAGAACAAGCTGAAATTGATAATGCTATACCAGATGACAAGTTTAACCCACGAAACCCAGAAACATATAAATTCGCAAAAAATAAACAATTAGAGATAGATGGTAAAAAAATATGGAAACCCATGTATTCTAATGGTAAGAAAATCAAGTCTCCGGTTTCGGAGAATGAATTTCTATGGATACTAAAAACATTCTGGAAACATCATTGCGTTAATGAAAAAGCATGGGATATGGCAACAATGAAATTACAAGAAGAAATAAAAAAAGAATATTATGAGAAAGGCATAATTCAAAACAAGGATTCAGTTGAAAACAAAGAAAAAGCAAACAATTATTATCAAGAATATATAAAACAACTTTCTGATACAGTGCCGCAAGAAATAGATACAGATTTTATCGAAGATAGGATTTATTCTTATTTCTGGGACATGGATCACAGAAAAAGTATACATCGACATTAAATTAAGTTTCTAATTACCACCCATTAGGATTTTTCTCCTCAAAAAAAGGCATGGATAAAAGTTTACGATTCATTTTACTATTAAACGCTACAATTTGCCTTACCTCCTCCTCGGTTATAAAAGAAGGATTATACTCTTCCCCGGTTATATAATAACGTCCATGATAATCGGTTGTTATATAGTTAGGTATAAGATTAAAAGGGGAATCGGGAAGCCTGACTATTTCTATCGTCTTATCCTTGCCATGGGCATAGTCCATGCCGATAAAAACCTTTTGCCCAGCTTTGACCTCTGCTGAAACATCCTCTTTCATTGCATTTGAGAAGCCGCATTGTCTAGCTTTCATTAGTATATTATTTTCCATTATTTTCTCCTTTTTTATTCCAGAAGAAAAAGATTACACATAATACAATAATTGCCAGATAAACAAACCAGAGTCTCTTTATAATTTCCATGTCTAAGGTAAATCGCATTTTTATCAATTCAATCAGACTCATTACCTTATACCTTTATAGATAATACTCATCCAAACAAAACGGACATTGAAAATGCAGAGTATTCTCCATCCCCCCTAGGGTTTTCTTGCTGATAATGTTCATAATACCGGTATTGCCGCAATTCGTACAGGTACATTTATCCTGATATTCAGTTACAGATTGATCGTTCTCATTGGCAATATCCATACCAATAATAGATTCGGTAACTTTGGTCGCTGCCGCAAATGCCGGTAGCAAAATGTTCAGAATATCTTCCGGGCCTTTTTCAGTGTTGCCGTCCCCGCAGCGCCATTTCTGGTATTGGTTGCGAAAAGTAGATAACAGGTTCAAAACAGGATCGGCGCTATCGTCTATTATTTCCCATTCGCCGTCTTTAATTTTTTTATGCCGTATACCAGCATGTTCCGCTAATGAACCAGCGGGAATAAGCCCATAATCATCAGACATTTCCATAATACCATCCATTATTCCCATATCGGGAAAATCGTATACCCCTCTACTACCTTACCACGGTAATAGCCCGTCCAAGCATCGGTCAATTCGGTTTTTTTACCGTGTCCGCCCGCCTGCCTTTTCCCTCTTTTTCAACAGCGTCTACCAGCTTGCCGCTTAAACGCGCCTCCGTATTTTTTTGGATTCGTAAAATCTTGTCGGCATCTTCTCTCAACGATACTTTGTTTTCCGGTATTAACTCCCTGTATACCCCGATTAGCTCTTCTTCATCGGGCGGTAATTCCTTGCCATTATCATCAAATAGTTTTGGTCGCCCATCGGCGGCGCTGGGGGCGATAAACATTTCACCCTGCCCGGTACGCAGCCAGTTTTCATTGACGGTATGGTTCTCTTTTAAGCGGTTGGGAGTACATACCAAAAGGATATTATGATTCGTTAGCGAATTATTCCCTATCTCAATCCGGGATAAGGCAGAATCGCTTAATCCGATTCTTTCAGCAAATTCCGCTTGATTCATTTTTAATGCTTTTCTGACTACTTTTACCCTGTTGTTAATAGTCTCTTTTTCCTTCTTTTCTTTTTTCCCCATAACCTACCTCTTTAATATAAAATCCCTCCCATGGTACAATTTAATTACCACAAAAAACTTCCCACAGGAGGGATAAAATGCCATCGTTAAACATGAAGGGGCCGTACCCCTTCAACACAAAAGCGGTAGATGCCAATGTCTCTGATAAGGCTATTGGCAACTATGCTCTCGGTACTATTGAACAAGAGCAATTTGTTGTTCAATACGTTGGGCGCTCGGACACCGATCTTAAAGAAAGAATAAAGGATCACATCGGCGAACCATACTCTTGCTTTATGTATTCCTATGCGGAAAATGTTACTAAGGCATACCAAAAGGAATGTATCAATTACCATGATTATGTTGATCCGGGCTATCGGCTTGACAACGAGATTCACCCTGACAAACCGGAGGGGTATTCTGACTTGAAATGTCCTCGCTGTAAAACTTAGTTGCTTCCCGGCCAATTTTAAGTACATACATATCTCTTTCCCAATTTTCTACTTTATCAGCCTGATAAACGTAAAAACCAGCGGGGTTAAGTATATCCTCAAATTCTTTGATATGATCACCCCCGTCAATTCCATATCCTAGCTCTTTTACCAATTTTGCAATTTCTTCCCCCATTTCTGTATAGCGGTGGTTCAAATCCGCTAATCTCAACCTCTTTCCTTCATTACTATTGCCTTCCATACATCCTCCTTTATTATCGGCATAAAAAATATAAAATCAAAAAAAATTTGATTTTCGGGAAAAAAGTGCTTGACATATTCCCGATAATCATATTATATTTTGATTATTGGGAAATGTCAAGGGCCAAATGCAACTTTGACCCAGGCTATGCGCGGCGAAAGTTAGCAGTCCGGCAAGCGCTGGGAAGGGAAGCGGAAGGTTAAGACAGGAAGGAGAAAAACGATGAGTAAAGACGAAAAAGAGCTTTTGGAGGATTTTCGGCAAATGACACCGGAAAATCAGGCGCATTTATTATCACTGGCCCATGCCACACGGACGGCGCAGGAAACCACAAAAAAGAGCATAAGCCGTTCAGGTAAAGCCGGAAGAAGGCGGAAAATCGCTTAAATCGGTTAATTTTGCGGGGCGGTATAGCTTTTGCTGGGTTTTGTAGATTTTTCCCGGCGTTATGCCCCGCCCCGCTTTTAAGGAAAGGACGGATTATGAGCAGGACAAATTATGAGACAGAAACTATCCCTGTCAACATTAACCAGCCGTTTTTTAATCTACGCCAGGCATGGATTATCAAGGGTGCGGTTTGCGCCTGGAATACTTTCAAACAGGTCCGGTATATCCAGCCAAAAGGCGGTTTTTATGATGATTACATCGGCGGTAAGGGTATTTTTTACAACGAAACGATACGGGAGTGGCTGCCCCTTACGGACGAGGACATGGAGGCTTACAACAAGAAATACAAAACCGGAGCTAAGCCCAGAAACGAAATAAAAGTCGGGAGGAAGTTAGCAACCGCCTAATCAGCGGTATATAAATTCCGGCTTGTGCCGGAAAACAGCATTAAGCGGCCCTGCGGGGCCGAAAGGAAAAGAGCATGGAAGAGAAGAATATTTGTGAGATGCCAGTATCTCCAATCTGCGGATCACCGCATAAATTTCATTTAGTTATAACCATAATGGATTCTAATCAGGACCGTTGCGCTACCAGGGCGTATTATAAGAATGAAAATCCGCCGTCCTTGGTATCGGAATGGGCCGATGAATACCTTATAGTCCCCTTGCTTTTTGATTCAAGGGCCGAAGCGTTAGCCTATGTCGATGACGTAAATAATCGCAAGCCTGCCGATTACGTCATGGTTCAGGAAAGGCATTATCTGAAACATGACCCTCATACAACATGTGCAAAAATAGTTGCCAAATTTTCTTTTGAGATTGAAATGTTTCCGCAGCCTTCCCGTGGCATAACCCAAGAACGGCAAAACGGCCCTGATGTTTATGTAACCACATTGTATTTCAGAAATCAGAAATTAGCGGAACGATATGTATCCGCTTTCAATGCCGCTCAACAGCCGAAGGGAACGAAAAGCACATAGTATTTTTCCCCTGGGGGTACAACGGTTTTATAAACCGTTCCCCTCCCGGTATCCCCAAGGGTTTTATTTTTTAGGGAGGGAAGGGGGAGATTATGGCAAAACGGAAAAACCCTTACCAAGAAATTCAAGGGTTTGTTTATGAACTAATTGTTGGGGGCATCCAGCAAAAAGCCCCTACAAAAAGCAAAAAGGCTAAATCAATGGCTAATCTGACTCTGATTGCGCTGAAAAAGCGGGAAGAGTTTTTTCCAAAAAAGGAAAATGTATGAATGATCCGAATTCTCTCAATATTGAGGGAACGGTATCAAAAGACCCTATTTTCCGCCTTACCCGGAAAAATGACTCTGTATGCACATTCTCCATAGCGGTTAATAGATTTTACAAAGACAAGCAAAAAAATAACCAAAAAGAAACGTCATTTTTTGAAGTTGAAACATGGGATGATGAAGCAAAAAAATGTAAAGAACTGGCGCATGTGGGGCGGCGCTGCCGTATACGGGGAGAGATACGGCAAGATCGCTGGAAAACTACCCATGGTAACGAACCACGGCAAAAAGTAGTAATCGTTGCGGAATTCGTTGAATTCCGTCCTGAAAAAAAACTTGAGGAAGGAGAAAGAGATGAGCAAAATTGAAAGCCCCACTATTTACGTCCAGGATACCCTGCGGAAAAATGTGGAAGAAAAGACGGATGGCGCTGTAACGGTATTATATGATGATACCGGTATTCCGTCCTACATGATGCGGATTCCCCGCTTTAAGGTTGAAACCATTGATACCAGCCTGGGCCATGGAATACACCCTGCCTTTATCGTAAACGGTAAAGAGGTTCCCGAAATTTTTGTTGGTCAGATGAACGCCACAATCATTGACGGACGGGCATATTCGCTGCCCGATGAAAAGCAAGAGAGGTACATCAATTTTGACGATGCAAGAGAAGCATGTGCCAAAAAAGGTAAAGGCTGGCATCTGCTGAATAACTGGGAGTATGCCGCCCTGGTTATGTACATCGTTAAAAACCGCATCAAGTATTTCAAAAAAGAATGGTGGGACTGGGTAGACGGTCTGAAAATTGTTGACGGGGAAATATTTACCCCTAAAGACAATAATTTTGAACTGCCGGAAAACGAATGGCCCTCCCTGGGAATTTTCTTTGATGACATTGACGGCGTTCCCCAGTTAAGCAAAAAAATCACCCATTATTCCGAACCTGACCCCAAAGGCGCAGCAGATGACAGGGATGGGGGTTATGCCCACCTTGGCAATATTTCAAAATTGGAATATGCCGTGTCGCAGGAAAAATCCCCGGATGATTTTACCGAAACGGATATTAGGCCGTTGGCTCAATTACTGATAGAACCGTCTGCAACACCGATTATATCGGAAACTGACGATTGCCTGTATGTCCGCAACTACGGTGAGCGTTTGCCGCGCCGGGGTGGCAGCTGGAGCAACGGCGCGGCCGCTGGCCTCGCTGCGTTGGGTCTGGTTAATCGGCGCTCGTATTCGCCCAGCCACGTGGGCTTTCGCCCCGCTTTTATTGGAATCTGAAAATCTGGCCCCTGGGTTTCTGATCCGGGGGCTAAAGGAGTAAAACTGTGAAACGGTCAATGGCATTAAACGAAATTAAAATTGCCGGTTGGGATGGGGACCGGGAAAAAGCGGCGATTATCGCCGGAAAACACGGGATAGGGAAATCCGCATACATAAAGGCTTTTGCCGATGGGCAAAAATTAAAAAGCCGGAATGAACCCCGGCCTGAAACCGAAGGAAAAAAATGATAGGCGACCGGGTAATTCTCATAATTATCTGCATCGTGATTATTGTGGCTGTTTTCCGGTCATTATGCTGGGAGAAACGGGAATACGGTTTCCCGGAAGTCCGTAAGAGGGAGAAAAAGAAAAAATGAACCAAGATCAAGTAAAAGAAAAACTGTTAAAACTTCACGATTGCGAAATAGATTTTACGGTTGTATTTACCGGCAAGAAAAGCCCCAAAGTGAACGGGCTTTATAAGCCGGAAAAAAACGAAATCCTTATCCACAATCGGAATTTCGCCGCTGACAAAGCCGGTGATAATCTTCTCATCTATACAGCCATTCACGAAATGGCTCATCACATACAGTTTACAGAGCGGAAACAAAAAAGCGCCAAAGCACATACGCAGTTGTTTTATTCTATCCTTGATGACCTTGTGGACAATGCCGAAAAGAAAAAAATCTATAACATCGGCATAGGTACGGAAACCCAAAAACTTATTGATGAAGTCAGAGATATAAGCTGCCAGATTGCCGAATTACAACGCAAGCTGGGCAAAGTCCTCATACAGCTTGAGGAAAGATGCAATGAACAGGGTATCCGTTTTGAAGATGTAATAGAACGGAAAGCCCAGGTTTCCAGAAAAACCGTCAAGCAAAGTATAAAAGCTCATAATCTGGGCATTAGCGGCAAGATAGGGGCTGATATTCAAGAGGCCGTGATAAAAGAACGGGATGAGGACAAACAAAGAGAAATGCTGCTTGCCGCTGGGGAAGGTAAAAGCGTGGATCAAGTGAAAGTATCCGCCGCCGCCCCGGTGAACCATGATGATGAAACGGTATCTTTGGTTAAAGAGAAGCGCCGCCTTGAACGTACCATTGAGACACTTTCTAAACGGCTTGAGGAGGTTGAAAGCCAGCTTGAATCGAGAGGGGAATCGTGAACCGGTTAATATTATTTGCGTTTTTCTACTATAGCGTCATGGAATATTGGCGTGAAATAGACAAACTGCTGACAATAGAAATAAAGGCCAAATCTCAAAGGGCCGCAAAATATAATAAATGGTCTTACCCCTTGACCACAAAGGGGCAAAGGAGGTTATACCGGGGACCCGATCCCCGTGGCAAACAGGCAAAAATTTCCAGACGTCTGGAATTTGACATATAACAGCAAAACTAAAACCGCATGCCCGGAAGGTATGCAAAGGAGATTTATTATGATTGATGAATTTTTGAAACAATGCCCGAACCACATTTCAACAGCGGAAATGACCAACGGTGAATGGCTGGCAAAACGCCGGGAAGGTATAGGCGGTTCCGATGCGGGGGCCATTATGGGATTGTCCAACTATGGCAGCCCCTTGACTGTATACCTTCAAAAGAAAGGGTTGATAGAAAACAAAAAGGAAAGCGTAGCTGCCCGCCGTGGGACAATTCTTGAACCGTATATCCGCCAGATAGCCAGGGAGGAATATCCGAATCTTCAAATTGAGGAAGTCCCCTATATGTTCTTTTCGGAAGAAAATCCGTTCATGCTTGCCAATATTGACGGTTTAATCTGGGCGGGGGCTTCGCTGGAAATTAACGATAAAACCGTTATTGACGGCTGGGGCGGTTTTGAAGCAAAGTCCTCAAAAACCGGCTATGGTTTCGGTGATGATGAAGTACCTGACAGTTACTATGCCCAGGTCCAGCATTATATGGAAGTTTTACACCTTAAATGGTTTTTGCTTTCCGTATACATACTGGAAACGGAAGAGGTAAAACATTACTTCATTATGCGAAACCAAGAATTCATTGATAAAATGATTTCCCAGGAAAAAGATTTCTGGGAAAACAACTACCTGAAAGAGGTTATACCCGCCGCCGTAGGATTGGAATCGGAAGAGGATATGATAACCGGAATGTTTGAAGGTTCCGAACCCTTGGTACTTGACGATACCTTGCGGGATTTTTGCGGCGAATATGTCTCAATCAACCGGCAGATCAAGGAACTGGAAGAAAAGAAACAGGCCGTCAAGGTAAACCTTATGGAGGGAATTGTCCAAAACGTAAAAGGGAAACCCACCGAGCGTAAAGTTTCCGCCCTTGCCGGACCTTACTCTGTATCATGGATTACAGTTGAACGCCGGGATGTTGACCGCGATGCCCTTAAAAAGGCTGGGCTGTATGATCAATACGTTAAGGTATCCTGTTATGACCGGTTCACCGTAACCGAAAAAAAGGCAGGGTAGATCAATGCTTACAAAAGAAACAGCCCAAGAGTTTGTCTTATGTAAAGATAATCTTGAACTTGTTTTAAGATTAATGGTTTGCGCTGAAAAAGAATTGCCAATAAGTGTGATATGTACGCCCGATAATGACGAATCTTATGAGATTCTTCCTCCCAAAAATCTTTTAATACCATTTTTGGAAGAATGTGGAAAGTTTGTTTTGGCAAGAATTGTAGAAATAAACAAAAAAGCAAGGGAGGAATTAAACGATGTTACTAAAACGAATTGAAATCAGAAATGTGCGGAAAATCAAACAGGCCGATATTGATTTTCATGGTCCCGGATTACAGATAATTCAGGGTGCGAATAAAAGCGGGAAGAGTACCCTTGCCCAGAGCATAGCCCTTACCATGGAGGGTGTAAAGTCTTTTACTCCGGGCATGATAACCCACGGAAAAGAACAGGCTGAAATCCTGGCTTACACCGATGATGGGTTAAAAATCAAAACTTCCATAAAAGACACCGTTAAGCAAACTGTTACACGTCTTAATGAAGAGACGGGGCAATATTCAAGTGTTACCGGTGGTGTGCGGGAGTTTTTGAATTCTATCCGTTCCGGGTTGGAAATGCCCTGGGCGCTGCGGGCAATGACCGATGTACAAATTATTGAAATCCTGAAAAACCGGGCGGGTATATCGGACAAAATCCAAGAAATTGACAATCAGATTAAAGCAAAAGAACTTACCCGTACCGATACCGGCAGGGACAAAAAGAAGCTGGGAGAATTGGAGGAAGCGCCTGAACAGGCAGAACATCCGCCGAAAATTGACGAACTGAAAACAGAGCGGGAGGCGGCGACTAAATTCCTGAAAACCCAGCGGGAAATACTGGACAAGGCGGCGGATTACATACGGAGTAAAATATCTTTCAATATTCCCGCTGATATTGAAGCCCTGAAAATTGTAATTGACGAATCGGCAAAATGCGCCATGAAGCAGATTAAAGAAGCTGGAAAACCGTACACACAGGCCGAAGTTGACGCTATGGACAAGCGGTTCATTGAATGGAACACGGAAGAGGATAAGGCAAATAAATGGGATGCTTATACCCAAAAGAAGAAAAGCATTGAGGACCTTGCCGAACAATACAATTCATTGACCAAAGAAATTGAGGCGCTGCGTGAAAAACGTAAAAAAATGCTTTCCGGCATAACGCTCATTAAAGGGCTTGAAATCGGTGAGGACAATATGCTGCGCCACAATGGAATATTGAGGGGCATCACCGATACCAATAAAACGGATAATTGGAGTACTGCCGAAAGTGTCCAAGTGTTTTTCTCAATCGGCGCTGCCTTTGCCGGTGAAATGAAAGTGCTGGTAGTGGATAATGCCGAATCACTGGACAGCGAAACTACCAGCATAATTTCAGACTGGGCCGAAAAATCCGCTTTCCTGGTTATCCTCTTAAAGGTTGCCGATATGCCGGAGTCTTTGGAAGAGGGGATCATCTACCTGAAAGATGGGGAGGCAATAACCGCATGAGCGAAAATATAATATCCGGGGAAAATAGCGCCAGAGAGAAAGATTGGCATCCTTGTAGCAGGGAACAGGGATTCTGTCCTTCTTTAAGGTCCCGATTAAAACTACCCGTTCAAGAGGGCGCTGGTTTATTCATTGTCGCCGTGGTGCGGAAAGACGAATCCAGCGAAACCCACATCAAAACGGAAGAAAGAATAATCGGGGCCATGTATAGGAATGACACGGAAAGTAAAGGTGTCATGCTTAATTATTGTCCATTTTGCGGGGCAAGCATTGACTGGTTCAGGGATAAAGATTCCGCTGTCAATGAAGAAAAGCCGGGAGGGGAAGCTAATGAGATATAAGCCCGATGACGTTTTACTTTGGGAAAGCAGGGATGGAATCCTGAAAAGCGGACAGGAATATCTTGTATGGGAAACAAGGGAGGGGTGGAGAGGACAAGAATTTACCTTAAAGCATACTGACCACCAGAAGGTAGAGCCTATCATCTGGTGGGAAACCGGTCAGCCCTTCGTAAAACGTCAAAAGGAAGTATACAAATGATTTATTTTCCGGTTTTTTTAGTCTTTTTGGGCCTTCCCATCTGGACATCGCGGATGGCTCCCAAGGCAGATTTATCGTACAAAACGGCACGAGATATGGGTTCAATCCCTGCCTTTTGGAGGCGTTTTAGAACGCTATCAGGCTTTATTTTGAGAACTTTTGCCATTTCATCAAGGGTATATCCTTCCATATTCATAATATCGGATTATGGCAGAAAAAGATTAAAAAATATATTGAAATTTCGGATATTTTTCTTGACAAGTATCCGAAATATCGGATACTATTTTAATATCGGTTGGTTACCGGTGGGATAGGAACAAGAAACCAGAGCCTTCAACGAGGCTTTTGGCGGTGCTTGTTCCCCGCCTACCGGCTAACCACCGGAGCCTCGTTGAAGGCTTTTATTTTGGATTGAGGAGGTTTTTGTATGAACAAGATACAAGAACGGACGGTTTCGGAGAGGTCGGTCGATGACCGGCTTGCCGAATGGGAAGGACAGAAAACGGCGCTGTACAGGTTACACGAAAGGGATATAGCGTGTCTGGTTGAAGCGGATAGATGCGTTTCAACGATAGCTACAAATTTGGGCAACCTTATACAGCGGATAGCGGAGCGTTATGTCCCTAGCGAAGCCGAATTGGAGAAGGATGCTAAAGGGTATGACGGCTGGATTAGGTTTGGGTTTGAAAGAGTATGGGGATTATCACCCGATGAACTCTTTACCAAGGCGTAAGAAATGAATACAGTGGCGGGGCAACCCGCCACATTGGAGGAGCAAGTGTTTGTAGCAAAGCCTATAACATACGAAAAGATTTCCAAAAATGGTAAAAGAACGCTTATATCTAGGGTGATGTGGATTGACAAGCATGGCCCTATACCAAATGGAAAAGAAATTCGTCATAAGTGCGACAATCCTCTCTGTATAAATCCTGAACATTTAGAAATCGGAACCCATTATGAAAATATGCAAGACATGGTTAAAAGAGGTAGATGTAAAGGGTCCCATCCGGGATCGGAAAATCCAAGTGCAAAACTTACTGAATCGGATGTATTGAAAATAATTAAAATGCGTAAAAACGGAAAACTATTAATTGAACTTGCAAAAAAATACAATGTCAGTTTGTCATGTATAAAAAGAATTATTAATGGCAAAAGCTGGAAGCACATACAACTGAAGGGAGAGGCATAATGTTACAACTCTGGGGAGACTGCGAAACAACCGGCATTGATTCTTCAATTTCCGCAGCTTTCGAATTCGCTTTTCTGGTTTATGAGGACGGAAAATTCCTTGAGGAAAAAGTGTTTCACTTAAACCCATTGAATGAAACCATCCGGTTTAGCGAGGAAGCATACAAGATAAACGGCGTATCGGAGGAAACCATCAGATCATACCCCTCTGCCGATAAGGTTATGAAGGAAATAGCCGATTGGCTAACGCCGTATGTTTTTTCAAAAGCAGATGACAGCACTGAACCCGATAATAAATTTGTTTTTGCCGGTTATTGCGCGAATTTCGATTATAGGCATCTTAAAGCCCTTTTTGACCGGCATGATATATCAATGGATTTTTTCTTTGATGGACGGATTGTTGACGTATACGAACTGGTAAAAAGGGCTTATGTAAATGGGGTTATTAAATTCACCCCAGATAAAAAGCTGAAAACCATAACAAAGGCTTTGGGTATTCCCCATGATCAGGCTCATACGGCGTTGTCGGATATTTGGGCCACTCGAAAATTATATGAAGCCATCTATAAGATGGGAAGGAAAGAACCATGAAAACAGACGGTAGCGATCAATCTGAAAGAGGCAGAAACCTCGAACGCTCCCCGGTTCAGAATTTGAAGGACCTTTTGAATTCTGATTATGTCAAAAATCGGTTTGTGGAAGTTATGGGGGAAAAAGCCGCCGCGTTCCTTGCTTCCATACTTAATGCTGTACAAAAAAACCCGGAACTTGCAAAATGCGATCAACAATCGCTTTTATCATCGGCAATGGTAGCGGCTACCCTTGACCTTCCGATTGATTCGAATTTGGGGTTTGCCGCTATTGTGCCTTATAAAACCAAGGTGGTTAATAAAAATGAAAAAAAGGAATACTGGGTAACGCTGGCGCAATTCCAGATTATGTACAAAGGTTTTATCCAGCTTGCCCTTCGTTCCGGGCAGTATAAAACAATCAATGTGTCGCCCATTTTTGAAGATGAATTTGATTCATACGATATTGTAACAGGCGACATAGCTATTCATCCGGTTGCGGGAGGGTACAGGGAACAAGAAAACTACGACAAAATAACCGGCTATGTGGCTTTTTTCCGCTTGATAAACGGTTTCGAGCGAATCGAATATTGGCCGCTTAGTCGGATAATAGCGCATGGGAGGCGGTTTTCAAAGTCTTTTAATAACACTAACGGGCTATGGAAAAAAGACCCCCATGCCATGTATGCCAAAACCGTTTTGAAAAACACCCTGTCAAAGTGGGGTATTTTGTCAGTTACCATGCAGAACGCCATTGTTGCTGACCAAGCCGTAATAAAGGACTACAGAAAGCCCATTGGCGAGGAAAATGTAAGTTACGTTGATACCGCCGATGCTACCGTTGCCGAATCGGAAGGGGCGCAACAAGAAAATCAAGGCGCTGAAACGGTTAATGAAGAAAGCAATACCGGCGCTGGTCAGGAATCGGGTTCAGCTACACCAGAACAGGCACAGCCAAATAATGAGAATCCCGGCGCTGAAAAAAAACCGGAATCCGGTACGGCTGATAATACGCAAGGCGGTTTATTTCCCAAAGATGAAGCGGATGCTTTGGAAGAACAATATCAACGTCATAATGCAGGGACAGATTACCCTGATTTTGGAGGGAAGTAAAAAATGGCTGACCTTAATCACGTTGACCTTATAGGGCGGCTTACCAGAGACTCCGAATTGAAATACATTGATGGCGGAACGGCAGTATGCAAGTTTTCAATAGCGGTAAATCGAAAAAAGAAAGTGGGTGATACATGGGAAGATGAACCCAGCTTTTTTGATATTGTGTTATGGGGCCGCCAGGGTGAATCCCTTAATCAGTACCTTATCAAGGGCAAACAAGTAGGTGTTTCCGGCGAACTGCGCCAGGACCGCTGGCAACAGGACGGACAAAACCGCTCAAAAGTAGAAGTTGTTGCCCATAACATTCAGCTTCTGGGCGGCGGTAATAGCGAAAACAGGGATTCTGGCGGAAACAGCGGCGGCGGTAATCGTAACGGTGATTTTGATAATGGCCGGTATAATTCCAGGCAGCAGAGACAAGCAGATCAATCTTCTGGAATTTCCAACAGGCAGACCGAACAGTTGGCAAGGGAAGTTGATGAGTTTGCTGATGATATTCCGTTTTGAGGTGTAAAAGATGCCAAAGTACAAGCTGCCGGTTAAGGCCGTATTGATAAAACGAAACCAAATAACCCTCCAAAATCCCCCTTATGTGGTACTCAAAGAGGTAAACCAAGCCGGGGCTGTACTTTTGCGTCAATTATTCAAGAAAAAGAATGACTGGGAAAAGAGAAATAACAAGAACTACATTTTATGGGCAACGCTGGACCTGCGCTATCAAGATAGGACAACAAAACAAAATAACAGCGTATGGGTTCTTGTTGAAGCGATATGGTCAAGCATGGAAAAAGACCCGCCAACAGAGGAAGAAAAGTATACCCTGTATTTAGATTTATTGGATGCCTATGCGGATAAAGTAGTTAATCGGATAACCGGGGAAAAACGCCCAGTACATATATCAGAGGCTAATTCCATAGAGGGGGCGCGTTTTATTGACGGTCTTTTATATCATCTGTCAACAATGTGCGATCTTGATTACAACACCCAGAGCGATGTCATGGATGTTTTACACCAATGGCATCAGGACAGAGGAACTTACGAAAATGATCCGGTAGATTATGCGATTCTTGAAAGTACCACATTGCGTCCAGAAGAGGAATGGCGGGAGAGGCGGCGGGTTTCGGATGCCAGCGGACAGGGCGGAGATATTGAACGGGCGCATATTGTTTCCCGTGGTTCCGATGCCGCTGACATTGAAAAAGCATGGAATTGGATTGCATTAACCCATGAGGAACACATGCTGCAACACCGTATTGGTTGGGATGATTTTTTGTTGATATACCCGCATCTCCGGGGAAGGGTAGACCGGGCGCGGCGGTTGGCGGGGAAATTGGACCTTGAATTCAAGAGAGAACAACTGGCTATTGAATATAAGCCGGAAAATTTAGCAATGGAGGCGTTAAATGAATAAAAAGAATATAGGACCTGATGAAAAATTGTTCATCACATTAAGTCGGTTACGAAACGAGAAAAATGCCCTGGAAAATATTCTGGGGGGCATTGTAAGAGAAATTAGTGAAGTGATAATACCAGTGTATCGTGCAGAATATGAAAAAAAATATGTGGAAACATTTTGGAAATTTCAGAACAGTTTTAGTGGTGGTAAACACTGGTACTGTTTTGCCCATGTATATGCGGTTGTCGGTATTAGGGAAACACGTTACGGGTCAACCTGTGATCTGGTTTGTAATACCATAGAGGAACGCCCTGACGGTATGATTATTTTCCGAACAGGAGTAAGATACGACCCCGGTATATTTTCAACCAAAATTACAAAAGCTGAATATGAGAAAAAGAAAGCGGATACTCTGAAAATACTAAAAGGTATATAGGGGAGAGGAATACTATGGCGCAATATGCAAATAACACGACTGTAAGCCCGGAAAAATCCCAGAGCGACATCAGGGAAACATTGCGGCGTTACGGCGCGGGGTCAAGTTTGGAAAGGAGGGTTAGGTATGACGTTCAGGTTTAAGAA
>Ga0268262_10003865_pt1 | contig 15840 bp, 13 predicted proteins | sample TergutNc150P3_FD_190354 | JGI IMG/M metagenome (GOLD analysis project Ga0268262, IMG submission 190354) | Nasutitermes corniger P3 segment gut microbial community from laboratory colony in Florida, USA - Nc150 P3 (SPAdes) (version 2) | ecosystem: Host-associated > Arthropoda: Insects >... | reverse complement strand
AAAACAATGCCGAAGCCGATTGGCACCAACAGCAAAGGTTCAAAGCCCTTTGCCGCCCCCAAATAAATAACCAAAAACCCGACCAAAACCATTATAAGTTCATGCCAGCCGAACACGGTTATTTTCTGGCCCGCGGGAGTTTCACCCTGGATTACGTCAGTGAAAAAGGCATATATCCCTGTAGTCCTGGCAATGTTTACCAGGAAGCTTCCAAGGGTTATCCGTGGCAAATCACGGCTATTGGGGATAATGCCCCCCATGTTCCTGAAAGAAGGAAGCTCCTCGCTTGAGGAAACGGTTTGCGCCTCAGCTCTGGGAGAAAAAGCAGAGGCGACAAAATTAAACAAGAAGGCGGCTACTAGCAGGATCATGCATCCTTTCAATACCCAAACAGGATCAACTTTTCTATCAAACATGTTTTCCTCACTATATTTATCTGCTAAAACCTTTAGGTTTTAGCATAGTTCAGCGATTGGCTGCTGGGAGGCAACCCGTGCGCCGGGCGTCGATAGGAAACGAACCTTTCCCGCCGCGGTAGCTTTTATTTCCAGTTCCATTTTCATGGATTCCATAATGACTACATTGTCTCCGGATTTCACAGCCGCGCCTTCGGCTACGGCGTAGCGGATGATAGTCCCGGCAACCGGCGCGAGAACCACTGTCCCGCCCGAAGGAGCTAGCTTCGGTTCTACGGCCGCAACAGGCGTGGGCGCAGCAGGAGCGGGAATAGGCGCTACCGGCAAGGGAACAGCCCCCCCGCCAATTTCAGCGATGGGCTGCTGGGACGCAACCGTAGTGCCCGCGGCAACAAGGAAATGAACCTTTCCCGCCGCGGTAGCTTTTATTTCCAGCTCCATTTTCATGGATTCCATGATGATCACGTTGTCGCCCGCTTTCACAGTCGCGCCTTCGGTTACCGCGTAGCGGATGATGCTTCCCGCCACAGGAGCGAGAACCGCGGCTCCTCCGCCTGAGGGAGCTGGCACTACCTTCGGCCCGGTGGCCATAGAACCAACGGTAGGCGCTGAACCTGATGCCGCGGGGGCAACAGCCACCGTACCCGCAGGAGCTACCACTACGTTATAGTTGACGCCGTCAACGTTGACGCTGTATTGCACCGCCTGACCGGCTTTGTGGGCTGCCGCCGCAGCAGGAGCGGTTGGGGCCGACGCCGCTTCCTCAGGCTTAAAGACCACAGGCCCCTTGGAACGGTTCTTGAAGAAGTCCGGCGCAACTTTCGGGAACATGGCAAGGGTAAGAACGTCCTCGGGGGTAACCGTACTGGTTCCAAGGAGGGTCTTACATTCGCCTTCGAGTTTGCTGTATTCGGCCGGAATATCGTCGGCGGGGCGGTAGGTAATTTCTTTTTCCATCTTGAGGGCTTCAAGGGCCTTCTTGACCACATCCTTGTTCTTGGGAGCCGGGCAAGCGCCATATTTGCCTGCCATCAGATCCTGGAATTCCCCGGAAAGCCTGTTGTAGCGGCCAAAGAGGACGTTGAATACCGCCTGGGTTCCGACAATCTGGCTTGTTGGCGTAACCAGCGGCGGATAACCTGCATCCTTCTGGACTATCGCGATCTCTTTCAGAACATCGTCGATTTTGTTGGCAGCGTTCTGTTCTTTGAGCTGGCTTTCAAGGTTGCTGAGCATCCCGCCCGGCACCTGGGAAAGCAGAATCCGCGTGTCAGCGCCAAGGAAACTGGACTCGAACTTTTTGTAGTTCTTGCGAACCTCGCGGAAGTAGGCGGCAATTTCCAGAAGCAGGTTGATGTCCAAGCCGGTGTCGTATTCGGTGCCCCTGAAAATTTCCACCATGGTTTCGGTGGGGCTATGGCTGGTTCCCATGGACATGGAAGAAATGGTCGTGTCCAGAATTTCCGCGCCAGCCTCGGCGCACTTGGTAAGGGTGGACACGGACATACCGGTAGTCGCGTGGGTATGAATTTCAACGGGAATATCCGTCACTTTCTTGATGGCTTTTACAAGATCGTAGCCTTCGTACGGCTTAAGAAGGCCGGCCATGTCTTTTATGCAAATGGAATCCGCGCCTATGTTCACCAGTTGCTTTGCGAATTCCGCGTATTTCTCGATTGTATGGAAAGGAGTTACCGCATAGGAAATGGTGGCCTGAATATGCTTGCCGGTTTTCTTGGCCGCTTTGGTTGCCGCCTCGAAATTCCTTGGATCGTTTACCGCATCAAAAATGCGGAAAACGTCCACCCCGTCTTTGGCGGCATATTCCACAAACTTGGCGACCACATCGTCCGCGTAGTGGCGGTAACCAAGAAGGTTCTGGCCCCGCAGCAGCATCATGATCTTTGAATTGGGCATGGCGGCCTTGAGTTTTTTCAGGCGCTCCCATGGATCCTCGTTCAAAAAACGAATACAGGAATCGAAGGTTGCCCCTCCCCAGGCTTCAAGGGCAAAGAAGCCTACCTTGTCCAGTTTGCCGCAGATGGGCAGCATGTCGGAGGTAACCATACGGGTTGCGAAAAGGGACTGGTGCGCGTCACGCAACACTAAATCGGTAAGTTTAACTTTTGGCATTGTTCTTTCCTTCCTTACTAGTGGTCTTTCTGATATTCGGTTACAGCCGCGGCAATGGCGGCGGTTACAGCGGTGGTTTTGGCCGGGCTGGAAGCTGTGACATTCGGCTCAGACGCAATTACGTCTTTATCCGCGCCCAGCGCATGGACAATCTTCCCCATAATGGTAACACAGATAACCATAATGGTTAGGAATCCAAACACAATTCCCATACCGAGCACAGTCAGAACCCCGCTCTGCCCAAGCATCTCTAATATAGTCATAGAACCTCCAAATGAATTGAGTTGAAACCGGCTTCCAAAGGCAACCAAGTATCGGAAAATACCATAAATTTGCTTCTATATTTTATTCTACGTTTTATTCTACAGAAAATCAATTTTTATTCAATAGCAAATAAACCGATTAAAATGATTCTTAACTTGTGTATTTAGAAAAATTCCTCTATTCTATACCTAACCAAAAAAGGAGCGCGTATGGATACCAACTTTATCACCGAAAGGGCGAAGGATTACATAGCCAAAGAGAAGGACGCCAATTTCCGAAAGGAAGTGGAAGACCTTCTTGCCGCCGGGGATTTAAAGGAACTTGAAGACCGTTTTTACCAGAATCTGGAATTCGGCACGGGCGGACTGCGGGGCGTTATAGGCGGCGGCTATAACCGCATGAATACACTTGTGGTAAAAAGCGCCACACAGGGTCTTGCGACGTATTTATTGAAGGCGTATCCGGAAAGGGCGCAAAAAAGCGGCTCTCTTTCCGCAGTTGTCGCTTTTGACAGCCGGCACTATTCGGCGGAATTCTCCGAGGCCGCCGCACTCATCTTTGCGGCCAACGGGATAAAGTGCTTCCTTTTTTCATCCCTAAGGCCGACGCCGGAGCTTTCTTTTGCCATTCGCTACCTCAAGGCCGATACCGGCATAGTTGTTACCGCAAGCCACAACCCGCCCAAATACAACGGCTACAAGGCCTACTGGGCAGGCGGGGCGCAGGTTATCCCGCCCCACGATAAGGGAATAATTGACGAAGTAAACACGGTTAAGGAAATAAAAGAGATGGGCCGCCAGGAAGCTCTCGCAAAGGGGCTTCTTGTTATCATCGACAAAGAGGTAGACGAGCCTTACCAGAACATGGTCAGGAGCAAACTTTTCAGGCCGGAGCTAATTAAGGAAAAAGCCGGGGAAGTAAAGATCGTTTACACTCCCCTTCACGGTACTGGGGCCTTCCATGTTGAAAGCGTCCTTGGGAGCCTGGGCCTTAAAGTTATAACCGTGCCTGAGCAGAGGGAAGGAAACGGCGATTTCCCGACCGTGTCGTTCCCAAACCCCGAGGAAGCCACCGCTCTGGAACTGGCCCTTAAGCTCGGAAAAAAGGAAAAAGCCGATGTGGTCATGGCTACCGACCCGGATGCCGACCGCTTTGGAATTGCCGTGCCTTCGGGGAGCCGGGGCAAGGAAGGGGATTTCATCCTTGTAACAGGGAACCAGATGGGCGTTCTTTTGGCGGATTACATTTTCCTTTCGCTTAAAGAAACGGGAAAAATGCCCCCAAATCCGGCGATGGTCAATTCCATTGTTACTACGGGGATGCAAAATCGCGTTGCCGAGCATTACGGGGCAAAGTGCTTCGAGTGCCTTACCGGCTTTAAGTGGATCGCCGAGGTGATGGCCGAGTGCGAAAAGGACAAATCCGCTTCAATCGTCTTCGGTACCGAGGAGAGTTACGGTTACCTGGTAGAAAACGAGGTAAGGGACAAGGACGGGGTTTCCGCCGCCGCGCTGACCGCCGAAATGACGCTTTACTGGCGGAGCAAAGGCAAAAGCCTTTTGGACAGGCTTGAAGAGCTCTACCAAACCTGCGGCTATTGGGAAGAAACCGGCATTTCAAAATATTTCCAGGGCCCGGAAGGCCCGGCAATAATGCAGGGCATTATGGAAGAATACCGGAAAAATCCCCCAAAGACATTGGGAGGAATTGAGGTTGAGCGCGTAAGGGACCTCAAGAACGGCGCATCCGGACTTCCGCCCAGCGACGTGCTCCAGTTCTTCCTCAAAGACGGCACCGTGGTCAGCGCGAGGCCCAGCGGCACCGAGCCAAAAATCAAGTTTTACGCCAGCAGCTGCAGTTGCTGCACCGCTCTGGGCTCCGGCGGCCTTGCGTCCGCCAGGGCCGAGGCAAGAGGCAAACTGGAGGCCATTAAAAGGGACATACGGGCTGTAATTGGGGATTAGCAATCAATGCGGGTATTTGACATATAACCAAGGTAATAATATCATTATCTTTATAATGAAAACCAAAAGTGTTGTTTTGCTTGGCATATTGTGCCTTTTTTTGCCGGTATCCTGTTCCATAAACAAAATGGCTATTAACGCCGTTTCCGACGCCGTCTCGGGAACAGGAAGCGCGGGTGTATTCACCGGGGATCCTGATCCGGAGCTTGTTGGCGACGCCCTGCCTTTTGCCATCAAGATGTACGAAGCCTTGCTGGCTAAAAACCCCAAACACCAGGGGCTTCTTTTAACCACAGGTTCCCTTTTTGTTATGTACGCCAACGCCTTCATCCAGGGGCCGGCTGAAATGCTGGATCCGATTGATTCCTACCAGGAGCGCCTAGAAAGCTTTGAGCGCGCAAAGAAACTGTACCTCCGGGGAAAAGATGTTCTATATTCCGCCCTTGAATACAAGTACCCCGGTTTTTCGGCGGCAACGCTTCAGGAAGGGACTCTCGATCCCCTGCTAAAAAAATGCAAAAAAGACGATGTCCCCCTGCTTTATTGGGCAGCCGCCGGAGGCTTCGCCGCGTATTCTATCGATGTTTTTGATTTTAGCCTGGGCTACAATATACCCGAGTGGGGCGCAATGATGGCAAGGGCCTACGATCTTGACCCCGATTTTAACGGAGGGGCCATCGACGAGTTTTACATCCTTTACTACGCCTCGCTTCCGGATAATATGGGCGGGGACAAGGACAAGGCCGAAATTCACTTTCAGCGGGCTTTGGAAAAATCCGGCGGTTTGTCGGCGGGAGCCTATGTTTCTTACGCCAAGGCGATCTGTGCAGATGCGCAGAACCCAAACTACGATGCCTTTATGGAAAACCTCGAAAAAGCTTTGGCTATAGATCCCGATCAAAACAAGTCCAACAGGCTTGTCAATACACTTTCACAAAGAAAAGCAAAGTTTATGCTGGATACGGCGTATGATTTTTTTCAGTCCTTCGATAATTGAGAAAGGTACAACAGGGAACATGGAGTAAAAAATGCGTAAAATTCTGATTTGCGCCATTATGGCTACGGTATTGATAGCGCCCAGTCTTTTTGCCCAGCGGGGCGGCAGGGTAGGAGACACCATTGAGGTTAAGCTTGCTTCCCCCCTTCCCAAGGAATCGCCCTGGGGGAGAACCCTCGACAAAATAGCTTCCGAATGGAACCGGATCACGAACGGCCAGGTGCGGCTAAACGTGCGCCACGGCGGCGTCGAAGGGAATGAAATCAAAATGCAGCTTTCCCTTGCCAGCGATATTATTCAGGGGGCCATCTTTACATCTTTCGGGCTAAGCGCCATCGATCCCGGAATAATGACTTTAAGCATACCCTTCCTAATCCGTACTGAAAGCGAACTGGCGGCTGTTTTGCAGGAAATGCAAACGGATTTGGAGCGGAGGTTCAACAGGGGCAATTACTTTATTCTGACCTGGTCCAAATCCGGCTTTGTAAACATTTTTTCCAAGGATCCTCTTTATACCCCCGATGACTTGCGCAAGATTAAAATTGCCTCTAACTCCGAGGCGACGGAAATGAATGCTGTCTTTAAAACCATGGGCTTCCAGATAATTGAATCCGACTGGAGCGAGGCAGGCAACAAACTGAACGCGGGAGTTGTTGCTGCGGTTTATCAGAATCCTGCGGCAATTGCGGCTCTTCAGCTCCAATCAATTCTGAAAAATATGCTCTCGGTAAATATCGCTCCAATTATGGGCGGAATCGTTCTTAACCAGGTAACCTGGAAAAAAATCGGCGATTTAAATCCAAGGTATCAACAAGAGTTGCTTGATGTTACCAGGAAGCTGGCGAATGAATTTGACAACTCTTTGCCAAAAACGGTGAACGACGCCGTCACAACCATGAAGCGCTCGGGATTAAAGGTGAACCAGGCCACAGCCGCCCAGGAGCAGATGTGGATTACCGAGGTTGAAAGGGCAACTGCCACTCTTCTGGGAACCACCTTTGACAGGGAACTGTACCAGCGGATAACCACCATCCTGGCAAGAGTAAGGGGAAGGCGATAACAGGAATGAACAAAACAGCAGGGAAGCTATTTGGAATAACCGAAAACATTGAAAAAGGCATTTGCTACGCAGCTTTTGCCTTAATGGCCATGCTGCCGTTTTTCGATGTCATTTTAAGGCCCCTGAATGTCTTCATTCCTTACTCCAGAAACTTTCTAATTCGCTTTTTTCTTGTGTCCGGTCTTTTTGCCGCCATGCTTACCACCAAGGCAAAGGATCATATCTCCATTGCCGTTATCCAATACGCAAAAAATGAAAAACTAAAAAAGATACTTTCAGGTATAACCGGTTTAGTCTCGGCTTTTATCGCCGCCGTTTTGTTTTGGGATTCCATTACATTTATAGCGTATAGTTTTTCAGGAAGGCCGACGGGCATTATTCCCGATTGGATTTTTGCCCTGGCAATGCCAATCGCTTACGGCGTAATAGCCGTTCGCTTTGCGACTTATCCCTTTGGAACGAAGGCAGGCGCAGGCGGCGAAAAACCTGACTGGAAACGCTGGGCGCTTCCGGCTTTGGTACTGCTTTTGGGAACCGCCGCCGCTCTTCCCGCCATAGCAAAATTTTTCTGGGGTTTCCAGCCGCCTGAAGTTTTTATCGCTCCCATGGACTTCCTTTACGACGTGGCATATTACGCAAGAACGCCCCTTATCCTTCTGCTCGTCCTGGCGGCTTTTTTGGGGGCTCCCATTTTCGTGGTCATCTGCGGCATCGCCATGGTGATGCTTCAGGCCGCCGGGGGCGAGCCTGACGCGGTGCCCATCCAGATTTACTCGGCCCTGACAGACGCTGACATGATTGCCATTCCTCTCTTTACTTTGACCGGCTTTTTCCTTTCGGAAAGCAAGGCAGGAGAAAGGCTTGTCTCCGCTTTTCGTAGTTTGTTTAGCTGGATGCCTGGCGGAATGATCATCGCCACTGTGGTAATCTGCGCTTTTTTCGCGTCTTTTACCGGCGCTTCGGGAGTTACCATCCTGGCCCTCGGCGGCATACTCTACACGATCCTCAAAGAAAAGCTTGGATACCCGGAAAAATTTTCCGTTGGGCTTCTGACTTCTGTAGGCTGTATTGGCCTTTTGTTTCCGCCAAGCCTCCCCATAATTCTGGTAGGTTCCACCACAAATATGATCCTTTTCTTCATGGGCGAAACAGTTAGTTATCGGATCATAGATTTTTTTCTTGGCGCAATAATCCCCGGCCTCATCCTTGTAGCGGTTATGGTAGCCTTTGGAATTACTACTTCGGTCAAGGTAAAAATTCCGGTAGAAAAGTTCAGCCTGAAAGAAGCGGGAAAAGCCGTTAAAGGGAGTTTCTTTGAGATTCTCCTTCCGTTTATTCTAATCGGCGGATATTTTTCCGGCATTTTTTCTTTGGTAGAAGTAAGCGCGGTATCGGCGATTTACGTTTTTATTATCGAAGTGTTTGTGAATAAAGACATTAATCTATCAAACGTAACAAAAGTCTTTGCAAAAGCGGTTCCCATAATCGGAGGGGTTCTTTCAATAATTGCCATGGCAAAAGCCCTTTCTTATGCCATTATTGATTCCGGAGTGCCCGATAGCTTTGCCCTATGGATGAGGACAACAGTAGAATCGAAGTACATTTTCCTGCTTCTTTTAAACCTGGCGCTGCTCATGGTTGGCTGTTTGATGGATATTTTCTCAGCCATTCTGGTTGTTCTTCCCTTGATTGTCCCGCTGGGACAGGTTTACGGAATCGATCCTGTCCATCTGGGCATCATTTTTATTGTCAACCTGGAAGTTGGTTTTCTCACCCCGCCTGTGGGGATGAATCTTTTCCTGGCAAGCTACCGCTTCAAGAAGCCCTTCACGGAGATTTGCCGTTTTGTCCTGCCCTTCCTGGTAGTGCAATTGGCGGTGGTGCTGCTGGTAACTTATGTGCCCGCGCTTTCCACGGCGCTTACGGGGCTGTTTAAATAGCAGAAAACACTAATTTATCTTTGTAAACTCAAAAGTTACTCTGCTATAAACAGCCGATGTGGGGATTTCCGGCTCAGACCGCGAGTGTCTTGGGCCTACTCCCTTTCCGCGCTCGCAATTTGTAAAAGCTCCCCAGCGTTATCACAAATGCATAGCTTATATACTGGGTATTACGTTTTTTGTCGCGCGCCAATGCGGTCTGAGCCGGAAATCCCCACATCGGCGGATATAGCTGGTATAAATGCGTTCAGTAAGACAAGTTTAGGTTTCTCATCAGAAAGTGTTCTGCATCTCACCATGCTAAAGCAGGCAAAACCAAATTTATCAGGTGAGATACAGAATTTTTTGGCAATTTGTGCTTCCTTTACCGCAAATGGCAACTGAAAAGTATATCACCCAGGTTGTGGGCTGTGATAACCGCCCACATACCTGAGTGTTATAGTTAATGCCGTTTGCTGTAATGGAACGATAAATTATGGTATATCTGGCTACGCGTCCTTAAGCTCACGAAGCTCCCTTAGACTCCTTAACTTAAACGTGGCTTTTTCCTGGATCTGCCGAACGCGCTCCCGTGTTATACCAAGGAGCTTGCCGGTTTCTTCGAGGGTAAGAGGGTTCTCGCCTGTCAGGCCAAAGCGCAACTGGATTATCTTCATTTCCCTTTCGGAAAGACTGGAAAGAATATCTCCGATGGTATCCTGTATGGTCGTTGAAAAAACAGCCTCAAAAGGTTCGGTCAGGGTTTCGTCTTTAATAAGATCCGCAAGACGGGTGAAATTTCCCTTGTCAACTATTGTATCAAGGCTCGTGGTTTCCTGGGATAATTTCACAATTTCCTTAACCTTGGAAACGGGAAGTCCCAGTTGCTCCGATAATTCCTCGTTGCTTGGGTCTCTGCCGAGATCCTGGGTAAGCTGCTTAGCCGCGAAATAGCATTTTTTAATCGTGTTAAGCATATGGATTGGAATCCGTATCACCCTGCCCTTGTCAGCTATGCTCTTAATAATGGCCTGACGTATCCACCATGTGCCGTATGTGGAGAACCTGCAGCCGCGGGTATAGTCAAAGCGCTCTACAGCCTCAATAAGGCCGATATTGCCTTCGTCAATAAGATCCAAAAGGGAAAGCCCGCGATGCTGGTAATTTTTCGCTATTGAAACCACCAGACGGAGGTTGGATTTAATCATCTTATTTTTAAAATCAATAAGCGAATCCTCCAAAGCTTTATGCCTGGTTTGAAAAGCCACACCCCGGCGTTTTTTTTCGTAAGAGGCTTCAAGATCTACGATTTGCTGCCGTAACCGTACTATTCCTTCCCCTATTGCCTGTTCATCCTGAACAGTTAGAAGCGGATATTTTGATATCTGCTTGAAATAAAGTCCCAAAGGGTCGGCTTCTTTGAGAGTTTTTGTTTTATGAGGATCCCTTGACCCCTTGTGTTTTTGGCCTTTTTTTACAGGCCAGGGCGTTTCTCTTGAAACATGCACCAATAGTTCCTCGCCCCTTTCTTCCACACCGGCAAGCATATTGCCATAATTTTTTGCCATTACTCTACTCCTAAATGTTTTTTAAATGAAAAAAAGTTTTCAGAACTTTTTCTCCCATGTTTGCGTTTTAAGCTTAAGCCCTGGGGGCTTTAGCCGGATCTACAGGAGAATTACTCAAGTAAACCATGAAAAACAACTGAGGCTTATTTGACATCGCGTCAATGCCCAGTTTTCCGATCTCAGAACCCGGACCTACCCTGTCGCCCTCCTTTAACGATAAACTTTCCAGGCCGCCGTAAACATATAAATATCCCCCCTCTACCTGAATAATTACAACTTTTCCGAAACCCCTATAAGGGCCTGCCGACAGGACAGTTCCGCGGGTAAGGCTGGATACGGATTCAGCCCTTGTTCCGGTTAATACTACTCCGCTCAACTTGCCGGTCATGTAACTGAGCTCCCTTGCGGTAATCGGCCATTTTAACTGATTAACCGCAGCCTGCTCTGTCGCCTTGGGGGCCGCTGTCTCTTGTTGTGGGACATTCTGAGCGGCCGTCGCTGTTTTAACAGAAGCTGCGGCGTTCGCCGGAATTTTTAGAATATCCCCTTCACGCAGCAAATAATTTGCCGAAAGGCCGTTTAGCTCCTGTATTGACGCTATGGTTACCGAAAATTTCCTGGCAATGCTGTATAAAGTATCCCCCCTTACAACACGGTAATTTGCGCTTTCCGTCGCAGGCAAACCAATAGTCCCTCCGGAGGGAATTTTCAGGGTTTGGCCTGCCAAAATACGGGACGGATCAGTAATCCCGTTGTACTTTATCAGATCTTCTGCTTTGACTCCCAAAGTCCTGGCAATGGAATAGAGAGTTTCACCCTTCTGGACTATATATACCCTTTCCTGAGCGTAAAGCCCAAGGAGGGAAAAGGCGGAGATCGCCGCCGTAAATAAAAAAACAAAAATACCAATTCGGAAATTCATATCCTTTTATTGTCGGCATATAATAACAGTTTTATAATTATTATACCGCTTTTATCTCTGTTTTATCTGTTTTCATGCCGGAAATTCTTGTTAAAAGTATAATTATATACAAAAATTCATAAACCTAAACATAAATTACAATATTTTATTCCAAATATTGCATAGAAAGCAAGAAAACGGTATGTTTAATGGTATATTAAATTGAGGGGGAAAATATGGGTGTTTCAGATATACCTTTCAAAGGCAGTTACCTTGAATACCTGCCGCTCAATAAAATAGCCAAATATCAGGACGGTCCGCCCAAAAACTCAGTTTCCTTTACAGGATATCCCCAGCAGCATCCAACGGATAAAAACAAGCTTATCCTGGTTTACGAACCATTGGGAGAAAATCCCGCGTTATTGGAATTTAAAATTGACGATATACTTTATGTGGAAGATGTCCCCCAGGCGGTTACAGAAAAGGGCGAGGGAATTCCGCTGGCAAAACTCTGGATACGCCGTGGCGCAAGGGGGATGCTACTGGAACCTTTTGAAGTAGACGGGTCTCTTAACTTTCTGGAATTACGCAGAGAACAGCAGGGACGATTTGTTAACAGACAGCCGGGCAAATCCGGCGGTTATTCCAATGGCGTAAGCCTTTAATGCTATGGAACACATAAATGTTTTCAATATATTTTCCCAAAATGTCCTCACGCAGAGCTCGCAGAGGCGCGGAGTAAGACTTTTAGTTTCCAAGCTACGCTCCTTTCCTTTGCGTACTCTGCGCCTCTACCTCCGGTTCAAAAGGCGTGAAAAAATTTTAGTAAAGTCTTAGATGTTACAGTCCAACAAGCCTGCTATTGTTTCAGGAAGGTTTTTTACTCAAGGTTCAGAGAACGCTATTCAATGCGTCCTGTGCCCAAGACGCTGCGTTTTAAACGACCGTGCGACAGGCAGCTGCAAAGTCAGGTTTAACCGCGAGGGGAAGGGCGATATCCCCTACTATGGATACATCACAGCCCTGGCCCTTGACCCTATTGAAAAAAAGCCCCTTTACCACTTCCGTCCCGGCACGGAGATACTTTCGCTGGGTTTTGCAGGGTGTAACCTTCACTGCCCATTTTGCCAAAATTGGCGGATTTCCCAAAGCACGGATGTCCCCGGCCAGGTTTATACACCGATAGAAATCATTGACGCCGCAAAAAAGTCCACAAAAACCGCTCCTGTTTCAATCGCATATACCTATTCTGAGCCCCTTGTACACATTGAATTTCTTTTGGATTGCATGAAGGAAGCGCGTAAGGCCGGAATTGCAAACGTGCTTGTAAGCAACGGCTGTATTAATTCTGAAGCGGCAGAAAAAATACTGCCCCTTACCGATGCGGCCAACATCGATCTTAAATGCTTCTCGGAAGAAACCTACAAAAAAGTCCTTGGAGGCGATCTTTGTGCTGTTACCTCTTTTATCCGCATGGCTATCGAGAAGGGAGTACACCTGGAGCTTACCACCCTGATTGTAACCGGCCTTAACGACAGCAAGGCCGAACTTGATAAATGCAGGGACTTCATTGCCGAACTGGAAACCGGAAAAAGTTATGTGCCTTGGCACCTTTCGGCTTACCACCCGGACTACAAATGGCAGGCTCCTGCCACCTCTCCGCATAGCATCATGTATGCGGTAAAGGCGGCAAAAGAAAAACTTAGCTTTGTTTATGCCGGCAACATTGCCGGAGATAACGACACATTATGTCCCTCTTGCGGGAAAAGCATTATTGGCCGCAGAGGTTACAGGATCGATACGTCAGGACTTTCTCTGAAAGACGAAAACGGAATTGTTTTTTATTACTGCGCGTTTTGCGGGAAAAAAGCGCCGGTGAAATATTAGAATTACGCTATTTGGCAATAACAAAAAACAAAGCCGCAAGAATGGCTGTAAAGGCCGCCGCAGTCAGAATGTATACCCAAAAAGGCAAAGGCACGGCGGCTTTTTTATTTTCAGGAAAATTCTTTTGGTTCTTTGTTTTTAAGGGAGGCTTTGCGGTGGAATAGCCGCAGGCAGGGCAGCCTCCCTTAAACTTGCTTATTTCGCCAACAAAGCCGCAGGCTGGACAAAGGACAGAAGCAAAATGCCTTCCGCATTTGGGGCATTTTTCATCGTCCATTGGTACTTCGGCACCGCAGTTATCACAAAAAAATAGAGGATCGGGCACTTAGCTGTTTACCGCTTTTGGACAGCTCTCCGATTTCGCGCAGCTCGGACAAGGGGAGCTTTCGCCCTTCGCGGGTTCTTCGGCTTTTGCGGATTTAACGGCACTTCCGCCTTTATCGGTAGCGTAAAAACCGGCACCCTTAAAAATGATGCCGGTTCCGCCGTTTATCAAACGGCGCAGCTCCTCCTTACCGCATTTAGGGCAGGTTTTTAGAGGCTCGTCTTTTATGTTTTGAAAAGCGTCAAAGTTGTGGCCGCAACTTTTACACTCGTATCCATATGTAGGCATATCAATTTGAATATATCGTGAACATATTAAAAAGTAAAGCTATTTTGTCCGCTTCAAGGGAATCAATACGAAGGGTAAGGTATGCACCGTCAAGTTCAGGGGCATTGGCAAAAAGCAGCGCCGCAGCCTGCTGGGGACTCATCGATTCCCCGGCAGCCCCTCCCCCGGCATCCGGCGCTCGCAAAACAAAAAGCCGCGCTATTGAAAAAAGCGAAAGCAGCGAGCGGGCCTGGGCTGGCGATGGTGTCTTGATCTTAAAAATAAGATCCCAAAGTTCCGCTTGATTTTTTACCCCGAAGAAAAAATCCTCCGCAGGCAATTGAAGGGGTATTCCCATTGAAGCCATAAAAACATTGATAGCCTCAGCCGAATCGTTCATCCAGCCGGCCAAAGCAAAGCCACGGTTAAACTCGGCAAATCCATCAGGGGCAGAGGCGGCGGGGAAAACCGCAAGCGGGTCGGTATTCGAGACCAGCGCCAGGCTGCTCCCCAATGCAAGGGCTACATTATCTGCCTGAGAATGCCAATAACTGCCTCCGGCGGAAGACTTTTGCTTTTTCCACTTCTTTGAGAAAACAAAAGAAAGGCTGGCGCTGAATTGCGGATAATTTCCCATGGCGGCAATAAAAAACTGTCGGTTGTTAGTCATATCGCCGTCTTTATTATCCGAGAAAAAAGCAACAGCCACCGATTTTGTTTTGTCTAAAACCTGTGCCGCATCCTTACCGTTAACGCCCTGAAACGAAAGAAGGTTCAGCAAAGGCCTTGCCCTCACGGTGTCGGCCCAGAGGTAAACCCTGGCCCCGGCGGGAAGCAGGGAAAGCCCGCTTTCATCGACAGGGGTAGAAACCCTGGGAGAAGACGCGCAGGAAAGAAGAAGAAAAAAAACCAACAATGAATTCACCCAAAAATATCTCACGCAAAGGCGCAGAGGACGCGGAGGATTGATTTGATTTATTCTCTGCGCCTCCGCGAGCTCTACCTTCGGTTCTATGGCGTGAGGATAATTGGGAGTAATGCTTATAATGTTACGAACTGCTATAACCGCTTTAAGCTTTTTCAATTTTGACACGCCACTTTTCTTCCCCGGCTTCTATTTCGACCATGTTGTCAACCTCAGCCCAAAGCATTTGGGAAGCAAGGATTTCCGAAGACACGTAATCGGAGAACGCTTCCCACGCCGATTTTAGCCTGCCGGATCCGGTCAGGGTAAGCTTGATGCGATCTGTAACTTCCAGACCCGATTCCTTGCGTAAATTCTGAACGCCGCGAACGAGGTCGCGAACATCGCCTTCTTTTGAAAGCTCTTCGGTAATTTCTGTATTAAGGGCTACTGTCAGTGTTCCTTCGTTAAGCACTTTCAGGTTTGGTTTTTCAAGCCGCCTGATGTCAAGCTTTTCGGCGGTTATGTCCACCGGACGTCTTTCCGCCTGAGCGCCGCTAGTAAGCTCTATGGAAAGCGTTGCCCCTTCCAGAAGGCTCTGGATTTCGCTCTGACTAAAAGCGGCGATCTTTTCAGCTGCGGCTTTCATGTCCTTTCCCAATTCCTTGCCTAAAACACGGAAATTGGCTTTTGCCTCGTACTCCACAAGCTCTTCTTCGTTCTCCCTGAAAATAAGCTCCTTGACGTTTAGCTCTTCCCTGATTATTTCTTCCATCTCGCGAAGGACTTTTTTTTCTTCATGGTTTTTGGTAACCATTTCCACGGATTTTAGGGGCTGTCTTACCTTGATGTTGTACTGTGAACGAAGCGCCCTACCCATCGAAACGGCGTGCTGCACAGCCGCCATCCTGAATTCCAAATCGAGATCACGGCGATCATTTCTGACTACCGGAAAATCCGAAAGATGAACCGATTCTGGATCCGATGAGGAGCGGATATTTTGCCAAATCGCGTCGGTAGTAAAAGGCATAAACGGAGAAGCTACCTGAACTAATTTCTTCAGCACCGCATAGAGCGTACCATAGGCTTCAACCTTGTCGGTGTCAGACGTAACATCTGGACCGGCATTTTTCCAAAAGCGGCGGCGGGAGCGGCGGATGTACCAGTTGTTAAGAAGGTCTATGAATTCCACTATCGGGTCAATCGCCTTTGAAAGATCGTAAACATCCATCGCC
>Ga0268262_10003864_pt1 | contig 15845 bp, 13 predicted proteins | sample TergutNc150P3_FD_190354 | JGI IMG/M metagenome (GOLD analysis project Ga0268262, IMG submission 190354) | Nasutitermes corniger P3 segment gut microbial community from laboratory colony in Florida, USA - Nc150 P3 (SPAdes) (version 2) | ecosystem: Host-associated > Arthropoda: Insects >... | reverse complement strand
TCCTCAAAAAACCTCTCTTCGCCAACCGAATACCACCCCGAATATTCCTTTGAGTAAATTTCCCCTTTGTCGTAAAGCACTTGCAGGGAATCTTGCACAAATTTTTTGTGATAATCATCTGTGGTGCGAATGAAATACCCATAGTCAATATTCAATTTAGGCCACAAATTCCTAAAATGCTCGCTATATTCATCAACATGCTGCTGCGGAGAAATGCCACGGGTTGCAGCTGCCTTTTGCACTTTTTGCCCGTGTTCGTCCACTCCGGTCATAAAAAAAGCATCGTAGCCAAAAAGTTTGTGATAGCGCGTTAGCACATCGGTTAAAACCGTGGTGTATGCGTGCCCTATATGCGGGCGATCGTTTACATAATAAATGGGGGTTGTTGCGTAAAAATTAGGCATGGGGGTAAGATAGAAAAATCTGTTTGGGTTTTGTTCATAGTTAACCCCTGAGCCACAATGAAAAAAATCTATCATAAACATAATAATAACCATTTTCGCCTTTCAAAATTAAGGTTTTATCCGTCAGAGATTTGAGTGCTAATTTCACACTGCTGGCAGCTTTTAAACCGTGTTTCTGCATAAAAGAATATTCATAAGGAGATTTTACGCTATGTTCCTTAGCTATTGCTCTGAGCAAGTATAATTGTCCTCTGGTTATCATTTCGCAATAGGTTTTATATGTTGCGTTTTCTTCTTGCAAAATTCCATTTATCGCTTCCTTTGCGTTTTGTTCCGAATAATTTGTTCTGTCCATAGCAAACAATAAATTGAGAACCAATTGAACGTACCATGTGTGCCCTTGCAAATTTTCATAAACAAAGTCAAATACTTTTGCTGGTAATTTCTTTTTGTATTTAGAAAACAGAGCCATTGCAAATTTTCTGTAAGATTCAATTTCTATTTCCTTTAAAATTATTTTTTGCGTACTTTGGTAAAATGGTCTGTTCACCGAAGAAAACATAGCATCCATCAAATGTTTTTTACTTCCAGAAAAAATAAAATGAACATTAGGCAAAAATTGCATGTAAGAACGAAGCAGAGCTTCTACTCCTTTTTCTGGATAATCCATAATTTGCTGAAATTCATCTATGGCTATGTAAATAGTTTTTCCGCTCTTTTTAAGATATGAAAAAATTTCTTGTAAACTATTCTGTGCTTGTTCATATTTAATATCCAGAGAAACCGTAGGTAGTCCAGTTTGGGAATCAAATGAAAATAGAGGTCTGAAACTTTTAAAGAAACTAGCTATTTTCTTTATGGCTGTTTGCGGTTTGCCTTCTAATTGCCCAATAACGGCCTTGCCTAAAAGGTTTGTGAATTCAAGCAGATTTTGAGTTGCGAAAATATCTATGTAAAAACAGTTTGAATTTTTATCTTTCTCCCTTAGGCAATAAAAAACATTGTGTATAAGCCCAGTTTTCCCTATGCGGCGTGGGCTTATTAAAGATATATTTCTGCCGTTTTGCAATGCAGATATTATTTGTTTTGTTTCTGCGGCTCTGTCGCAGAAATAGGCTGGGCTATGATAGCCAGATATTAAAAACGGATTCTTAGGTTTTGTGTCCATACCCTAAATATAGCAAAAAACATAAAATATGAAACATAAAATATGAAATGCAATATGCTACTCACAAAAATTGCGAATTTAATCGGTATTTGCGGGTTTGGCTTACGCCAAAGGGTTGGTGGATAAATCAGTACCAGAGTTTTTCATTTTTTTCCCTTGGCTTTTTTATTCCAAACTTTATTGTCATAAAGCCAGGAATAAAATACTTTTTTAGAAAAAGCATCTTTTGTTATTATATGGATAGCTTTTATTAAAGATTTTGCCAACTTCTCTGGAATATCCCCAGAAATAATTATTTTTTCTATTGAATCAAGATTTATGGGAATAAAAGCATCTTCTTCTTTTTCCCCTGTCCAAACAACGCGAAACTCTTTTTCGCCTTTATATCTAAGCTGTTTGATAAATGGGAGATTATCTTTCTGTGTTTCATATTTAAACTTGTTTTGTTTTTTATAGGATACGCTTCCGTATTCAAAAACACCATTATTTACGCTTTTATCTATCTCATCCAACAGCAATTTTCTGCTAAATGTTATCATACAGCCTTGTTTTGCGTAGAGTTCCCAGTAATGATTTGCTTCATTTTCTTCAAAGAAACAAAGTGCTCTAACTGTTTTGTTTTTCGAATATTCTCTCAAGAAATTGGCATCTGTTTTGTCTTTCCATTTATCGGGGTTGGATAAAAACAATCTTTTGTTTTGAAGCATATCCAACAGAACGGGAATGGATGTGTAGCGATGCAGGCGATTGGGCTTGGCTTTGTTCATTGTGAACTCCTTAGGTTATGATTTTCCCGTTTTTTTTACCCACGCCAAACCTCTGGGAACACAAGGCTTGGCAAGGTTCTTCGCTACTATTGGCGCAAGTTCTTTTTTCACGCCCATTGCTACGCTATGGGCGGCGCTACGCGCTAGTCCTGCAGACAACGAACACTGAACAAGACATCCTTAACGCTGTATTTGTAGTAGGCGCCCTCGTAGTAGTATTCCATATACCGGCTGTAGGCGGCGTTGCTATAGTCCTCGCTTGCACTCCACCAAATTCCGTAGTTGCCGACACTGTAGAAACTGCCGCTGGAACTGCCGCTGGAACCGCCGCTGCCGCCAGGCAGAGCCGAAAATTCATACGTGTCCTGACCGTTGCCACCGCTGTTCCAACCACTAGTCGCCTTCAAATACCTGCCTGCCGTAGGGCTTTCGTAAGGGCTTTCCGTGCCACTTGTGCCATCCGCATAACGAAACAATTTATCCCAGTCCGCATTGCTTGGAATATGCCAGCCATCGGGACATATTCCTTGATGATGCTTTGCATCTATCTGCGAAGGGCAAGATTTGGAATTGCAGCCTGGCAATTTCATCGCTGTCTCCCAATCATACTTAAAGAATTAACAGAATAATAAATAAAGCCAAAAATGGCACTTTTTTACAAAAAATTACTATATTAACCTTGTATTTTTTACAAAAACCTCTGGTTTTAGGCTTGGAAAAATGACAAATAGCTACATAAACAGGAAAATAGACGGTGATTTGCTCGCTTGGATGCGGGAAAATGACCGCAAGCCTTTGTTGCTCAGGGGTGCCAGGCAAGTTGGGAAATCTTGGACTGTGCGGAATTTGGCTAGGCAATTTGAGCATTTTTTGGAAATAAATTTTGAACTTGACAAACAGGCAAGGGATTTGTTTGCCAAAAGTGATTTATCCCCTAAAAAATTATGCCAAGAATTAGCCGTTATATATGAAATTCCAATAATTCCTGGAAAAACCTTGCTATTTTTGGATGAAATTCAAAATTCTTTGCCGGCAATTTCCTCCTTGCGTTTTTTTTATGAAAAATACGGAGAGTTGCACGTTATAGCAGCAGGTTCTCTTTTGGAATTTGCCTTGCAGGAACTGCCTTCTTTTGGTGTTGGCAGAGTACGTTCAATGTTTATGTATCCTATGAATTTTTCTGAGTTTTTGAACGCTTGCGGCAATATTTTGCTTTTGCAAGCCATTCAAAACTCAAATTGCAAAAATCCTTTGACTGAGCCTATTCACAAAAAAGCCATTGAACTTTTGAGAAGGTTTCTTATAATTGGCGGTATGCCCGAAGTTGTGTCTGCTTATGTGAATAAAAATGATTTGCTGGAATGCCAGCACGTATTGGACGACTTAATCATTTCGCTTCGCTCGGATTTTGCGAAATACAAGGAAAAGGTTCCCACTATGCAAATTTCGGCGGTGTTTGATTCTGTTGTTGCTCAAATGGGGAAAAAATTTGTTTATGCAAATGTTTCTGGAGGCTATGCCCATAGGCAGCTAAAGGAGGGTTTGGAACTTTTAGAAATGGCAGGTTTGGTTATTCCAGTTACTCACTCATCGTCAAATGGTTTGCCTCTAGGAGCGGAAATGAATGTGAAAAAACAAAAGATGCTCCTTTTAGATACTGGTATTTTTCAGAGATTGCTTGGGCTTGCTTTGGGTGATTTGCTTATTAGCGATGATTTTTCTTTGATAAACAAGGGAAATATCGCGGAATTATTTACTGGTTTGGAATTGTTGAAATCCACTTCGTGTTATGAGCAAAAAGCTCTTTATTATTGGCACCGCGAAAGCAAAAGCAGCAATGCTGAGGTTGATTTTGTTTTGCAGATTGGGAGAAACATTGTTCCTATAGAAGTTAAAAGCAGTGCAAGAGGAGCTATGCGAAGTTTGCATTTGTTTTTGGAAGAAAAGAAATCCTCTTATGGCATTAGAACTTCATTGGAAAATTTTGACGAATTGCCAAAAATCAAAATTGTTCCGCTTTATGCAATAGGGTATATCTTCGAACTTTTTAATGGTTTTTAAGATAGAAACTCCAAAATACCCCCAACTTCCTTTTCCGCATTGCTCACCCCAATTTCAACAACCGCTTGCATGGGCATAGCAGTCAAAAAACGCAGAGGAAATTTGCTTTTTGCATATATGTCTGCCAAGATTGGCGATTTCGCTGTTATTTTGTTTGAGAAAGTTAAAACGGCAACGCCTTGTTTGCGAGCTATGCCTGTGATAGAAAGTTTTTTTGCTTTTAATCCAATTTCCGCAGAGGTCAAAAGCATTTCCGCTGGCTTTGGGATTGGGCCAAAGCGGTCTCTCAGTTCTCCGGCTAGTGCAGCAATTTCTTCGCTTGTCTCTATTCTTGCAATGCGTTGGTAAATGGAAATTCTTGCCAAGCCATCTTTTATCCAAGTCTCTGGCAAATAAGCATCCACGCGAAGTTCAAGCCTTGGTTGAATGGCAGAATCGCTTTGAGTGCCTAGCAACTCCGCAACCGCTTCCTTAACCATTCTTACATAAGTTTCAAAACCAATTTCCTCTATAAATCCGTGTTGTTCCATTCCCAGCAAATTTCCTGCGCCGCGAATTTCCAAATCTCGCATAGCAACCTGATAGCCAGAACCCAAATCTGTGAATTGCTCCATAGCGGCAAGCCGCTTTTTCGCAGATTTTGAAACTCCAACCTCTCCTTCTGGAACCACCAAAAAAGCCCTTGCCTGCACCGAAGACCTGCCAACCCTGCCGCGCAACTGATAGAGCTGCCCAACCCCGAATTGCTGCGCGTTCATAATTATTATCGTGTTTGCATTTGGAACGTCAAGCCCAGATTCTATTAAAACTGTGCAAACCAAAACATCAAATTCCCTGTTTATAAAAGCAGACATGGTTTTTTCCAAACTGCTGTCTGTCATTTGGGCGTGTGCAATGGCAACCCGCAAATTTGGAACCCAGCCTTCCACTTCTGCCGCTAGTTTTTCAATGTTTTGCACCCTATCGTTCACCACGAATACCTGCCCACCCCTTTCTATTTCGTCTTTAAGGGCAGCGGCTAAAATGCCATCATCTCTTTCCATTATTTTTGTCTCCACCGGCAGGCGGTTGAGAGGCGGGGTGTTTATAAAGGAAATATCCCTAACTCCGGTCATTGAAAGTTGCAGGGTTCTTGGGATTGGCGTTGCGCTCATCACCAAGGTGTCTAGCGAAAGCCGCATTTCTCTCAGCATTTCTTTTTGCTTAACCCCGAATTTCTGTTCTTCGTCAATAATCAATAAACCTATATCTTTGAATTTAACGTGGTCTGCAAGCAATGCATGGGTGCCAACCACCAAATCTATTGTTCCTGTTTCTAATTCCCTGTAAATTGCCTTTTTTTCAATAATTGATTTGTAGCGGTTCACAAGGGCTATTTTTATGGGCCAGTCTGCAAACCTCTCCGTAAAAGATTGAAAGTGCTGCGCGGCGAGCACGGTTGTTGGAACCAAAACTGCAACCTGTTTTTTTGCGCTTATGCACTTGAACATCGCCCTCATTGCGACCTCTGTTTTTCCAAAGCCAACATCGCCGCACAAAAGCCTGTCCATTGGGCGCGCTTTTTCCATATCACTTTTTATTTCCTTTGAACTGCGAATTTGGTCTGGTGTTGGCGAAAAGGGAAAATCGTTCTCAAATTCCTCTTGCAAATTGGAATCTGCGGGAAAGGCAAAGCCTTTTGCCACTTCTCTTTTTGCGTATAAATCCACAAGGACTTTGGCAATTTGAGCTATGCGCTTTTTGGCTCTTTCCTTGGCATTTTCCCAGTTTTTGGTACCGAGTTTGTTTAATTTTGGCGGGCCATCGTCTTCGTTCCAAACGAGTTTTTCCAGTTTGTGCAAATCTCCAACAGGAAAGGATAGCCTAGCTTTGTCTGAATATTCTATCATCACGCAGTCCACCTGCGCGCCTAGTGCCTCTATGCGGGCAAGCCCCAGAAATTTTCCCACACCGTATTCTTCGTGAACGATATAATCGCCATTTGTCAGTGAATCTGCAAAAATTGCATTGTGCAAACTTGAAGATTTATGCTTCTTCTTTGCTAAATGCCCAAAACGGTTGAAAATTTGATTTTCGCACAAAATGGCAAAGGAATTATCGCAGCACCAAAAGCCTTCTGTTATGTGCCCCACCAGAATTTCTTTTGCCGCAGAACCCTGCGATAGGTGGTAGAGCCTCAGTGCTTGGCCTTGTGAGGGAGCCAGCAAATAAACATCGCCGCCTTTTGCGCTGTACTGCGCAATTTCCTTTTCCACACCTTCAAAACCCGAACTTGAGCGAATTTGGGGCATTATTTGATTTGAAGATTTGGCATTGTTCAAAACAGAGAAATTCACAATTGAATGTTTTGACAATTCATCCGAAAATTCCAGCGGCAGGCTGTAATAATCTTCTGTTGCCACCAAATAATCTTTTAAAAAATCAAAAGCAAGGCTATCGTTTTCCTCGCTTAAATTCATAGGGAAAATCTCTATGCTCTCTAACTTTTCCAAAGACCTCTGTGTGAAAATATCAAAGGTTCTTATGGATTCCAAGGTATTTCCCCAGAGTTCCATGCGTATGGGATGTTCGTGCAAAAGCGGGTTTATGTCTATAATGCAGCCTCTTATGGAAAAATCCCCAACACCCTCCACAACAGGCTGCTCCCTGAAGCCCCTTGAAATGAAAATTTCCTGCAAATTCTCTTCGCTTAAAATATCGCCCACTTTCAAGTTCAGGGATTTTTCTTTTAAGCGTTTTGCAGATGGAAGCTTTGTTTTAAGAGCTTCTGCACTGGCAACAACAATCTTAGAGCCGGCCGCATTTTGTATAAATTTCAGTTTTTCTTCCAAAATTCCGCTAAAAATCCTAGCTTTGTCTGCCTCTTTTGTTATGGGCAATGAGAGCAAGTCGCTTTCATCAATTTGCAGGCATAGGTTTTCAAGCCACAAATCTACGGATTTTTGCTCTTTTGTTATTATTAAAATTGGCTTTGAGGCCTTTAAAAATTTAGCGCTTACCCATAAAGCCTGTGCAGAAATGCCCAGATTGCCTGAGTGGCAAACCTCCCCCACTGCTGGAAAGTTCAGGTTATCCAATAAACCCAAGCTTTCGCTCTGCAAAAAATCAGAAAGTGTGCGAAAACGCAATTAACCCTATTCCTTCAAATTTCATAGAATAAAAGTAGAAAATTTCTACATTACTATTCTAATACATGAATTTCGTGTTTTTTGCCATAGAAGGCCCGATTGGAGTTGGAAAATCCGCTCTTTTAGATGCTCTTGAAAAGGAGTACGGTCGGCAGATTCTGCGTTCATCTAGGGAAGAAGCCGAAACAAGCTCGGTTTTAAATCAATTTTACGAAGATAAAAAGAAATACGCCTTCCAGACGCAAATTTCCTTTATGCTTTCGCGCTATAAACAATGCGAAGCCTTGCAAAAAAGCCTTAAACAGCCAGATCTGTTTGCCGAATACAAAATTTATGCATCTGACTTCATTTTTGAGAAAAACGATATTTTCGCAGAGCTAACCATAGAGGATGAGCAGGAATGGAGGCTTTACCAAAATATACGTGATATTCTTCTGGAATCTCTAAAAAAAACCATCAAACCCAACTTCGTAGTTTATTTAAGAGCAGGTGAAGATACCTTATACCGCAGAATCCAAGGGAGGCTCAAACAAACAGAGCAACTGAAAATAAACGGCAGCGATGTGGATAAAGGCATAAGCAAAGATTATCTGAACAAACTAGCCGCCCTTTACGATCGCTATTTTTTCCATTACAAAACAAGCCCCGTTTTGATAATAGATGTAAACGATATAGATTTTGTGCATGAACCTTTGGCTACGTCCACAATCCTGGACTCCATAAAAAAAGCCATAGACAACACGCCAACTCAAAATACGTATATTAAAATATGATAGATTACTCATCGGTTCCTTCGCCGTGCTATGTGCTTGAGGAGAGCCGGCTTTTGCGGAATTTGGAGATTCTCTCAAAGGTGCAAAAAAAAGGAAATGCAAAAGTGATATGCGCATTGAAAGGCTTTAGCTTTTGGAAAACATTTCCTCTTGTTTCTAAATATTTAAGCGGTGCCACCGCCAGCAGCTTGAATGAGGTTTTGCTTGCGCATCAAAAAATGGGAAAAGAAGTGCATGTATGCGCACCTGCATATATGGCAAACGAAATCAAGTTAATTTTAAGCCATGCAAGCCACATAACATTTAATAGCTTTTCTCAGTGGAATTTATATAAAAAAGAAACTCTAAAAAAAAAAGTTAGTGCTGGCATAAGAATAAATCCCGAATATTCAAGCGTTGATGTGGATTTATATAACCCTGCCAGTCGCTACAGCAGGCTCGGAGTAACAATAAAGGAATTCAAACCGGAACTCTTAGATGGCATTGAAGGCCTGCATTTCCACGCCCTTTGCGAACAGAATGCAAATGCTTTGGAAGCCGTTCTGGAAAAGGTATGCGACAACTTTGGGCATTGGATTCCAAAAATGAAATGGGTGAATTTTGGCGGCGGCCACCATATAACAAGAGCAGATTACGATATTGAAAAACTTATAAGCATTCTGCATAAATTCCACAAAAAATATCCGGGGGTAGAAGTTATCCTTGAACCTGGCGAAGCCATTGGCTGGCAAACTGGCGAATTGGTATCCACCGTTTTAGACATTGTCCGCAACGAAATAAATATTGCAATTTTAGATATATCCATTTCTGCCCACATGCCAGATTGCCTGGAAATGCCCTACCGCCCTATGGTTTTGAACAGCGGCATGATATGGATTAAACCGCACACTTACAGGCTTGCCGGAAACTCCTGCCTTGCCGGAGATGTGGCTGGGGATTATTCTTTTGACAAACCTTTGAAAGTAGGCTCCAAAATAATTTTTTTAGATATGATTCACTACACAATGGTAAAAACAACATTTTTCAACGGCGTGAAACACCCTTCCATTGGAATTTGGAAGAACAATAAATTTAATATGGTTAAAAGATTCTCCTACGAAGCTTTTAGAGACAAGCTTTCTTAGCTAATTTTCGTACACACACCTGAACCCAACGTGGGTTCCCCAATAGCGGGCATCTTCTTCTTCGGCCTTTTCAACATTTAGGTTTACTTCAGTTGATTTATAGCTACCGCCTTTCAAGAATCTGTATTTGCCATACCAAAAGCCATCGTCTTTAACCCATTCGGCAACATTGCCAAACATATCGTAAAGCCCCCAGCCATTGGGCTTTTTGCTGCGTATAGCCACAGGTTTTTTTTCGCCAACTACTGCATAATCTTTTGCATTTGCACCACTAGCCCAGTAATGCGTATATGGCGAGCCTGCCCTTGCGGCATATTCCCATTGTGCCTCCGATGGAAGTTCGCCGCCGAGCAGGGCACAACATCTGTTTGCTTCATTCCAATTAACGCTGTGGGCAGGGAGTGAGTCGCCTTTGTATTTGCCAAAATCCTTTTCGCCGCATTTGGCTTTGTACAGTTCCTGATTTATGGTACTCGTGTTTATGGTGAAAGGCTTGACTTCTGTGTCTTGGCCTTTGTATTTGAATGTGCCTCCTGGAATTTTAGCAAACTCGGCATAAACTGTTTTTTCTGCTGGAGCAGCCTCTTGCGGCAATTTGGATGCCAGCAGCCACCTAGCAACTTCTGGCTGAGTGCGAATATAATCGGGCAAAATAAATTCACCTTTCATGGGAATCAACAAACCGTTCCAAGATATATTGAGTTCGGAATATTTATAATAGCGCCTAGCATAGATATTTCCAACGGGAATCCAAACAACATGGTTTTGCGTTGTTAAAAAAGCAAGTGCAAGCGGAGCGCTTGCGGTTAAGGCTCTAACCAAATCGTCTCCGGGTAAAAAATCGTGTTCCCACACGCCTTTCCATGCAACTTCGGCCCTATCGTCTGGGGAGTAAAAATAGAGTTCCAAATTGCCTTTTAAGCCATTAGGCGATGTGGATTCAAAACTTGCCGCAACAACAGGAACATAGCCGGTCAACTGATTTTTGCCAAGTTCCGCCATTCGTGCAAAAATTGCATCCACATCATGCCGCTTGGAGCCGGAACAATTTTCATACCATTCGTTAAAAGAGAGCTGCCTTTCGTTGAGATAAGTTTCAAAATAGCGGCGATACTCGGCAGAAGTGTCGCTTAGAGGATGTGGCGCAGAAATTGGCAAGTGGTAAGCTGCAACAAAATGCGCTATGCAAAGAGAATCCGGTATAAGCTCATTGTCTGGATTAACCAAGCTATCGTATATGCTTTCCAATGCGCGCAAATCGCTTATATTAGATACATCTGGAATTTCAATTGTTGGCATCCCATGTTTTTTCATTTCAATATTATGTGAAATTTTCACTCCCTTGCTGAAGTTTGCAAGATATACCTCTGCCCAATGACCCGGAGCGCGCAGGGAATAAACTGCCCAACCCTCAGGTACTGACATTATAAATGGAGTTGCGCCAACGGCTTGATCGTTAATCCACACCCCAGCGGGCACGGAACTTTGCAATTCTAAAATTCCACTATTGTGATTAGAAATGGATGTGCTGTCTTGAGCAAAACTCGAAGCACAGAACAGCAACGCGAAAAGTATGAAAATTGTTTTTTGTTTCATAAAGAAAAGAATATAGCAATTATTTTATGCTCCCTGCTATTTTATCCCGAATTTCGATAAGCCTTCCATAGCTCTCATCCGGAATTATGGGCCCCATAACCTGCACAACCTCTGCTGCAGCCGCAGATGCAAGCTCCCCGCATTTTTCAAGCGGCCAACTGTTTAAATAGCCATATAAAAAACCCGAGGCCCAAAGGTCGCCAGCTCCTGTTGTATCTATGGCTTTTGCTTGCATAGCATCTACTTTGGTTATTTCATCTTTCACGCCTATAATGGAGCCTTTTTTGCCAATTTTAACAATGGCTATTTTAGCCATTTTAGCCATCTCCATGCAGGCAAGGTCTTCTTCCACGCTCGTCAATATGCGAGCTTCGTCTTCATTTGCTATTAAAATATCTATGCTGCGCTCTTCTATTAGCTTGTCTATTATAAAGCGGCAATCTTGCACAACTCCAAAAGAGCCACAGTCAAAAACCACCTCCAAACCCTTGGCTCTGGCTATATGAACGCAATGCAAAAGTATAGAGGGGTTATATGCCAAATATCCTTCCAAATAGAGAAAATGCGCGTCTTGAAAAGGTGCCTCGCTAACCTCAGTGGGGAGAAGCTCGGAAGAAGCTCCCAAATAGGTGAACATTGTGCGCTGGGCATCTGGGGTAACGGCAGAAAGCACCCGCCCAGTTGGGCTTGCGCTTTTGCGCACATAGCCCTCTACCCCGTTGTGGTAGAGGTTCAGGGTATATGTATCGCCCAAATCGTCGTTGCCAACCTTGCACACAAAGCGAGCCTTGCCTCCAAGCCTTGCCAGGCCAATCATAGTGTTGCTAGCGGAACCGCCAGGTATAATTGAAATATCTTCAACATTGCCCAAAATGCGCCCCATTTCCCCCCAATTCACGGGGTTCATGCCTCCTTTTTGCTTTTTTTGCCTAACAACCCATTCTTCGCTAACCGAAGCTACCAAATCTATCAATGCCGCACCAATACCTACTACTTGCTTCATCTTTATTCCTCTGAATTTCATGTAATATAGTAAATGCACTAAACTCAGCAATCCCTATCCACGCGAATTTCCACGCCTTTTGCCATTTTTACAAAATCTGGGTTTGAAAGGGCACTTTTAATTGCGGTTTTCATATCTGCTGCATTTGCGGTTTTTATTGTCACCACCATGCGGTGGTTTTTTTGGACACGGGAAATGAACGGCTCTGTGGGGCCTAGGATTGTGGTTTTTTTTGGGTTGTTGTTTTTTGGGCAGCCACGGAGAGCTGCCCATACGGTGGTGGCGGCGGTTTCTACCTTGGTTTTGTTTTTTCCCTGTATTTTTATTTGCGATATTTTGCAGAATGGGGGGTAGAAGGCTTCTTGCCTGTCGGCAAGTTCGCGGGCGGCAAAGCCTTTGTAGTCGTGGTTTATGGCGAATTGCATCACTGGGTTTTCGGGGCAGAATGTTTGGATTATCACTTTGGAATCTTTTAAAAAACGGCCTGCTCTGCCGGCTACCTGAGTTAAAAGCTGAAAATATCTCTCGCTCGCGCGAAAATCTGGAACTGAGCTTCCTATGTCTGCGCATAGAACGCCAACTAGGGAAACGCTTGGAAAATCGTGACCTTTTGCCACCATTTGAGTTCCCAAAAGAATATTGCCTTCCTTGTTTCTGAATTTTTGCAAAAGCTTTTCAGCCTCTCCCAGCTTGCCTGTGGTATCGGAATCCATGCGGATTATTTTTGCGTTTGGCAGCCATTCCCTAATTTCTTCCTCGGCTTTTTCTATTCCGCTGCCCCAGAATGTGAATTTTTTTGAGCCGCACTTGCAGGGAAGGTCTGGCGGGTAAAGCTTTCCGCAATAGTGGCACATAAATTTTCCATATTGCTTGTGATAAACAAGGGTCACATTGCAGTCTTTGCATTCAAGAGATTCCCCGCACTCCTCGCAAATTCTGTTTGCGCTATATCCCCTGCGGTTCAATAAAATTATAGCCTGATTGCCTTCGGAAATGGTTTGGGAAATGGCATCGCGCAAAACAGGGGAAAGCATCAAATCTTTGTCTTGCTTTTTTCTCTGCTCTTTCATATCGGTTATATGCACCTGTGGCAGCGGCAAGGAGCCGGGGCGTTCTTTCATCTCTATAAGTTTAAGATTGCCGTTTTTTGCATTGCTATAAGTTTCCAATGAAGGCGTTGCAGAACCCAAAACCACAAGAGCACCGTATTTGTGAGCAATGTGAAAAGCCATCTCCTTAACATTGTAGCGCGGAGCGGGGTCTTGCTGCTTGTAAGAGGAATCGTGTTCCTCGTCTATTATAATGAGCTGAGGCTCAAATGGCGAGAGAATCGCAGAACGGGTGCCCATCAAAACATTTGCGCTTGAATTTAACAATTTTTTCCAAGCCTCGCGCTTTTCACGCGCTCCAAGCGCGGAATGCAGAATTGGGACATTGCAACCTAAAAAATCTTCAAAACGTTTTTTTATTTGGGAGGTTAAATTTATTTCTGGAACAAGTACAAGGATTTTCATTCCAAGATCAAGTGCCTTTCGTGTGAGTTCCAAATAAACACGTGTTTTGCCAGAACCCGTTACCCCGTGCAGCAAGGCACCTCTAAATCCATTTGCCTGCAACATATCGCTTAATACATCAAGGGCATTTCGCTGTTCGGGTGTTAAGGGGGGGTGCATAAATATTTCTCCAGTTCTTTTGGCAAAAATGCCGTTAAGGCTTCGCCTGCGGAACACATATAATAATTTGCGCACCAGATTAGAGTTTCTACATAACGCTCAGAGAACACATAGCCAGATTCATGCGCTATCGCAGGCTTGAGTTTAAAGGACGGGAAATTTTTGTGGACATTTAGCACAAGAGCAAGCAATGGTTTTTTGCGCCCTTTTAAAGACACCCAAACAACCGAGCCCTTTTTAACATCCTCATTTATGCCATAGGACAAACTTTCTAGAATTGTATTTGGCACGCAAACTTCTGCAACAGCCGCATAGTTTGACACTATCCCTCGCTATTTTCAAGAGGTTCTTCGGATTTTACCCTTTTCACTTCTTCTAAAAATCTCTCCAAAAGAACCTTCTGGCGATATTTTTTTTCTGTAATCTTGGCACGGGGGTGCAGGTTTTGCTTGTCGCTGGATTCTTTTAATGTGAATTTAAACCAAGATTCGCCGTTTTTTAAAAATTCGGCTTTTATAACCTGAACAGGGATTCCTGTGAAGGTTCCTCTTTCTTCGCTATAATCCAAGCGAACTTCAACAGGATTCTCCAGTTGTTTTTCCGAAAAATCTTCTAGAACAAAATTGTAAAAACCGGCTTGCTGCATGGCAAGTGCATATTCATGCCTCATATCGTAGCTCGCATCGCTTTCTCCAAAAAATGCAACTGTTGCGCTGGGATTTGTCAAAGGTATGTTTTGCACGGCAGAAGGCTGCCTGGAGCAAGCCCCAAAAAGCGATACAAGGGCAAGTACCGCAAGCAATAAAGATATTTTGCGCTTTAACATATAAATAATATAGTAAAATTCTATTTTCATTTTGTGCCTTTAATTTTTATTCCAGCATTCATTTTTTTGGCATTTGCGTTTGCAAATGCAGAGCGAGTTGCGGGTGCAAACAATTCTCTGGAAACTCCGCAAGGGGCACGCTCGGCAGCAGTTGGCACAGCGGCTTTGCCCGTGCAAGGCGACTTGCCATCGCTTGCTCAAAACCCCTTGCAACTATGTGCACTAGAAAAATTATCCCTATCTTTCACTCATGTTTCTTATTTTGAGGAGACTTCTTACAATAGCGTTATTATGGCTGTGCCGCTAATAGATGCCGGTGCTCTAGGATTTGCGGTATCTCGCTTTGGGGCAAGCGATATACCCCACATAAAAGAAAACGATCCTTTGCCAGAAGGCGACAATTACAATACCATGAATATTTCCGATTGGATTTTTACAAGTGCATGGGGAAAGAGTTTTGGCAAATGGAATTTGGCCTTTGCCCTGCATTTGCTCAAAAGGGAATTAGACCAAAGCGGCTGGGGATTTCGCTCCGATATTGCCGCAGGCTATGAATTTTCAAAAAGATTTATGCTGGCAAGCATAGTGAAAGGCTGGACTTCGTCTGCGGTGAAATGGGAGAGCGGTTATTTTGAATATTCGTCTCCAGAGGCTTATGCAGCATTCAAATTCAGAGAGCCATTCCCATATTTTTACGGAAATTTAAATCTTTACTGGCAAAGCACTGGAATTTTGCATTCGGAATCGGAAAAAGAGACAAGAGTTTTGAAAAATCCCAGAAACTGGCTTTTGGCAAGCAGTGCCGGCGTGGAGTTTGAGACAAATTTCGCTTTAGCTTTAAGGGCAGGCTTGGCAAAAATTAAAGACGCGAACAGTTTAACCCTAGGGGCAGGCATAAAGCCTCTTTCCAATCTCTCCGCAGACTACGCACTCCAAATGCACAATGAGCTTTCAAATTCCCACAGAATTTCAATAACTGCCACTTTTTAAGAAAGAGCCTTAGACACACTCTGCACATAAAAACTCACAAGTCCGTTGCTGCTTTCGCCCTGGCGATTTGCCTGCAAACAATCATTGCAAAGGGTCTAAGACCAATGGTAATATAGTAATTATTCCAACCCCAATTTTTTCTTAGCTTCGGCAAGGGAATAACCTTGTTCCAAGAGTGCAAAAACTTCCTGTATGCCTTCCACTCTGCCTTCTGCTCTGCCTTCCTCTCTACCTTCTGCCCTGCCGTCTATCCTAGCGGTGCGAATACTGCTCGCATCGCTACGCCGCGAATCAACATAGCTATCATAAGCTCGCTGGTCTTCCAAGCTCAA
>Ga0268262_10003863_pt1 | contig 15848 bp, 16 predicted proteins | sample TergutNc150P3_FD_190354 | JGI IMG/M metagenome (GOLD analysis project Ga0268262, IMG submission 190354) | Nasutitermes corniger P3 segment gut microbial community from laboratory colony in Florida, USA - Nc150 P3 (SPAdes) (version 2) | ecosystem: Host-associated > Arthropoda: Insects >... | reverse complement strand
AGGAGTTTTTCTACTTTTTTCATAATGGGTTTTCTTACTCCGAGCTTTTCAAATAAAGATAGTAAAAAATTAAGCCTTATGCACTGGGTTAAGGTTTTAATTTTGATATTGATTACGGTTTTGCTCACTTGGTATGGCAAATTTTATAAGCCTAAACCTATGCTAACCCATATAAACGAGCTTGCTGTTTGGGTTGTCCCCTGCAATAACAGATTGAGTGCGCTGGTTGTTTTGCCAAACGACGACAACGATTCCAATTTTGTTAAAACCGGACTTAGAATTTGGCTGCAGCCACCTGATTCACTCCTCGCTTTTGAACGCACCTCTGCTGCCAGATATAGGGGCAAAAATATAGTTGTGATAGGCGATAGCCTAAATGAAAACTTAAAGCAGGATTTGCTTTCAACTTTGGATAGCAGCGATAATTATTACTGGCTCGGACCCCTTGGCACATGGCTAACGGGTGAAGATGTTATTGCAGAGCTAAAACTTATAGATGACAACGTGCAAAATTATCTTTTGGATATAATGTATGAAGGTCATAAACTGCGTTTTTTTGGTTCGCAGGCAGCCTTGGACAGTTCTGCGGAAGAGCCTTTGAGTGTGGCTGTTTTAATGTTTGAGCAAGCAGACGAAAGCGATCCGCCATTTAAAGACAACAAACAAATTCAAGCATTGATTTGGTATGGAAAAAATTCACAGGGAGAAAAAAAGGATTTCAGCCGTATTGCTTTAAATTATGATGAGGCTATTGCACTTATCTCTTACGATAAGAAAAGGGGGCTTTCTGCAAAGCGGGCACGTATTAAAAATTGGAACCGCTGTCGTCAGCAAAGCGATGCAAACCCTCTTTAATAGTCACATTATCAAAGGCGTTTAGCAGAGCGTCCCTTACTTTTTTTTCGTCTTCTACCTTTGCAAGCACTGTAATCTGATCCCAGCCGTGCAAAACGGTGTCTCCTCGCGGAGGAAGCACTTGCCAAACATCATATTCTTCTTCGTTTTCGTCTCTGTGAAAATATTTTTTTTCGTTTATTTCCATAATAATTTCCGCTGCCTTATCCACAAGCATTTTTGCCTCTTCTCCGTGCTTTATGGTGTTTTTATTCAGCAAGCTCAAAATTTTCTGAGTTCTTCTAAAAAGAATTGGCACTTTTTTCCTGCGGGTTATCATAAGCAAAAGCGTGTTTTCTGGCAATTTCAACTCTCTGATAAGAGGACCTTTGCAACCTTCCGGTGCTGGCAAATCAACAGTGAAAACGGTTATTTTTTGCCCTATTTCCATATCGTTCTTTGTGAAAAACTCAAGGCTATATGGGGGTTCGGGGCGAGATGGCGAAGATAATTTTAAAAGAACTGCAATTTTGCCAAGAGATGAACCTTGAACTATCAAGGATAGCAAAACGGCAAAGAACACAAGGTTGAAAATTTCCATTCCTAGTGGCAAATTATTAGCTATAGGATATGTGGCAAGCACAATGGGAACGGCACCGCGGAGTCCCGACCATGCTATAAAAAATCTTTCTTTAAATTGAATGCGCATCCCTATTGTCCCTAGGAACACTGCGGCTGGTCTTGAAACAAAAGAGAGGAAAACAAAAAGCAGAACTCCTTTTAATATCAAACCATCCTTGAACCAATCGTGCGGAGAAACCAGCACTCCAAGTAGCACAAAAAGCAATATGTTGGATATGGTTGATATGGCAGAGGAAAAGTTATAAACGCCTTGCTTGTGCACAAATTGCATATTTCCCATAACAATGCCTGCGGTAAAAACCGCGAGCATTCCGCTTGCGTTAAGGGTTTCGGTAAAGCCGTATGTGAAGAGTGCGGTGCAGAGGAGAATTATGTAATAGTAGCTGTTTTCTTGAGGGGTGAGCCGGTTTATAAGATTCACCACAAATTTAGCTATGAAAAATCCAATAGCAGGACCTGCTAAAAATTTCCACAGAAATTCTCCTACAAAGGAATAAATGCTTATGCTTGCATCGGAGGCCAAAGCTTGCACTGCAATTAGAGTTAGCAAAACAGCCATAGGATCGTTGGCTGCGCTTTCTATTTCTATGGTGGATGCTAGTTTGGATCTAAGCGATTGTTTTCTTAAAATTGAAAATATGGCTGCGGCATCGGTAGAAGATATTATAACAGATAGCAAAATAGAGAGATCTCTATCCCATTTCAAAATGAAATGCAGGCATATAAAGCTAAATATTGCAGTTAATATAACGCCCCAGGATGCAAGCCCAATAGCTGGCAATGCCACCTGTTTCAAATTTTCTTTTTTTGTACAGAATCCACCGTGAAATAGAACAAATACCAGAGCTAAATTCGCTAGTTTGTTAGTTAAATTCATATCGCTGAATTGCCACAATTTAAATCCATCGCCGCCAAATATAATCCCAGCAAACAGGGCTACCACAATAACAGGAACGCTTTTTTTGTCTAAATAAACGGCAGATACTACTACAGATAGAAGAATTAATGGAATTGCCATATAAACAATATTGGCAGAAATGCTTTCTATTAAGAATTCCATCACATTATACATATAAGGAATTTAGTAAAGTAAAGAACGCCGATTGCACGTTTCTATTTCACCATCGGAGAACACGGTTTTCAATATGGCGGCTTGGGCGGCTTCTTTTGCCGAGCGCAGAATGTTTCCGTTTTGGTTTTTGGTTATGGTGTAACCTCTTTTGAGCTGGATTTCTGGGTTTGCCGCTTTTGTTTTTTCTTCCAATAATTTCAATACCTGTTTCTGGTAATCCATTATTTTTGGGGCACCACGCCTTAATCCTAGCAGGTTTCTGGTTAATCTTTCTTTTTCATACGTAACCCTTTTGGCGCATATATTTGAAATTTGCAAAGATTTGTAACTCAGTTTATCTCGCTCTCTTACGAAAAGCTGACTGAAATTTGCGAACTCATAAGATATGGTTTGCAACCGTTGCAGAGCGGAATCTGCCCTTGCTATTAAAAAATTCGCGCAATCGGTTGGGGTTATCAAATGGGTATGGGCAACCTTGTCTAAAAGAGATTCGTCAATTTCGTGGCCTATTCCAGTTAGCACAGGCAAGGGGAAAATTGCCACAGCCTTGCAAAGGGCATAGCTATCAAAAAAAACCAAATCTGTTTTTGAGCCGCCACCCCTTATTATGCAAATAACATCTAAGTCGTTGTAATTCCTTAAGTTACCTAGTGCCTCAATAATATCTGATTCTGTGCTTTGCCCTTGCATTTTCGCAGAAATTGTTGTTATGTTAAAGGCATATCCGGAGGCTCTGATTGTGGATGTGAAATCCTTGTAAGCTGCGCTGCTCTTAGATGTTATTAAACCTATGTTAAACGGCAGCATAGGCATTGGAAGCTCGCCGTTCATTTTGTGCAAATTTTCTTTCACAAGCATTTTCCATATATTTTCTCTGGTTATGGCAATTTCCCCTATTGTGAAAACCGTGTCTATATCTATTATTTTGCACTGAAATTTTCCCTGCGGAATATAAAAGTCCGCTTCCAGCAAAACTTTTATTTTTAAATCTTTCTTTAATTGAAAAGGTATTGGAAGCTCTGAGAGCCTTCGGCACAAGGCTGCGTATTGAGAAGCAAATACAACAAGCCCAAGCGCGGCTTTAGGCGAAACCGAATTTTCCTCGTATTCCGCAAGGTTTATATAAACTGCATTGCCCCTCTCCTGCAAGCTCGCCACAGTTCCGTGAACCCAAACAGGAGGTACTTGATTTTTAATTAGTCTTTGAACGGAACTTAGGTAGCTGCTTAAAGAATAGGAATTCCCAGCCTCAGTCATTATGCCCTTCGGTAAGGGCAGCTTCTAACACAAAAGTACCTATATCCGAACTAAATGGTATAACTATGTTTGGAATGCCGCTGGGCATATATACCATGTGTTTTGGCCCTCTGGCTATGGAAGGTAGAGAAATTCCAAACCTTTCATTTTGAATGAATTTTTTAACATAACCTGCGATTATATTCACAAGTTCGCCAACAGCATCGCTAACATCTGGCCCAAGCTCCTTGAACTCCTCGCCAATGAACTTGCCCGCCGCTTTCAGTGCGGTTGCTTCTGGAAAGCCTATGACTACAGCTCCTCTAATCGTTCCGGAGAGACCTATCATTCCAGAAATATCCTTTATATTCGAGTCGTCGGCATATAAATGAGGTTTGCTGGCTTCTACATGAACATTGAGCATTTTAGAGAAGGTATCTCTGGTTGCTAAAATAAAGGCATTTATCCATTCGACTTTCATAGTATTGAATATAGTAAAAATTATCTTAGGTTTTTTCTAAATTTCCGCTATGAGGCCTCAATTTTTTCCGTGGTTATTTGACGATAAAAATGCCTGGGAAAAGGTATTTGCTGACCCCCGCTATTCTTATGAAATGCCAATAGACTATTTTATGGCTATTTATCAGGTAGATCGAAAGTGTGAAAATACTTCGCACTATGCCTTACCAGAGCTATCTATGTCTGCAATGCCCATACCTGCAGCTACGACTTTTGCATCGTCAGCCGTACCGGATTTTTTTTCATCCGCAATCGCATCGGCAACGCCAGCAGCCGCTCCTCCACCAGAAAAATCCAAAAGTTCAGAGGGCATTTTAAGCCAAGAAGAGATAGATGCATTGCTCTCCGGTATATGAGTTTCACGATATTAATGCGGAAAATTTCGCAGAAATTGCCGATATTTTAAGGAAATCCGGCACAAATGAAAAATGGAATTTGATGGTGGTTCCATTTAGCGAAGGGATTCAGCCAAGTGTTTTGAAGGCTTTTGGAGAGCAACTTTTGGAATGGCAAAAGGAAGGGCATAGCTTGTATTTGCACGGATATAGGCATAAGGCAGCCCTAGATTTAAAAAGAAGCCTGCTGGGGAGGCTCGCCTTGCATTTAACAAATAGCGAAGCTGAGTTTGCCGGGCTTTCAAAAGAAGATTCAAAAATGCTTTTAGATAAGGCTTTGCAGGAATGGCAAAAACTAAATGCGGGAGAGCCTTGGGGCTTTGCTCCTCCGGCTTGGTATGGTTCCAAAATGCTTTTTTTTCTGTGCAAAAATTTGGGTTTTGAAAGTTACAGCAGCCGTTTTTTTGTGTGGAACAAGAACAAAGGTTCCAAATTTTCTGTGCCCTTTAGTACTGCTGGCCTCCCGAGGTTCTCAGTTCTCGTTGTGAATTTATGCGAGAAAATATATTTGAAGGTTTATAAAATTTTTAGTTTTTTACCTATGCCAAGAATAGTAAGGCACCCGGCAGAAGGTAGCGAATGTCCTCATTGAAAGAAACAATGCTTGCGAATTTGCGTGAAATGGTGAAGCTGCAACGCGCAGCTCACGATTCTATGTTTAAATTCTCAATAAAAAAGATGTGGCCAATAAGCCTTATTGCTCCGCAAGTGGATTGGATTAGGATAGGGCGAATGATGGGGCAGTTGCAAACAACATGCAAAGAACAGAAAGAATTTTTGGCTAAAGAACGCCGCAATGCTCCAGAAGCAGATTTGCCCTTTTTAAATTTGCTGCCAGATTATTTTGATTCACTTGCAAAAGTTGCGCAGTCGCTTGCGAGTGCGGCAACTTACAGGCAAAACGCCCTTGAAAAGAAAACGAAAATAAGCATAAGGGAATGGAATGCCATTTTAAAAGCATATAATGAGGCAAGTGATAATATGGCAAAAACTGGAATTGTTTTATATAAGGTGTATGAATCATGATGTGTCCACATTGCAAGTCAGATAACGATAAGGTTATAGAAACCCGCGCAAGCGGAGATTCCATTAGGAGGCGCAGGGAATGCCAGGATTGTTCCTTTCGCTTCACAACCTACGAATATATAGAGAAAGGAGCCATAACCATAGCCAAGCGCGATGGCAGGCGCGAGCCTTTCAAACGTGAGAAGCTGGTTTCTGGCATAAGGAAAGCCTGCGCAAAACGTCCGGTTAATTCCGAAAAAATAGAAGAGATGGCAAATTCCATTGAAAACGAGCTTGTGCAGATGGGTCTTGCTGAAATTTCTTATGCAATTGTGGGCGATTTGGTTATGAAAAAATTATTTCAGGCAGATTCCGTGGCTTATGTGCGTTTTGCATCTGTGTATAAGGAGTTCAGAGAAGTAGGGGAGTTTGTGAAGCTGGTTATGGCGGAGAAGAGTTAAGGATGAAGCATTCTGCGGAACACATTGATTTATGGGCAAAACTTGATATATGGATGAGCAAACATCCTTCGCCTGTTAGAATAATCTACGATAGCTTGCGAATATTTTTGCTTGAACATTGCTCAATACGGGCTACCGCGCTGGCATATACATCGCTTTTAGCGGCAATACCCTTGTTCATTTTGCTCACATCCATAAGCCTTTCGATTGGAGTGGGGGATTTATTTATAAATCATTTGCCAAGCCTTTTGCCAGAATTGCTGGAAAAGGCAACGCCTTATGTAAACAGAATCTTGCATTCATTTTTGCCGGGGAGCAGCATTGAGATAGGTATCTTGACAGGTATAATTTTAGACAATATTATGCCTTTTTTAATCAAGGCTCAAGGGATTAAACTTGGCTCTTTGGGGATTATAGGCGGGTTTGGCTTGCTGGTTACATTCATACTTGCAATAGATACCATAGAAACAAATATGAATATAGTTTGGGGAGTTAATGAGGCTCGTGGCTATGGGCAAAAAGCGGCGATATTCATTCCGTTTTTGCTTTTGTTTGCAGGCGGAATAGGCATATTCAGTATGTTTTTGCATTATATGCGAGGTGCTTTGGAAGATATTTTGGTTCAAAAACTACCCTTTGGAAAATTCGGAGAATTGCTGGTGGATTTGAGTATCCCAGTTGTTTTGGTGGTTTTGGTATTGTTTGCCCTTTGGCTTTTGTATTGCTATATGCCCTATGTTCCTGATGATTGTGGATTTTGGAGAGCAAGCATTGAAAAAACCAAAAAAAGATGGCTGCCTGCCCTTATATCGGCGGTTTTCACATTTGTGGCAGTGGTTGTTTTTTTTGCCGCAATGGTTTTTTTGCAAGCTGGAATGTTTGCAAAGTGGTCTCTTTTTTACGGTTCTCTTGCAGTTTTCCCTATGGTTATGTTTTTGCTCTTTGGTTTTTGGTGCATTATACTTTTTGGGAATTCACTTTGCTGGCGAATAACGGAGCGAAAACACAACAAGCAATATTTTTTGCGCAGAATCGAAAATTCCGTCAAAAAAATTAAAAATTACGAGAGCCATTTTTAAGGTGCAAATAATAGGTGCAATACTAGGCGCAACAGGTTCTGGAAAAACTGAAATTGCGGTTTTGCTTGCTCAAAAACTGGGCGCTGAAATTATTTGCATGGATTCTAGGCAAATTTACAAAGGTTTCAGAATAGGCACGGCACAGCCAACGGCGGAGTGTTTGCGTGCGGTTCCTCACCATTTGGTTGATTTTTTGGCACCAGAAAAGCAATACAATGCGGCTGAGTTTGCAAAAGATGTTAAAAATTTGCTTGAACAAAAACCAAATGTCAAATTTATTCTCACAGGTGGCACAGGACTTTATATGCAAGCTTTGTGTCAAGGTTTAAGTTCGCTGCCACCCTCAAATCCAGAACTTAGGGAACAACTGAAAAAACACTACGAAAACAAAGAACGCAACTTGCTTTATATGGATGCCTTAAAAGTAAACCCCAGCATAGAAGGTAAAATAATGCCAGGCGACACTCAAAGATTGCTTAGAACCATTGAGATAGGGGAGTCAGCTTTAAACTCAAGAATAGGTGGCATAGGTGCCATTCCTTCCGTTTGGCTAGATTTTCCACGAGATGAGCTTTACAAAAGAATAAATGAGCGTGTTGTTAAAATGCTTGAAAATGGCTGGCAAGAAGAAGTTGCTCAGCTTTCCAAAAATGTGCCCTTAAGTGCTCCTGCATGGCAGAGCCTTGGATATTTAGACTTAAAAGCAGCTTTGGAAAAAAATAAAAATCCACATTCAATAGTAGAGAAAGTAGCGTTATCCAGCCGTCATTATGCCAAGCGACAAATAACCTGGTTTAGGCATAAAGAAAATCCCATTTACATAGACGGAAAAAACGCAAGGGAAAATTTGGATAAAATTATTCAGAGTTTCCAATAAAGTACTCTATTTTTGTAAGCCTCAGGCGGCGGTTCGTGAGATGCCATCATCCACCACTGGTCTGTTTCTGTTGTGGCGTTCCAGAATGCTTTGAAAATAGGTTCACGTAAATTTTGAGAAACAAAGGCAAAAGGCTCATCTAAAAATAGAAAAGGGGCACCGCTAACAACAGCCCACGCCAAGCCAATTCTTTGTAATTCTCCATTTGAGTGCCCGTGTTTTTTTAAGAGAGTTTCCAAATCTAAAATTTCAAAGAAGTGTTTTAAGTTATTGCTCCATGTTTTTTCATTTATTGTTTCCTCAAGCCACGGAATTGGCGGCAAAAATAATCTTTGTGAGAGATAAAAGATTCCATTTCTTGCTTTGGGTGGCACAAAAATACTACCTTCCTGAGGAATTTCCATACCTGATAATATGCGAAGCAGAGTAGTTTTTCCGCTACCATTCTCACCTTGAATCAATAAGGGCTTGTCTAATCTCACTATATTGTTCAAAGATTGGAATATCCACGGTTCGCCATCGTCGTACTTAAAAGACATATTTTCGATTCTAATGTATTCTTCGTCTCTTACTTCAAAGAATTCTTCGTGGCATTCCATACTCTCCAAACAGTTAAGCCCTGCATAAGCTAATCTTAAATCCCTTAAATTTGAGAAAATAAGGGAGCAGTCTTTAAGAGGTTTATAGCATATAAAAAGAGCTGCGCAAAACAGGATTATCTGGAATGGCTCCATCAATTGCGTTTCAATTAAAGCGGCGCAAACAGTTAAAACAATGCACATTATAAATATTGAAACGGTTTCTATGTTTTGCGTTATGGTTGCGTCTCTAACTCCCATACCTATTGAAGTGTCTCTCAAATTGCGAATTTTTTTAAAGAGCAGAGATATATATTTTGAAAGTTCTGTATGGTTGTTCCAAAATCTGAGAAGAGCTGCCCACCGCCATAAAGTTGAATCGTAATCGCCAGAAGAAAAGTTGAGGTCATCAATTCCACTTTCGGATCTTTTAATGCTTTTTTCCAAATAGATGGTTATTGGCGCAAAAATAAGCAACAGTACAACGCTTAATTGCCAAGATAGCCAAAATAAAACTGGCACAAAAAACAGCAGTTGCGATATGGCTTGCACAGATTGAGTTACAACCTTGCAGCCTTTTGGCAAAGCTGAGACGGCAGAATTTGAGTTGTGCAAAACGCTTTTGGTTGTGATTTTGTGGAATTGCGATGGATGCAATCTTTTCACAGCGCGAATCCACCAAGCCCGCAAATGGCTTTCCAGCCTGTGGCTAAGCCTCTCTTCCGAGCGCATTCTAAGCGTTATTACCAAATAACGCAATACCACTATTGCAAGCATTATAAAAATCCAGTGCAGAGGACCTATGAGTTTTAACCATTTTAGCCATTCGATATTAATAGTATGCTGCCCCGATACCATAGATAAAAACAGGCGAACTCCGCCGAGCATAAGCAAATCTATAAAGCTGGCTAAAATAGCAAGAGGAACAATTAATATCCATCCATACAGCCAAAGATCCTTTAAAAGCTTTTTAAGGGGCATAGAGTAGAATTTAGAAAAATATCGCGCTCTGTCCATTAACTTTGCATTTTCCATTAATTTCCATTTCTGTTAGCATAGCAAGAACCTCATTCACTGGTTTGCCGCTTTGCTCGCAAATATCATTGATTTCCAAAATAGTCCCTTTTGTAGCCCAATTTGGATCTGTCAACTGAGGTTCAGATAAAGGAAACAACGAATTTAAACCTAGTATTTCTGGAAAACTGTTTATGCTCCAAACAATTTGTGCTTGCCTTTGGTAAATAAGCCAGTTGCAACCCTCTGATGTTGGGTTCATAGGAGAACCTGGCAGAGCAAATAGAGGCTTGTTTTCTTTTAGGCAAAAATTTGCCGTGTGCATGGCTCCGCCTTTTATTCTGCTTTCCACAATTATTGTAGCATTTGACATTCCGGATATTAGTGTGTTTCTTTTCACGAAATATCCTTGGAAAGCCTTTGAATCAGGATGGAATGGGGTAATTATATTTCCGCCGCATTCTAAAATTTTTTCTGCCAAAATTTGCTGGCTGCCTTGCAACGGAATATCCAAGCCTTGTGCTATAACTGCCGTGGTGGGCAAATTATTTTCAATTGCAGCGGTATGGCAAAGCGAATCTATGCCTTGGGCAAGCCCGCTAACAATGCGGACATTTTGATTCTTTAACGTTTTTACCAGAGATTTAACGGTGCTTGCAGCCAAACCGCTAGGGCTTCTGGTACCTACCATCGCAAGGCAAAATTCATTACCCTTAAATGCCTGCCCTTTAAGCCAAATAGGCAAAGCATACCTAGACCTAGCTAAAACTATAGGATACCCAGAATCTCCAACATTTATTTTTTCCATTCAATCTCCACCCTTGGGCTCAAGGCATTCAATTTTATGCAGTAAACTTTTGCAGATGTTATTTTGGGTGAAAATGCTAAAATTTTCTCTGTGATTTTAGCAGTTAAAGTTTCTAAAAGATTAAATTTGCGGCTAGAAACAAATATTTTTAAATCTTCTGCCAACACAGCATAGTCAACGGCTTTGTCTATTGAATCTTCAGAAATTGCCTGCTCACAATCATACTCAAAAGAGAAACCAAACTCCACCTTTTGCTTTTCGTAGAGTTCATCGGGATAAATCCCGATGATGGTTTCGCACAAAATTTTATTTACCGAAATCCTGGCACTCACCATGCGAACAGGATTATGCTTATAGCCGCAGAAAGACCCGCTGCGCCAAAGAAAATTAAACGGCTTGTATTATAGCTATCACGGGTTTTATTGTTAACATCAAAATAGTGGTCAAGTATATAAAGCACTTTGCCTTGTTTTCTCGCCTCTTCTAGATCCTCCTTTGAATACTGCTGCGGTGCATTATCAGTGTAGTCAGGTCTTGTTTGTGCGAAATTTTTGCTTGCCCATAAACAGTCGCTATATTGGCTACCAGTAAATTCTTGGCATGCCGTTTCTATGCCGCTGTTTATCTCATTTATCTTGCTGGTTGTGGCTTTCACGGCTTTGTCTGCTTCTAAATATTTACTGTTTTGCAAAAAGCCCACAACACCAGTGCCAATTGCGCCAGCAAGGAATACCATGCCTGTCCAGAACAGATATTCATCGGTATTTCCAAATATTTGCGTTGCATTGCCAGTAGCTCCATACTTGGAATAATCGTATTTTTCCTGAGCGGCAACACTTTCTTCTACTTCATCTTCATCTTCGTCTTCGTCGTAAGTGGCTTCATCTTCCTCTACTGGTGGTTTTGGCTTTGCTTGTGGTTTTGGCGGTGGTTCAGGTTTTGATTTTTTAACAGAATAAGGATCTGGAATTTCACCGGTACGGAGTGCTTTGAGTGTGGCGGCTTCATCTTTTTTGTCCCATTCAGCTTTGCCTGGGAATTTAGCTATGCGGTTGTTTAAATCTTTTTCTGTGTCTTTCGACTTGGATGTTGCTTCGCTCAAATTGAAAGAACCTCTGCTCAATATTTGGAGTGGAGTTTCGTCGTAAAAAAAGGCTATATCGTAAATGGATGCGAATTTTCCCTTTTCGTTGGGGTTGTCCCAAATTTTCAAAACTCCGTGAAGATTATCCTGATTGTCTTCAATTTCATCTCGTGACACAGAGCCATAACCCAGCTTGGCTTTTGTATAGTTGAATTTAACTCTGGAATTTTGGACTTCTGCGTCTATTGAGAAATCTTTTATGCTCATATTGTTGATGGTTATTGCAGAAGATGGTATATACTCGTATTTCAAAACAAAATCCAAGCCTGCGGATGAGGCATCTATTTCTGCGAGCAAGTCTTTGAGTTCGTTGAAAATGCCTAGAGCTTCTTTATTCAAGGCTTCTCTTTCTTTGGCTTGAGCGTTTTTGTAAATAGTTTCTCGGGCAGAGTAGTCGTTTGAGCTTTCCTCTGAGGCTTTTGATGGATTTGAAGGGTATTTTGACATAACCGCGTCTATGGCTTTTTTGCTGTCTGAATTGTAATTATCCAGTGTTTTCTTAACATCGGAGCGAAGGTTTTTCAGGGTGCTTGTGCTTTTGCTAGACATCGCTGATTGCAATTGAGATTTGTAGGCTTTCGCAGGATTCTCCAAAGATTTTTTCTGGACGAGCGAAACTCCTTCTTGCATGGTTTGCTTGCTTGACGGAGTAATTGGCTTAACCACAGTGTAATAACCGTCTTTAGTTATAACTGCGGTTATGGTTTTTTGAGAAGTGACATTAAATGTGATCGGAGTTACACCCTTGTTTGTGCCGCCTACCGTTACAGTTGCCCCTGCAGGCTCAGATGATATGGATATTTTAAAGTCCCTTGATACCACAGGCTTTAGCTCTTCCATTTTGCCATTTAAGTTTATAAAAACAGGGTCTTCCCCTTCAACAAGGATGTCTTTTCCATCAAAATATACGGTTTCCAAATCGTCATCGCCTTTGGCATTTTTAGTGTAAAACAATTTCATTTTAATGAGAGTTCCATAAGAAATGCCGTCCACACTTATTTTGCCGAGGCTTTTAGCCTCGGCCGTTGGGCGACCTTTGAATATTTGGTAGGTAGCTCCTCCGTCTCCAAATGTATCTTCGAATTTTTGCCTTACATACAGGGTATTGCTCTGCTGGCTAACTTGCCCTGGCTTAACAGGTTTTAAGTCTCCGTCTATGTAATTATCCGGATCCCCAGGGTCTGGGGATTCGTCAAAAGAGTCTATTGTCCATTTTCCTGCCCACGCAGAAGCTGCGAGCAGCAAGAAAAACGCTATAAAAAGCTTAAATTCAAGTTTCATATTTACTCCATATATAAATATATAAAAAAAAATCCTTTTGTTGCTATTTATAGTCTAAAATTTCCAATTTTATCACTTTTTTGGGGGTTTGGACCTCAACTTTATCGCCTCTTGTTTTGCCAATCAGGGCTTTTCCTATGGGGCTAACCGAGCTTATTTTGCCATTTACGGGATCCGAACCTTCTGGTGATACCAAAGTATATTCATATTCTTTGTCAAGCGACAAATCTTTCACTCTTACGGTTGCGCCAAAGAGTATGCGGGTAGCGCTTGCCGTGTCGTGCTCAATTATAACAGATCTGGCAACCCTGTCTTCCAAAAATTGTATTCTGGATTCAATTTTGCCCTGCTGGTCTTTGGCAGAGTGGTATTCGAAATTTTCGCTCAAATCACCTTGGGCTCTGGCTTCGGCAATTTCTTGCAAAATGCGAGGTCTTTCAACTTTTTTCAAGTTTTCCAGCTCTTTCAAAAGCAATTCATAGGTTTCTTTTGTAACAGGGATAGTGTCCATTTTACTTAATATATATAAATTTTTTGAAAAAAGGTTAATTTTTAAGCCAAAGAATAGGATCTTGTGTTTGTCCTTTGGCACTTTTTGAGGAAATTTTATACACTTGGAAATAAAGTTTATAGCCATTTGTGGATTCCGCATTGCCAACAGAGCCTATTTCCTGGCAATTTTTCACTTTTTCACCCTCTCTAACCTTTATGCTTCCCAAATGTCCATAAACGCTGTAATAGGAACCTTGATGGTCAAGAATCACGGAAGGTCCGTGCCCAGGAATATTTCCCGTCATCACAACCGTGCCTGCGGCTGCTGCTCTGATGCTTTCACCTTTTTGCCCTCTTATTTCCGTACCCTTGTGCTCAAGCCTAATGCCGAGATCTCTATTTTCGTGGTAGCCATAGTTGCTTATTATTTCCCCGTTCAGCGGGGTACATTTGGGACCCACCGCAACGGGAACTTCGTTTTCAATTTTTTTCGTTGCTAGAGTGGGCGACTGCGACTTTAACTCTGCCTGCCTTTTAGATTCTGCTTGGCGTTTTTTTTCAAGGGTTGCAATCAGCGCGGTTAATGTTTGCTGGTTTTGCTTGTATTCCTCAATCACTCTTTGCTGGGTTGTTTTGTCTTTTTTTACCTTGGTTAAAATCTCGTTTTGAAACACCAATTGGTTTTGGTATTTGCTCTCTTCCATAGACTTGCTTTCGTGAAGCTCTGCCATTTCTTTTTGCTTGGCTCCCAGTTGCTGTTTTTTCTCTTGTTGCTTCTCTATGGATGCAAGGTAGTTGTCAATGGTGGTTCTATCGCTTTCCAAGAGCCTCTGCACCCAATAGAGCTTGCGCTTTGGGTTTTCATTTTCTTTTAAGAGGTTGAATAAAAGTTCCCATTCCTCTCTTTTGCCGTGTATATACAAATCCCTTATCCTTGCAGCTATGGCTTTTTTTTGGGTATCTATGCTTTTTTGCAAAAGGACTATTTCATCTTCTATGCCTTTTATTGTAGTTTTAAGCGAATTTTCTTTTTTTTCCAAAACATACAACTGTTCTCGTGTTTGCGTTAATCCATAGTCTATTTCAGCGATGGTTTTTAAAACCCCGCTCTCTTTGTTTTCAAGCTCCATAACCTTTATTTCTGCTTTTTTTATCTCTTCTTGATTTCTTTTTAGAGCAGCCGCATTGCTTTTGAGTTGCTTGTCCACAGAACTTGCTGGTGCGGCAAGAGCCTGCAATGTCAGCAGAACTAAACAACTAGCCACTAGCCACTTGCCACTAGCCACTTCCCTATATCCCTCTAACTAAAAATTTGCGAACGGTAATATAACTAACAACGGCTTCGGAGGCTGCCACAAAGAGTAAAACAAAAAGACTTGGGTTAAGGTTCCTTTGCGTGAATTCTGCGAATATAGGGAAAAAATCGATAATTGTTTTTTCTGCAAATTCAAACAAAAGAGCAGCAAGCCCTGCCCCTATAAGCCCTTGCAGCAAGCCTTCCAGCACAAACGGGAACTGTATAAAAAACTCAGTTCCGCCGGAATACTTTATATTGTTCACCAATTCTTTTCTGGAAATTAAAGTGAGCCGCATAGCATTCCACATTATGAGCCATAGAATAGTAAGCATAAGGGCGGCGATGCCAGCGGGGATAGCAAAAAAATGCCACTTGAAACTTTCCCATCTCTTAATCCATTCCGTTGGGGACTGAACAACGGAAATTTCTGGCATTGCGAGCAACTTTTTAGATATGTCCTCAATGGTTTGAATGGTTTGCGCATTTGCCCTTATTTGAATGCGCAGCGAAGCTGGAAGCGGGTTTCCCTCAACAAGGTAGAGCATATCTTCGGGGAAGCTTTTTTTAAATTCATCCATAGCTTGTTCGTTTGGCACATAAATAAGCGAACTAACGCTTTCATAAGCTGCGACTATATTAGAAATAGAATCCGCCTCTTCTGGCTTAGGAGTATTCAAAAAAAACGCTTCTATTCTATAAAGCGAAGCAGACTGCGCAGAAAGTCGCACAGCAAACCCCAAAGCGTTCATGCTCGCGATAAGCAAAAACGAACACAAAAACGTAGTAGCAAGCGAAGGAATTATAACAAGGCGGTGCCTAGAAAGCCCTCTAAATGCTTCTGTTGCAAGATATGGCAAGCGATTGAACATAGATTTTGTTAGGGGAAGATAGAAAATTATTTTCCTATTTCGCTTTTAGAATACTTTACGTGAAAATCCCCCGAAATCATCCATTTTTCACGCATTCTGAAAGCGGGTATGGTTTGCCTTTTGGCTTTGTTTGCGGCGGAGTTGCCGCTTATTTTGTGTTGTTTTGCCCATAAGTTTAGCGGGATTATGCGTTCGCTGGTTAAAATTGCAATTCTTTTGTGCAGGGATTCCAGCAAGAGCAGGGC